>Ga0172379_10005098_pt1 | contig 18676 bp, 12 predicted proteins | sample GrowelOW334metaG_FD_119756 | JGI IMG/M metagenome (GOLD analysis project Ga0172379, IMG submission 119756) | Groundwater microbial communities from an aquifer near a municipal landfill in Southern Ontario, Canada - Groundwater well OW334 metaG | ecosystem: Environmental > Aquatic > Deep...
CTGCGGAAATTCCTGCATCCATTGTTTATCAGGCAAAGCAGGCAAAAGGCCCCATTCGCCGAATTTACCAGCCACCCATTCTGCTGATTGCCTGTAACCTTCTGATCCTGTTAATCTTCCCTGATATTTATCTCCCGCCAGTTCAACAACAAAACCAAGCAATTCTTCACTTTTAATGTTCCAGGTTGCGGGTAACAGCGGATTTTGCTGAACCTGCCCATGCGATACCAGGCTACAGACCAAACCGAACCCAACGGTCAATATCTTTTTCATACAATGAAATTTTGTACTAATGTAACCGAAGTTTTGAGGCGTTATTTGATCATTCCACCAGAACCATTAATTTAACCCCGGCAAAACTCTAAAACCAGCTTGCAATGAGAGTTCAAAGAAATTCATATTACACGGTGGAAGCGGAGGAGCCCGGGTTATCAGTGGATCTGGACCTGCTCCTGCCGCTCATCGAAAAATACAAATCAAAAAAAGGCAATATGATCCCTTTACTGCAAGGGACTCAAAACCTGTACGGGTTCATACCCAAAGATGCATTTAAGCTTATCTCCGAAAATACAGGGTTAAATATCAGCGACATGTACGGTGTTGCCACTTTTTATGCCCAGTTCAGGCTCAAACCTGTTGGTAAAATCATCATCAAGATTTGCCATGGAACCGCCTGCCATGTGCAGAATGCGAATATGATATCGGATTCCATTGAGGAAGCATTACAGGTAAAGGATGGTGAAACCACGAAGGACGGGCTGTTTACGCTGGAATCCGTTGCCTGTCTGGGTTGCTGTTCCCTTGCACCGGTCATGATGATCGCCGGGGAATCCTATGGCAAGCTCACGGGAAAATCTGCTGTTCAGGTTATTAAGGAAATTAAAATCAGGGAATCCTGAAAAAAATAAACTATGGAACCATCCAAGGTTATTGTCGGGCTCGGAAGTTGCGGTATAGCTGCAGGAGGCAATAAAGTATATGAGAAAATAAAATCCCTGAAAGAAACTGATAATCTTGGGTTCATACTGGATAAAACTTCCTGTGTCGGGATGTGTTACCGTGAGCCTCTGGTTGAAGTGGTGGATGATGCCGGGTCATGGCTGTATGGGGATGTTGATGAAAAGAAAGCGATTGAAATCATCAGCCAGCACCTGGGTCTGAATTCGCCCATCAAGGAATATCTGGTAAAATCCGACCTTTTCGAAACTGGTGATGAGTCCTTCTTCAAGGGACAGGTCAAGATTGCACTTCGGGATTGCGGTTATATCAATCCGGAAAGGATAGAGGAGTATGAAGCAAGGAGCGGCTACCAGGCGTTGAAAAAAATCCGGACAGAACAACTGAGCCAGGAAACAATCATTCAAACGATATTGGATTCGGGTTTGCGGGGACGGGGAGGCGGGGGATTTTCAACCGGTTTGAAATGGAGGTTTGCCCATAACAGCCAGTCTGATTCCAAATTTGTCATCTGCAATGCCGATGAGGGTGACCCGGGTGCATTCATGGATCGCTCGGTGCTTGAAGGGGATCCTCATGCCGTGATTGAAGGGATGATCATTGCGGCTTATGCCATCGGGGCCAACGGCGGGGTCATCTATTGCAGGGCGGAATATCCGCTGGCCATTCACCGGCTGAACATTGCATTGAAACAGGCCAGGGAAAGCGGCTACCTGGGTGAAAATATTGCCGGAATCCCCGGATTTAACCTGGATATTACCGTCAAGGAGGGTGCCGGTGCATTTGTTTGCGGCGAGGAAACCGCCCTGATGGCCTCTATAGAAGGCAAACGGGGCATGCCGGCCAAGCGCCCGCCCTTCCCTGCTGTTAAAGGACTCTGGGGAAAGCCAACGAACATCAATAACGTTGAGACATTTGCCAATGTTCCGTGGATCATCAATAATGGTGCAGCCAGCTATGCCCAATACGGAACTGAAAAAAGCAAGGGCACCAAGGTGTTCGCGCTGACTGGAAAAATTGCTCATGGAGGTCTCGTGGAAGTACCCATGGGCATTACCATCCGGGATATCATTTATAAACTGGGCGGTGGAATCCAGAACAATAAAAGATTTAAGGCGGTTCAACTGGGCGGACCCTCCGGTGGATGTATCCCGGAACATCTCATTGATACTCCGATCGACTATGATTCGGTCACGGCAACCGGTGCCATCATGGGATCAGGCGGCATGGTGGTCATGGATGAAACCACCTGCATGGTTGATATGGCGAGGTTTTTCCTTGATTTCACACAAAAGGAGTCATGCGGAAAATGTACTTTTTGCCGGATCGGAACCAAAAGGATGCTTGAAATCCTAACCCGGATCTGCGATGGCAAGGGCGTGGCCGGAGATATCGAGACCCTGGAAGAGCTAGCCTATCAGATTAAGGACAGTTCCTTGTGCGGTCTGGGGCAAACCGCTCCGAACCCTGTCCTTACCACCATACGCTATTTCCGCGATGAGTATGAGGCTCATATCCGCGATAAAAAATGCCCCGCCAAAAACTGTAAGCAATTGCTGACTTATGAAGTAATTGCTGAAAATTGCACCGGTTGCATGGTTTGCGCTAAAAACTGCTCGGTCGATGCGATCAGCGGAATCCGGAAAGAGGTGCACCTGATCGATCAGGCAAGGTGCATCAAGTGCGGTGTATGCCTTAGTAAATGTAAGTTTGAAGCTATCCTGGTTTATTAATGACATCTGTGATAAACGCAGAAATTATGACTGAATTGAATATCATCATCGACGGATCAAAATATACCGGATATTCTGGTGAGAATATCCTGGATGCAGCTAAAAGAAACGGGATCAACATACCTACACTTTGCCATGATCCCAGGCTTGAACCCTATTCATCCTGCTATGTTTGTGTGGTGGAGATAGAGGGTTCAAGGACGCTCCAACCCTCTTGCTCAACAAAGGTTGCCGAGGGAATGGTCATCAAAACAAAAAGTGAAAAAGTTAAGAAAGCCCGTAAAACCGCACTGGATCTTCTGACCAGCAACCATTATGCCGATTGTACCGCTCCCTGCACCCAGACCTGTCCTGCAGGCGTGGATGTTCAGGGATATATTTCATTGATTGAGAAGGGTATGTATAGTGCCGCTGTTGGGTTAATCAAGGAGGTCAATCCTCTTCCGGCCATTTGCGGCCGGGTATGTGTGCGGCCATGTGAGGTTGCCTGCAGGCGGAACCTCATGGATGAAGGTGCGGCTGTCGGGATTGATTATATGAAGCGGTTCGCTTCCGATCACGATCTGGCTTCACCAAACAGATACCACCCTGAACTCAAGGTGGATACCGGTAAAAAAGTTGCTGTCATCGGCGCTGGTCCCGGTGGACTGTCGGCTGCCTGGTTCCTGCGCCGCGAGGGTCATGCGGTAGATATTTACGAGGCCAGTCCAAACCCAGGCGGGATGTTGCGTTACGGGATACCCCCCTACCGCCTTCCAAATGAAATCATCAACAGCGAAGTGGAAAACATCACCCGTCTCGGTGTTAATATTTTTTACAACCGCAAGTTGGGTGCTGATCTGAGTTATGGTGAGATCCACGAGAATTACAATGCCATGGTGCTGACCATCGGGTCACAGGCAGGCACCCGCGTTGGTTGTCCGGGCGATGATGCTGAAAACGTCTTTTCCGGGATCGATTTTCTACGGAATATCGAGATGACCGGGCAAAAGCCAGATTTTTCAGGTAAAACAGTTGCTGTGGTCGGCGGAGGAAATACTGCCATGGACTGCTGCCGGACTGCCAAACGTCTGGGCGCCAAAAAAGTCTATGTGGTGTACAGGCGGACCGAAAAGGAGATGCCGGCAAACCCGATTGAAATACATGAATCTAAAGTTGAAGGTATAGAGTATCTTTTCCTTAATAATCCGGTCGAGATCCTGAAAGACAAAAACGGCAAGCTTAAGTCAATGAGGATTATACGTATGGAACTCGGGGAACCTGATGCATCAGGAAGAAGGCGCCCGATTCCAGTTGAAGGGTCGGAATATCAACTGGAGCTGGATTATGTTTTTGCTGCCATTGGCCAGAAAACAGTAGTCGATTTCGTTCATGATGTGAATGCTTTTTCGCCGGATGGTGAACTGAAAGTGACCAAATGGGGTGATATTGACGCCAGTAAACGGACCCTGCAGACCGGAATCAACTCGGTATTTGCTGCCGGTGACGGAGTAACCGGTCCGGCTACGCTGATTGAAGCCATTGCCCAGGCAAAAATCGCAGCAAGATCCTGCAGTCAATACCTTAACGGACAGCCTGTTGAGGTCCCGGCTCCAGAGTTTATCAGCAGAAAGGATAATTTCAAAGCACAGGAGCCCAAGGCTTACCAGGCCCGTTATGGACATTCACTTCGCCAGGAAATGCCTTTACTGCCTCCGGAGCAACGCTCCAACTTCAATGAGGTGGAACTGGGTTACAGCGAAGCTATGGCCTTTGAGGAAACATCCCGTTGCCTCGAATGCGGATGCAATGAGGTCTTTACCTGCGACCTGAAACGGTTGAGCGATGAGTACGGTGCTGAACAGAAGAAATACAGCGGGACCTTTAATGAGCGTGAAGTCGATTCCCGGCATCCGTACATCGAGATCGACAATAATAAATGTATCCTTTGCTCGAGATGCGTCAGGATTTGTCACGAGCTGGCCGGTGCCGATGCACTCGGACTGGTCAACCGTGGTTTTGAAACTTATGTCGCTCCTTCCATGGGGCTGCCCCTTTCGGAAACGAATTGCGAGTCATGCGGATTATGCATTTCAGCCTGTCCAACCGGGGCGATCACAGAAAATTTCGTTTTCAAACCCGGTCCGGTCAGGTTCACCCCCCATAAAGCTATCTGTAATTTCTGTTCCATCGGCTGCTCAATCGAAATTCATGAGTATAAAGGATTTATCTGGAAGATCACCGGTCGCGAAGGATTGGTAAATCCTGATGCAAATATTTGCAGATATGCCAAATTCGGTTACAAATACCTGAATTCATCAAGCAGGATCAAGCAACCTATGATCCGGAAGGGTGAATCCTGGATAGCTATCTCTTTCGAGGAGGCCTTCGCTCTCATCAAATCAAAAACCGATGGGGCAAAACCCGGTGAAAATGCTTTTTTTGCCGGCGCCCGCCTGTCGAATGAAGAGCTCTACCTGATCCAGAAATTGGCACGGGAAGGGGTTGGAACTCCGAATATCGGGAGCTTCCATTATGTTGGAAGGGGCACGGGATTCATCAGGGGATCTGAAAAAAATGTTCCATTCGCTGAAATCAGGGAGGCTTCAAGGATTTATCTGCTGGGAAGTGAAATACACGTCGATAATGCGGTGGCAGGCTTCCTGGTCAATCAGGCCCATGTGACGGCCGGTGTTCCGGTGACCAATATAACTGTTTATGAATCAAGCCAGCTCGACCGCAAAGTAGATGAGACCATCAGGATTGATTCATACTATCATTTTATCAAGGCAGTAAATCATTATCTGCTGAAAAACAACCTTCAAAACGGACTTTTTATCAAAGATCATTGCCGTGGTTTTGAAGATTACAAAACAGCGGTTTTAGCAGAAGATTATCCGGGGCTACTTACGGAGGCGGGACTTGATGATGATTCCATGGTCGCCGCATTCGCTGAATCCTATAACCTTGAGCAAAACGCAATCCTGATATTCTCAGAAAAGGAATTATCGGGTAATGAAGTGGTTGAGGTGAAAAATCTGGCCAACATCACCGGCAAACTGGGAAAAACGGCCAGCGGGCTGATTTGTTTAAAGGAGAAGAACAATTCCCAGGGAATCTGGGATATGGGAATCCATCCTTCGGTGACTCCGGGAGCTGAACCCGATCAAGCGCCCGACCAATTAACCAGCCTTCTCAACCACGGCGGGATCCGAAACCTGTTCATCTTTGGCGAGGATCCGGTTGGATGTGCCATTGACCCTGCCGAAGCCGGCGAATGGATCAATCAGGCGGATTTTGTAGTTGTGCAAGACTATTTTATGACCGAAACAGCCGATATGGCACACCTGCTGTTGCCCGCCAGCCTCCCGTTTGAATTTTCAGGCAGTTTTACCAGTACTCAGCGGATCATTCAGGAATTCGAACCGGTTTTATCAAAAACCGTGAAATTGACCGGTGTTGACCAGCTCATCAGCTTACTGAAATTGTTTGGATTGAATGGCATTGCCGACAGCGCTGATGCCCGTCTGGAAGCCTTTGGAAACATAGCCAGGCGGTCCTCTGAAAGTGAGCGGTTTATTTATACCGTCCAGAATAATTACTCCCAGTTGTTTAATCACGGATGTGACTTTGTAGTCAAAATTTTTAATGATGAAAACCTTTAGCAACATTAATGAAGTCCTTGATTTTGCCATGGAAGGCGAACAGGGAGCCGTTGACCTTTATACTCAGCTCGCCGACCGGTCGGAAAATTCGGAGATCCGCGATGTATTCATCCAGTTTGCCCGGGAAGAGATGGGGCATAAAGCCAAACTCCTGAAAATAAAGACCGAAGGGATTTTCGACCGGCAGCTGGAAACCGTAACCGACATGAAGATCAGCGACTATCTGGCCGATGTTGAGCCCACTCCGGATATGAATTATGCTGACACCCTGATTCTGGCCATGAGCCGGGAAAAAGCTGCATTCAACCTATATACCCGCCTGGCCGCAGAAACCTCGTTCCCTGAATTGAAAAATGTTTTTCTAAGCCTTGCCCAGGAAGAAGCCAAACATAAGCTTCGTTTCGAACTGGAATATGACGAGTTTGTCCTGAGGGATAATTAAGTAACTTTGCCGCCTACAAATTGGCATCCGTGAACACAATTTCTCATGCTTCTATGATTATGAAACTAAAGGCTTTGTTTGTTCTATCCCTGATTTTAGTAGTCACCACCCTCAACAGCAACTGCCAGTTTCAGCCCACACCGGTTAAAAAGTCGAACAACCAGATCACCCTAAAGGGTAAAAATTTTTATTTGCATGAGGTATTAAAAGGACAGACCCTGTATGGAATTTCCAAAGAATACCAGGTTGGTGAAGAGGAAATTAAGCAGCTGAACCCTGATCTGAACAAGAAATCGGTTTATCCCGGAATGGTACTGCGAATCCCGGATGCTGGAACCGGAACGGTGGCAACACCCTTGAAAGAGGCACAGTTCATCACTCATACGGTTTTACCGAAGGAAACCTTTTTCTCCATTGCCAGAAAATTCAAGATCAAGGTTGATGATATCAGGGAAATGAACCCTGAAACAAAATCGGGGTTAAAAATCGGTATGGTGTTAAAAATACCGGTGGAATCCTCTGCCGCTGTTACTAAAACCATTTCAGCTGAAGAAAGCCCGGCCCTCGTTTCTGTGGGACAAGACGACAAATCCGTTGATAGAAAAGATGACGGCACCTGCAGGATCAAGCCTTTTCCACATGAAAATGACAAATTTCGTTTGGCGGTCCTGCTACCCCTCAATATTGCCCAAAATGACACGCTCACTTATCTCGACACCTTAAAAACGGAACATTTCCGTTTTTACGAGTTCCTCGAGGGTCTTTATTTGGCCATTGATTCCATGCGGCAGGAAGGACTGAACCTGACCGTCGAAGTATTTGACACCGAGAGGAACCCGGAGACGATCAGGGGGATTTTAAACAGCGATGGGCTAAAAGAAGCCAATCTTATTATCGGACCGGTATTCCGGAATGAAATTGAGATTGTAGCAGCGTTTGCCAAAACAAAGCGAATTCCAATGGTATCTCCCCTCTCAACGTTTGATATTGTCCAGGATAACCCATATGCCTTTCAGGTCAGGAATAAACTTCCACAACAGGTTGAGCTGGCGACAGATTATTTAGGCAGTAAGTTTAGCCAAAACTTAATCGTCATCGGACGCTATGCCGAGAAAACAAATCCCGAGTTTTCAAAGTTCACCGCTAACCTGGGACTAAGTCTTAAAGAACATGACCGGTCAAAAACGGGTCCTTTGAAAATCCTCTTTTACAGCGAATCCGTGCGTAAATTCGTGAATTCAGAAGGTCAGACGGTCAACCCGGACAGCTATCTTTCATCTTCTATAATAAACTACATTATTCTTCCTTCTGAGAATGAAGTATTTACCACTGAATTGATCAATGAGCTTCATCAGAAGTCGACGGCTTTCAAAATGCATGTTTTCGGCATGAATCAATGGGTATTTGATGACATTGACCTTGGCAACCTTTACAACGTCAACCTGGAGTTATACAGTGATTTTGACCAGTATCCCTTCATTGATTACGAAGATTCCCTGGTTCTCAATTTCTGCCGTAAATACAAGGAAAACTGGAATATTGAGCCCTCAAAGTACAGTTTCCAGGGATTTGATATTGCCTACTTTTTCACCAGGGCCCTGTTTCAGTTCGGACCCAATCTCATTTCATCCGTCCCCTGCTGGAGTGAATACCTCAACCATCCGACCATGCTGACTCCGATGAAGTTTAAATCCAGCTCGAGCCAGGCCGGATTCGACAATCAGGCATTAACGGTGGTCCGCTATCAAAAGGAACTTTTGCTCAGGAGAAAAGTAAACTAATCACCCAGTGTAGCCACCATCACCGCTTTAATGGTATGCAAACGGTTTTCTGCTTCATCAAAGACGATTGAGTTTTCCGATTCAAATACCTCCTCGGTAACTTCAATTCCATCCATTCCGAATTTCTGGAATATTTTTTCGCCAACCGTAGTTTCCCTGTTGTGAAAGGCTGGAAGACAATGCATAAACTTAACCCCCGGATTTCCGGTCATTTCCATTACCCTTGAATTGATCTGGTAAGGCTTCAGGAGATGAATGCGCTCCTCCCATACACTGTCGGCTTCACCCATGGAGACCCAGACATCCGTATACAGAAAATCGCAACCTTTAACAGCTTCCTGTACATCTTCGGTGAGTGTGATCCTGCCACCGGTATGGGAGCCGACTTCCTGGCAGGTCTTTACCAATTCATCGGTCGGAAAAAGGGATTTCGGTGCGGCGACCCTGAAATCCATCCCCATCTTTGATGCTCCCACCATGAGTGAATTACCCATATTATTTCGGGCATCACCCAGATAACAGAAAGAAATATCGTTCAATGAACCGCTGAAATGCTCAATCATGGTCATAAAATCAGCAAGTATCTGTGTCGGGTGAAACTCGGTGGTCAGACCATTCCAAACCGGAACTCCTGCATATTTTGCCAGCTCTTCAACGATGGATTGTGCGTAACCGCGGTACTCGATGCCGTCATAAAGCCTTCCGAGCACACGTGCCGTATCCTTCATGGATTCTTTCTGTCCGATCTGCGATCCGGTAGGGCCAAGATAGGTAACATGAGCCCCCTGATCCTTAGCGGCGACTTCAAAAGCACAGCGTGTCCGGGTACTGGCCTTTTCAAAAATTAGGGCAATATTTTTCCCTTTCAGCCGCTGCTGCTCATAGCCACCATATTTGGCCGCTTTCAGGTCGAACGACAGATCCAGCAGAAAGTCAATTTCTTTAGGAGTAAAATCGAGTAACTTCAGGAAATTCCTGTTTCTAAGATTGTAAGCCATGTTTAATAATTTTTTGCTTATTGTTGATATTTTGTCATGTCTGCCGGATCATAGTCCATGGTGATCTTGGATCCGTAGGATTTATCTTCGAGTTTAAAAGCTTCCGTTATCACTGCCTTGTAACCGCCATGTTCTAAAAATTGAAGACAAGCGCGAATTTTGGGAGCCATTGATCCCTCACTGAATTCGCCGGCGCAAAGGTACTTTTTGGTATCTGCATAATTCAGGAATTCGAGTTTCTCCTGATCGGGTTTTTTAAAATTACGGTAGATAAAAGGGACGTCGGTAAGAATATAAAACTCATCGGCACCAATCCTGCCTGCCAGTAAACTCGAAGCTAAGTCTTTATCAATGACCGCCTCTGAAGCACGAACCTTACCGTCATTGTCATAATAGACCGGTATACCGCCTCCACCGACCGCTATCGTTATCACTCCCTGCCTGGCCAAGGCCTTGATCACCTTTTCGTTGATGATCTGAACTGGAGCCGGCGACGGAACGGCCCTTCTCCATCCTCCAGCCGATTTTATTTCTTCCTTGAAAGTCCATCCTTTTTCGGCTGCCAACCGGTCGGCCGCCACTTTTGAATATATCTTTCCGATCCTTTTTGTGGGGTTCTGAAAAGCCGGGTCATCCTCAGTTACGACGACCGCAGTGACCAGTGTAACAATCTCCTTATCAATATTATGCTTGATAAGGACATTACGCATCATCCTTTCAATCATGTAGCCGATCCCCCCCTGGCTGTCGGCAACACAAATATCAATTGGCATCTGTGGTATTTTATATATCTGCTCACCGGCATCATTGCGCATCAGAATGTTTCCGACTTGCGGACCGTTCCCGTGAGTGATCACCAGGTCATACCCCTGGTTAATAAGAAAAACAAGGTTTTCAAGAGTATCTGTGGTGTTCTGTTCCTGCTCCTCAATTGTACCAACCTGGCTTTCCCGCAACAGGGCATTTCCACCTAATGCAACCACAGCAAGCTTATTCATAACCGGTGACAAAATTAGAATCCGAAATTACATATATTTTTTCAAGGTTTTACCGGGTTTAATGCCTTATCAACCGCTGCTTACGGCAACTCTGGTAATAATAGGACTGGGGTTATTCTTATTATTTTTCTATTTTTGTCGAGGCAGGTCACCTAAGTACTCACACACCACAGGAGGGAATTAAATATACATGGCTTCATCAGCAACGCCCAAAAAAAAGAAAAAACCAGCAGTCGAAAAGAAAAAAAGGTCAATTCCGGGCAGAATCAAATTGATTTTCGGGCTTTTTTTCCTTTTCGTCGCGCTGTTTGCCGGAATTTCCTTCATTTCTTACCTTTTCAGCTGGAAGGGTGATCAGAGTTTTCTGGATACTGAATTATCGACCAATCTGGCCAACCCCGATATCAAGGTCGATAACCTGGCCGGAAAGGCCGGGGCAATAATCAGTAACCTTTTTATTTACAAGTGGTTCGGAATCTCATCCCTGATACTGGTAGCCCTTTTTCTTCTTTACGGAATGGCTTTGCTCGGCTTGCGCTTTCTGCCATTGTTGCGTACGAGTAAATATGGATTGATCTCAATGATCTGGATATCTGTGACTCTGGGTTTTGCTTTGCCCCGAGGAGCCTTTCAATATGGAGGAGGACACGGGATTTCAATGGCTGAATGGTTGACCGCACTTATGGGTTCGGCAGGAACTCTGGCCGTGATCATCGTATCCGGCCTCGCCTACCTTGTTTTACTTTTCAGATTGACACCCGATCATTTCAGGAGGCCTGCAGTTACCCGGTTTGTTGCTCCGGTTCCCGATGGAGAAGCTAATGCTGAAGATGAATTCATCATAACCGACCGAAGCCAGGACGAAAATCTGATCCAGGAAATCCAGGATAAGAATTTCTCCAAGCAGATTGATGATCTCGATCTTGTCCATGTCGAATTTGAACCTGAGGGAAAGATGGATATGAAGGCACCCATGGGCGATTATGACCCCACCCTGGAGCTTTCGGGTTATCAGTTCCCGGGTTTTGATCTGCTCCGCGATCACTCCATCGGGCATCCCAAAGTGACAGATGAGGAACTCATCAGCAACAAAAACAAAATTGTCGAGACCCTGGCCAATTATAAAATAAAGATTGAAAAAATCAAGGCCACCATCGGGCCGACCATCACCCTGTATGAGATCATTCCTGCTCCAGGTGTAAGGATATCCAAGATAAAAAACCTGGAGGATGATATCGCACTGAGTTTGTCCGCTTTGGGAATCCGTATCATTGCACCGATCCCGGGACGGGGAACCATCGGAATTGAAGTTCCTAACAGAAAGCCCGAGACCGTGTCGATGCAGACTGTTCTGGCTTCAAAAAAATTTCTGGAGAATGATTTTGACCTGCCGGTGGCTCTTGGAAAAACCATCAGCAATGAGACCTTTGCCTTCGACCTTGCCAAAATGCCCCATTTGCTTGTTGCTGGTGCAACCGGACAGGGTAAATCCGTCGGTATCAATGCCATTATTACTTCCCTGCTTTACCGCAAACATCCGTCGCAGTTGAAGTTCGTGATGATTGACCCGAAGAAAGTCGAACTCACGCTTTACTCAAAACTGGAAAAACATTACCTGGCCAAGCTTCCGGATTTTGAAGAACCAATCATTACCGACACCCAACATGTTATCCTTGTACTGCAATCCCTTAGCGCCGAGATGGATAACCGCTATAACCAGCTAAAAAAGGCAGAAGTCAGGAATATCAAGGAATACAATGACAAGTTCATTAAAAGACGGCTGAATCCTGAGAAAGGACATATGTTCATGCCCTATATCGTTTTGGTCATTGATGAATTTGCCGACCTGATCATGACCGCCGGAAAGGAAATTGAGATCCCGCTTACCCGGATTGCCCAATTAGCCAGGGCAGTGGGTATTCATATGATCATCGCAACGCAGCGGCCTTCAACCAACATCATTACCGGCACCATCAAAGCCAACTTCCCGGCGCGTATTGCCTTCAGGGTGCCTTCGATGATTGACTCCCGGACGATACTGGACAGCCCCGGAGCCAACCACCTGGTTGGACGGGGTGATATGCTTGTCTCGATGGGTGCTGACCTGATCAGGGTACAATGTGCTTATATTGAAACGGATGAAGTAGAACACCTTACCTCATTCATCGGAAATCAAAAAGGATACCCCATGGCATGGCCACTTCCGGAACCTAAAACAGACGGTCAGGATGACCCTGGTGAAGTGAGCATGGATAAGCTGGATGAACTCTTTGAAGAGGCGGCACGATTGGTGGTCACCACCGGACAGGGTTCCACCTCCTCCATCCAGCGGAAATTTTCGATCGGTTATAACCGGGCCGGACGGATCATGGACCAGCTGGAAGCGGCAGGCGTGGTTGGACCCGTGGATGGAAGCAAACCACGGCAGGTTTATTACCATGACCTCTATACACTCGAGAAATTTTTAAATCAACGATCATAATTTATTACTAATGAACAGAATATCTGTAATACTTCTCGCGATATTTCTTTTGCCCTTTTCATTAAGCGGACAAAATCAGGCCGATACCAAAGCCATGATGGACCGCGTGTCCAGAAAATTACAATCCTATACCACAGTGAAAGTGGATTTCAGTTTTACCCTGTCAAACCCGGAAGAAAAGATTAACGACACCCATGAAGGATCGCTTTTCCTAAGCGGATCAAAATACAGGTTAAATATCATGGGTATTCTTGCTTTATGCAATGGAGAAACACTTTGGACGGTAAACGAAGAGCTGAAGGAGGCCAACATTATCGATCCCGATGAAAATGAAATGTTTAATCCAAAGAGCATTTTTACCCTATACGAAAAGAACTTTACGTATCAACCCGTTACTGCTGCAGGTGACAAAGTTACCGTCGACCTTTTTCCAACCGACAAGGATGAATCCTACACCAAAATCCGGATGGATATTTTGAAATCCAAAGACCAGATTGACCAGGTGATCTATTATTCAAAAGATGGCAATCAGTACATAATTAAAATAAAATTATTGTCGGCCAATATTCCTGCCGATGACCGGATATTCACTTTCGACACCAAACAATTCCCGGGAGTAAAAGTATTTGATATGAGATGAAGTGACAAACGATGGAAAGACCCGAAAAACTCGCTGCACTTCGAAAACTGATGGCCGTTCAGGCTATTGATGCCTATATAATCCCAGCCTCAGATCCTCATCAGGATGAATATATTCCGGAATGCTGGCAATTTCGATCCTGGTTGTCCGGTTTTACCGGATCTGCCGGCACGGTGGTAGTTACCAAAGATACTGCCGGACTCTGGACGGATTCCCGTTACTTCCTGCAGGCTGAAAAACAGCTGAAAGGCAGCGGAATAGACCTGGTTAAGCTGAAGATCCCGCACACTCCGGAATTTGTTCCCTGGCTCGCAGAAAACTTACCGGAAGCTTCGAAAATCGGAGTTGATGACCGCTTCTTCTCTTTAGGAATGATCACCTATATGCAGGACATTTTAGGAAATGCCGGTCATCAGTTGCTGACCGGACTGGACCTGCTGTCACCTGTTTGGACATTAAAACCTAAAATACCTTCCAATCCGGTCTTTGCTCATGTCATGGCCCACGCCGGGGTTTCGAGGATGGAAAAAATCGCAAAAGTGATTGAGACAATGAATGAACTGAGCGTTGATTTTCAGCTCATAACCACTCTTGACGATATCGCCTGGCTGTTCAATCTACGTGGAAGCGATATCAAATTTTGCCCATTCTTCATCAGTTACTGTGTCATTTCAAAGGAGCAGACACACCTGTTCATCAATCCGGATAAAATTCCTGAAAATATTTCAAAAGGTTTTCAACCCGATCCTATCATAATTCATCCTTATGAGGCGATAAACCGGTTTTTAGAGGATTTACCAGCAGGATCAACCATTTATTACGCCCCTGAAAAAGTCAATCATTCCCTGATCCAGTCCATACCGGTCAATGTTCATCACAAACAGGGCATGACTATAACCACAGGCTTGAAGGCCATCAAGAACCCGGTGGAAATTGAGGGATTGAAAAGGGTTATGGTAAAAGACGGGATTGCCTGGGTCAGGACCCTTCATTGGATTGAAAAGCAAATGCAGGCCGGTCTAACCGAATCAGAATGGTCAGTAGCAAAAAAAATAGCAGAATTCCGATCGGAGCAGCCTGATTACCAGGGAGAAAGTTTTCATGCGATTTCATCCTTTGGATGGCACGGAGCTGTGGTTCATTACAGTGTTACACCTGAAGAATCACTTGATCTGCAACCCGATGGAATTTTTCTGCTTGATTCCGGAGGACATTATTCTGATGGGACAACCGATACCACGCGTACTATTGCGCTTTCGCCCCCTGATGAACGGCAAAAATCGGATTTTACCCGTGCGCTGAAAGGTACGATAGGGGTTTCCATGCTTAGGTTTCCAAAAGGAACAAAAGGTTTTCAGATGGATATACTTGCCCGTAAGGCTTTGTGGGACATCGGATTGAATTATGGACACGGAACAGGGCACGGGGTCGGGTTCTTTCTGTCGGTTCATGAAGGTCCGCAAACCATCGGCACCTCCGCTTCAGGAAACCTCAATACCGGTTTGGAACCGGGTATGGTAACTACTGTTGAGCCGGCCATTTACCGCGAGGGCAGTTATGGGATGAGAACCGAGAATATGACACTGGTGGTGGAAGACCAGGTCAATGAATACGGTGTTTTTTACCGGTTTGAAACCCTGACCCTGGCTCCGGTCGACAGGAATCTGATCGATAAAAGCCTGTTGTCTGCCGCAGAGCTGATATGGATAAACAGCTATCACAGCCGGGTATACCAGGAACTTTCGGGTTATCTGAATGCAGATGAAAATAGCTGGCTTAAGGTAGCAACGAAACCCTTATAACCTCCCGAATGCGTCTTACCATAAAGAATATCAGGCAATTGATCCAGATTCTTGAACCTGGTGTAAAGAGGGTGGCGGGTCATGACATGAGCCGTTTGAATGTGTTGGAGAACGCCTGGCTTGCTGTAGAGGATGGCCTGATTTCAGATTTCGGACCCATGAATTCGTTTACAGCAGAATCCGGATCCGTCATTGATGCGACCGGAAGGGTGGTCATGCCTTCTTTTTGTGACTCCCATACCCATCTGGTCTATGCATGCAGCCGTGAACAGGAATTTGTTGACCGACTGAGGGGGTTGTCCTATGAAGAAATTGCTAGGCGCGGCGGCGGGATCAACAACAGCGCCTCAAAGTTACGCAAGGCATCAGAAGATGACTTGTACCAGGAAGCCCTGAGCAGGATCAATGAAATCATCAGCCAGGGTACCGGTGCCGTGGAAATCAAGAGTGGTTACGGACTTGATACCCAATCGGAGCTGAAAATGCTGCGGGTAATCCGCCGGCTGAAAGAAACCTCCCCAATAACCATCCGGTCGACCTTTCTCGGAGCACATGCAGTTCCATTGGAATTTTTAGGAAACCAGGATGGATATGTCGATCTGATAATCAACGACATGATGCCAAAAATTGCTAGGAGTGGCTTGGCCGACTTTGTTGATGTTTTTTGTGACCGGGGATTTTTCACCACAGATAATACCCAAAGGATTTTAGAAGCTGCTGCTGTTTATGGGTGGCGTCCGAAAATTCATGCCAACGAGATGGACTTTTCAGGTGGTATTGAAACCGGCGTTAGGTTTAATGCCTTATCGGTGGATCATCTGGAATACACCGGCGAAGATCAGATACGGGTCTTGCTTGGAAGCACAACCATGCCGACCCTACTCCCTGGTGCTGCCCTGTTCCTGGGATTGATTTGGCCACCTGCCCGTAAAATGATCGAATCCGGATTGCCTGTTGCACTAGCCTCCGATTTTAATCCGGGATCCTCACCCATGGGTAACATGATGCAGATCATATCTTTAGGTTGCATGTGTTTAAAGATGCTCCCGGAAGAAGTTATTCATGCGGGTACGATCAATTCAGCCTATGCGATGGGTGTTGAAAATGAGCTTGGCAGTATTACCCCGGGAAAGAAAGCCAATCTTATTATCACAAAACCCGTTCCGGGATATTCCTTTTTACCCTATGCGTTCGGATCCGACCATATAGAGCAGGTCATTCTGAACGGCCAAATAGTTGAAACAAAATAATAAGCCATGAACAAGCGATTGATTGAGTGCGTACCCAATTTCAGCGAAGGAAACAACCTTGATATTATCAAGCAGATTACCGATCAGATCGAATCCGTGTCGGGTATCCGACTGCTGGATGTTGACCCCGGTAAGGCAACAAACCGCACCGTTGTTACCTTTGTCGGGGCTCCTGAGCAGGTCATCGAGGCGGCTTTTCTTGGGATACGCAAGGCTTGTGAGATCATCGACATGCGCCAGCACAAGGGTGAGCATCCCAGGTTCGGGGCAACCGATGTATGTCCGTTTGTTCCGGTCAGCGGGGTGACCATGGAAGAAGCCGCCGAATATGCCAGGATTCTTGCAAAGCGTGTAGGGGAAGAACTTCAGATTCCGGTTTATTGTTATGAGTTTGCCGCTTTCGAAGAAAAAAGGAACAATCTGGCCAACATACGCAGTGGTGAATATGAGGGTTTGCCAGAAAAGCTGAAGGATCCGGAATGGAAACCTGATTTCGGTCCGGCAGAGTTTGTCCCGCGTACCGGTTCAATAGCCATTGGGGCAAGGAATTTTCTGGTTGCATATAATGTTAACCTGAATACCACCTCCACCCGCAGGGCTAATTCCATTGCTTTTGATATTCGTGAAGCCGGGAGGATTCTTCGTCAGGGTGATTCCGTAAACGGTCCGGTGATCAAGGATGAAAACGGGGAACCTGTTCGTATCCCCGGGTCTTTAAAAAAAGTTAAAGCCATCGGCTGGTACATTGAAGAATATGGCATTGCCCAGATCTCAATCAATCTGACCGATATTTCAATAACGCCTATCCATGTTGCCTTTGAAGAAGTATGCAAAAAAGCCGGTGAAAGGGGCATTCGGGTAACAGGCTCGGAATTGGTGGGATTGGTTCCGCTCCATGCCATGCTTGAAGCGGGGCGGTATTTCCTGAAAAAGCAGGAACGCTCATCCGGTATTCCGGAAAAGGAAATCATCAAAATTGCAGTTAAATCTCTTGGATTAGATGATTTAAAACCCTTCAACCCCAGGGAGAAAGTCATTGAATACATCCTCGCCGATCAGGAACAACATCCCCTGATCAGGATGAGCCTGGACGATTTTGCCAATGAGACGGCATCGGAATCTCCTGCTCCCGGCGGCGGGTCGATCGCGGCCTATATGGGCGCCATGGGTGCTGCGTTGGGTGCAATGGTTGCCAACCTTTCATCACATAAAAGAGGTTGGGATGACCGGTGGGAGGAGTTTTCCGACTGGGCTGAAAAGGGCATGTATTATGTGAAAGCGTTGACCCGGATGCTGGATGAAGATACCCGCTCCTTTAACCGTGTGATGGATGCTTTTGCAATGCCCAAGAATAATGAAGATGAGAAAACAGCCAGAAAAGAGGCTATTCAGGAAGCCACAAAATATGCCACAGAGGTTCCATTTAAAGTGATGAAACTGGCTCTTGAGACCATGGATATTCTTGAAGCCATGGCTGAGACAGGAAATCCAAACTCCGTTTCTGATGCTGGGGTGGGTGCCATAGCAGCCAGATCCGCAGTTTTAGGTGCCTGTTTAAACGTTCAAATCAATGCCCGCGATCTGAATGACCGGTTATTTGCGGAAAACTTACTAAAGCAGGCAATAGAAATGGAAGAGTTAGCTGTTAACAAGGAAATCAAGATTCTGACGATCGTCAGGGCAAAAATCTAACGACTCTTTCGTACGAATTGAACGGCGTCAAATGAGCAGTTATCTTCTGTTTATACTCACCTATGCCAAATTTTGGCTCATTTTATTTTTGATTTCTATTGTTTTTGTTTGTTTTTCCATAACTTGGACCACAGACTTAAATACCTAAAATCTTTAACCTAAAATCGTCCTTTTATGAAAAAGCTATTATTGCTATTTACGCTTGTTATGGCGACAAGCTTAGGAGCTTGGTCGCAAACGGCACTAATTACCGGAAC
>Ga0172379_10005099_pt1 | contig 18674 bp, 31 predicted proteins | sample GrowelOW334metaG_FD_119756 | JGI IMG/M metagenome (GOLD analysis project Ga0172379, IMG submission 119756) | Groundwater microbial communities from an aquifer near a municipal landfill in Southern Ontario, Canada - Groundwater well OW334 metaG | ecosystem: Environmental > Aquatic > Deep...
CGGGCGGTCAGAAATTTGATCCATGCTTCCGGTTCGCCCCAAGAAGCGGAAAAAGAAATTCCGATTTGGTTCAAAGAAGAAGAAATTTTGAATTACAATCTCGTTCAGGAAAAAATTCTTTATGATGTCAATTTAGACGGAATTCTTGAATAAATTTTGATATTTAACAGCAGACTTTAAAATATCCCGCGAAGCGGGATTGGATTAGAAATTAGAAATTTGGATTTAGAAATTTTATTTTATGCCTTACACCGACCCTTTTTCAGAACAAAAAAATCAATGGTTTTCAATTCTGATTTTCATCGGGCTGCCTTTTTTCATTTTATGGCGTTTGTTTAAAAATGAATTGCCCGATTTGCGGGAAACGCGTCCGCGGAAAAAATAATTTATTCTCCCGAGTTTTATAAAAAAGAGGCCGCTATCGCAAGATAGCGGCCTTTGTTGAAATTCGATTGCGGATTTAATTCCTTTTGCGGACGAATTCTCTTCCTTTGCCAAATTCCACATTGATGGGAATTCTTTGTTGGCAGAGAGGACAGTTTTCTTCGTCCCATGCTTCAAGTTCGATATCGGCGAGCGCGACGAGTTTGGGAACGTTTCCCGCGTCCTGCGACGAAACCTTTCCGCGGTTGCAGAGAACACCCAAACCAATGACTTGGCCGCCGTATACTCGTGCGAGCTCGACCACTTTTCTGGCGGAAGCGCCGGTGGTTAGAACATCTTCAACCACCAATACTCTTTTGCCGGCGATAAATTCACCGTAGCCCCGTCCGATGAAAAACTCTTTTTCACCGGGAATTTTTTCGGCGTAAACGCTGAATACTTCGGGATCGGTAAATTTTTCGTCTCCTCCGGAAAGATAAAATGCCACATATTGCGAAAGAATAATGCCTCCCATTGCCGGGGCGATGACGGTTTCCACCTTATCGTCGGCGAATGATTTGGCCAAATGGCGGCAAACGCGAAATGTTGTCGCGGCATGCGGATAGAGCGCGTCTTTGTTGAAATATGCCGAACCGTGCCGGCCGGATGTATAGACAAAATGGTCGTTGATGATGATCATTCCGGCTTTTTTAAAGACTCGCAGAATCGTTTCTTCCATTGTTTTGTCTTCGCCCATGATTTCCCTCTTTCTTTTTTATTGTGAAAGAACGATTGCAACTCGATTTATCGGATTGATTGCTTAAATTATATTAGCGGAAAAGCCGATAAGAATCAAGTTAAAACAAAAAAGAAACTTTATGAAGTTTCTTTTTATTGAATAATCGGAAGTCGGGCTGCCGGGAATTGAACCCGGGTTACATCCACCCCAAGGATGCGTAATGCCGTTATACGACAGCCCGTTAGAAATTTATTTAATAAAAAACAGTTATTGCTTGATCTTGTCGAAAGCATAACTGTTTTGGCATTGAAGATTTTACCCTTCGACAAGCTCAGGGAATAAAATTTCAAAGATTGACTCGGTCGGATTTTATTTGGCTTTATGAAGCGATTTGATACATTGGGCGCAGGCTTTGATTCGTTTGCCCGACGCCAAACGCACCCATTGGATATTCGGGTGTTTTCTTTTCTTGCAAGTGGGATTAAATTTTCCGCGGAGCTTCACAATGACCGTATCCATTCTTGAAGTTTTTCCGCAAAGCGGACAGGTTCTCGGCATAAGTTTGAAAAGTTAGTTTTTGTAGTTGAAGCCTAACATTAAAATTTATTTTTGACAAGTAATTTTATCTCTCAGTTCGTTTTATTGACATAGGAACAATTTTATCATATTGTATGTTTTATTGCGCAGAAAACAAAATTTGTTCTTTTAAAAATAGGAGAGAATATGTGGGAAGTATTGATAGCTTCGAGGATTTTGACGGCTAATGTCGGAATGGTCATTGTTCTGAAAAAAATGTTGGGCGAGACCGTTGATCAGCGGGAAAAAAAGATTCTTCTGTCTTGGCAATTCTTGTTTTGTCTCTTGTTTTCTTTCGCGGCGTTAAAGATCAGCGGACGGGAAATATCTTTTCTTTTTGTTAATCCGTTGTGTTTGATCGTTTTGGGAATAGGCTTCTTGAACAGTTTCGGCGTCTATTGCATGTGGCGAGCGTTGGATATCAGCGTGAGCAAGACATCAATGGGCACTCAACTTGATGATATCATCGCTTTGATCCTGGGATATTTATTTTTAGGCGAAGCGAAAATTCTCAATCTTCGGTTATCGGTCGGGATAGTCCTTTGTTTTTTGGCCGCGATCATTCTGGTCGGATTTAAAAAAAGAGACCCGCTTAATTTCAGGCTCATAAAATTCGTTTTGGGCTACAGCGTAGTCTGGGGAGTGGCGGCGGCTTCCTATCGTTTTTTAAATCTGCAAGGTTTGCCGATACCGGACTTTCTTGTCAGTTGGTACGGCGGTTCGCTCCTCGGGGCGGTAATCCTTCTGTTTTTTACAGAAAAAAAGATTACGGGTTTTCGCGTGATTTCCGTCGTTCAGGCAAGCAGAATTTTTGTTTTATCTCTCTTCATTTGGGTTTCGTTGGCTTTGGGATATTTGGTATCGGCGTTGGCGCCGGTGGCAATTTATCAACCGATTTTTTTAATCAGCGAAGCAGTAGTTCCAACCTTAATCGGACTGTATTTGTTCCGAGAAAGAAAAGAGTTGCGGTCGAAAGAATGGCTAGCGATCTTTATCGGAATCGCCGGCGCGCTTCTTGTCGGCAGCAGCTATTGATTATGAATGGTGTTGTTAGCATTTAACAGCACCATTTTTTATTTGCCAAAAGATCAAAAAAGACGTAAACTTTGAATAAATTATGGATTTTCAAAACGCTTTATTCGTTTATATTATCATTATTCTCTCGGCTATCGCCCATGAATACGGCCACGCCTGGGCGGCTTTTCGGCAAGGCGACCCGACGGCCAAATATGCCGGCCGTTTGACGCTGAATCCTTTGGCGCATATTGAATGGTTCGGCACCGTGGTTTTGCCGATGCTATTGATGTATTTTTCCGGTGTGTTCTTTGGTTATGCCAAACCCGTGCCCATCAATCCGTATAATTTTCGCGACCAGCGGAAAGGGATTATTTGGGTCAGTCTGGCCGGCGTGGCGGCCAATTTCATCATCGCGTTGGCTCTCTCTGTTTTTTTGAGATTTTTTCCGAATTTTTCTTTGGCGCCGTTGCTCGGCTTTGTGGTTTTGGTCAATATCCAGCTTGGACTTTTTAACCTTTTGCCTTTTCCGCCGTTGGACGGTTCAAAGCTGGCGGTGGCCTTGGCTTCAAATTCCGCTTCGCTTTCGCGCTGGCTCGCCTGGGCGGAAAATCCGCTGGGAATCATTATCGCGATTTTTGCGGCCATGACTTTTTTGCCGGATCTTTCTTATTGGGTGTTTGAATTATTGATCGGTTAAATTAAATCAATGAGAATGAATTTTGAACAAGGCGGTTATACGGGCGGACTGATGGAATCGGAAGTTTTAGGCGAATTGCCTAAATTCGAGAAAGGGGATATTTATGTTCCGTTTAAGCCTATGATGGAATGGGTGGAAAAGCATCAGTTCGGCGATCCGACGGATCCCGAACCTCGTTTTGCCAATGATTTACACGCCACGGTCGCTGAAAAATTGGGCATTGAAGATCTAAGGAATATTAAGTTTTTTACCGCAATAGGTTCGCCGTTGGACCATTTTCACGGCATTGACGCGTTTTTTAAGATACAACTGAACGAAAAGCAGATCATTGTTACATTGGATGTGACAATGAATCCCAACAAAGGAGAAAATTATAAAGCGGACGTGGTTTTTTATATCTCGGCCAAAGGTTTGGATCCGCGAGATGACAAAAAAGAATATATGGAAAAGATAAATGAAGTAGCCGATTTAATAGTTGACAAGGCTCGATCAATGGTTTAAATTTTAAAAGCCGAAAATTTGAAGGGAGGTATTTATGGATAATGGCGAGGTCAAAAAAGTTCTTTTCGGGGAAATAAATTTAACTCATGCCCGAGGTAATTTTCCGCCGGATTTGAAAAAACTTCGGCGGCCGTTTGCATCCAAAGGAAAAGCGATTTATTGGTTTTGTTCCGGTTGCGGCGCAATTTATGAAATTGTCGGCCAAACCGCGGAAAGATTGATCAATCGCGCCACGCCGGTCGATCTGAAAGTAATAAAAAAGACTTATTTTATTTCTTCGCCCGGCTGTCTTTTGTGCGACGGTCCAAGAGAGCCGGTGAAATTCGTAGCTTTGGAATAAATGGGCCCCGATAAAACAATCGGGGCTTTTTTCTTTAATTTTAACCGCCATTGACAACTTTTTTGAGTTTTGATAAGCTCTAAATAAGCTTGTTGGAAAATTGTTTGATTCCCCGGGTTGCAATTGGGGAGTTAAAAAAATGGCTAAGCGCTGTTTTTTTATTTTAATTTGACTTTCATATCTGTATATCTGTAAAAATCTGTAAATCTGTAAGCTGTCATGCCAACCATTCATCAACTTATTAAACATCCTAGAAAAAGAACTCAGGCCAAACCCAAATCGCCGGCGCTTTGGCGGGGTTTTGATTTGCTTAAAAATCGGCCTTCCAGCTATCCTTCTCCCTTTAAACGCGGAGTTTGCACAAAAGTAACGACTACCACGCCCAAAAAACCTAACTCGGCTTTGCGAAAAATCGCTAAGGTTCGTTTGACCAACGGCATGGAGGTGACAGCTTATATTCCGGGCGAAGGCCATAATTTGCAGGAACACTCGGTGGTGGTAATCCGCGGAGGCCGGGTGAAAGACTTGCCAGGCGTGCGATACCATGTCGTGCGCGGCGTTTTGGATACCAGCGGCGTGGAGAATCGCAAAAAAGAAAGAAGCAAATACGGCGCGAAACGGCCTAAATAATTTTCAATCTATATATGAGACGCAAGAGAAAATATCAAAAAGAAATTCAGCCGGATCCGCAATACCAGAATGTTCTGGTGGCGAGATTCATTAACCGTTTGATGACCAGCGGGAAAAAATCAACCGCCCGCCGGGTGGTTTACGGCGCTTTCGATATTTTAAAGAAACAGCAGAAAGACCCGTTGCAAATCTTTGACGAAGCGATCAGAAATGTTTCACCGGTTTTGGAAGTGAAATCAAAAAGAGTCGGCGGCGCCAACTATCAGGTGCCTCGCGAAGTGCGGGGCGAGCGGCGGATGACTTTGGCGATCCGCTGGTTGATCGGCGCGGCCCAAGGGAAAAAAGGCAAACCGATGGCGGAAAAATTGGCGGAAGAACTTTTGGCGGCCACCAAGAATGAAGGCGGTGCGATCAAAAAGAAGTTGGATATGCATCGCATGGCGGAAGCCAACAAGGCGTTCGCGCATTTTTCGTGGTAAGTTTGCTCGCCTGCCTGCCGGCAGGCAGGGCTGACGGCTTTGAAAAACCGCAATTTTATTAAAAAATAAAAATGTCCAGGCAGTATCCCATAGAAAAAATTCGCAATCTCGGCATTATCGCCCATATCGACGCCGGCAAAACCACGGTGTCCGAGCGCGTGCTTTTTTATACCGGTAAAAAACATAAGATCGGCGAAGTGCACGAAGGCGAAGCGGAAATGGATTGGATGGAACAAGAACGGGAACGCGGCATCACTATTACTTCCGCGGCCACGACTTGTTTTTGGCGCGATTGCCAATTGAACTTGATTGATACGCCCGGCCATATTGATTTTACGGTGGAGGTTCAGCGTTCTCTGCGCGTTTTGGACGGCGCGGTGGTGGTTTTTGACGGCGTGGCCGGCGTGGAACCTCAATCGGAAACCGTTTGGCACCAAGCGGACAAATACAATGTGCCGCGAATGTGTTTTATCAATAAAATGGACCGGATGGGCGCCAATTGGGAAAAAGATTTGGCCTCGATCCATGAACGTTTGACGCCTCGCGCCGTTCCTATCAATTTGCCGATCGGCGCGGAAGAAAATTTTTCCGGCGTGATCGATCTTTTTAAAATGAAAGCGATCCGTTTTGAAGGCGAGAAAGGCGAAAAGTTGAAAGAAGAAGAAATTCCGGCCGATAAAGATGAATGGGCCAAAAAATGGCGGCATGAACTCATTGAAAAAATCGTGGAGCAAGATGATAAATTGATGCAATCATATCTTGAAGGCCAGGAGATCACGGAAGCGGATTTGAAAAAAGTTTTAAGAAAATCCACGATCGAAGGAAGGATCGTGCCGGTGCTTTGCGGCACCGCTTTAAAGAACAAGGGCGTGCAATTGATGTTGGACGCGATTTGCGATTATTTGCCTTCGCCGACGGATTTGCCGCCGACGGAAGGCTTTGACGTGAAAGACGCGGAGAAAAAAATTGCGCGCCAGCCTTTGGATTCCGAGCCGTTTGCCGCTTTGGCTTTTAAAGTAGCTTCGGATCCTTATGTCGGCCAGCTGACTTTTTTCCGGATCTATTCGGGATCTTTGATTGCCGGCTCTTATGTCTATAACGCTTCAACCGGAGATCAGGAAAGGATTGGTCGGATTTTGCGCATGCATGCCAATCATCGCGAGGAAGTGAAAGAAATGTTCTCGGGCGAAATCGCAGCCACGGTAGGACTCAAAAATACTAACACCGGCGACACACTTTGCGACCCGGAGAATCCAATCATTTTGGAAAAAATGGAATTTCCCGAGCCGGTTATTTCGGTGGCTATCGAACCCAAGACCAAGGCCGACCAGGAAAAAATGGGTTTGGCGTTGCATCGTTTGTCCCAGGAAGACCCCACTTTCAGAACCAAGGGCGATTCCGAAACCGGCCAGACGATAATCTCGGGCATGGGCGAATTGCATTTGGAGATTATTGTTGATCGGATGATGCGCGAATTCAAAGTGGACGCGAATGTCGGCCGTCCCCAAGTCGCTTATAAAGAAACAATCAAGAACGAAGCGGAAGCCGAGGGAAAATATATTCGTCAGACCGGCGGTCATGGCCAATATGGCCATGTTTGGCTTCGCGTGGCGGCCAAAGAGCGGGGCGCCGGTTTTGAATTTTCAAATGATATCAAAGGCGGTGTTATTCCTCAGGAATTCATTCCAGCGGTGGAAAAAGGAGTTAAAGAGGCTTTGGATAAAGGCGCTTTGGCCGGTTATCCCTTGGTTGATCTTTCTGTTTCTCTTTATGACGGTTCTTACCACGATGTCGATTCCTCGGAAATCGCCTTCAAAATCGCCGCTTCCATGGCCTTGCAAGAAGCCTGTCGGCGTGCTAAATTAGTGTTGCTTGAACCGATGATGCGTCTTCAAGTAATCACGCCCGAACAATTCATGGGAGATGTAATCGGCGATATTTCTTCAAAGCGCGGCCACGTGGAAAAAATGGATGACCGGGGCGAAGGAGTTTCTCGGGTGAAAGTGATCGACGCCCAAGTGCCGCTTTCCGAAATGTTCGGTTATGCCACTTCTTTGCGTTCCACAACCCAAGGAAGAGCGAATTTCACGATGGAATTCGATCATTATGCCGAAGTGCCCGGAAATATTGCTCAACAAATCGCGGAAGGAAGAAAAAAATAATTAAAGCGAAGCGAATATGTGGGACACCATTAAACAAATTTTAGCCAAGACGGGCGGAACTTGCATTATCGTCGAAGACGGCAAGCCGGCTTTCGTGGCGATAAAATTTGAAGATTTTCAAAAGACCTTGGAAACCCAACCTTCTCTTTTTCAGAGAATGCCGGGAACTTTGGGAGAAGAAGGGCTTTTGGAAAAGATAAATCAAGAGATCATAAATTGGAAAACCAAGCAGGCGGAGAGCGAGCCGGAAATAGATTTGGCCGCGGAGGACGAGGATCTGAAAATAGAGAATCTGCCGGTCGTTTAGGGGTTTTTCAAGATTTTAAAAAAACGGAGGGCTTGTTTTTCTGTTTTTTGGAAGAAAGAAAGGCAATCATTGACTTTTTTTCAAAAAAGAGATAAGATAAGGAGCAATAAAAAACATTAATTAATTTACGGGTTTCTTCCCGATTTTCGGAGAAAAAATTAAAATTTCCCCGAAGTCCGGCGGTTTCTCGTTAGCCAAAATCATATGGCAGAGAAATTTGAACGCACCAAGCCCCATCTTAATGTGGGCACTATCGGCCACGTGGACCACGGCAAGACCACGCTGACAGCCGCCATTTTAAAGGTTTTAAATTTGGCGGGTTTTAAAGCTTCTCAAAAAGACGTCAATCAAATCGATTCGGCGCCGGAAGAGAAGGCTCGTGGGATTACAATCGCCACTTGCCATGTGGAATACGAATCGGAAAAACGGCATTACGCGCATATCGATTGTCCGGGACACGCTGATTATATTAAAAACATGATTACCGGCGCGGCTCAAATGGACGGCGCGATTTTGGTGGTGGCCGCGACTGACGGCCCGATGCCTCAGACCCGCGAACATATCGTTTTGGCCAGACAGGTGGGCGTGCCATCGATCATTGTCTTTTTGAATAAAGTGGATCAAGTTGACGATCCGGAATTGGTTGATTTGGTGGAACAGGAAATTCGCGAACTTTTGACCAAATATAATTTCCCGGGCGACAAAACTCCGATTATTCGCGGTTCGGCTCTTAAAGCTTTGGAAGCGACTTCCAAAGACGACGAAGCCGCCAAACCGATTTTGGAACTTATGAAAGCTTTGGATGAATATATTCCCGAACCTGTTCGCGATAAAGAAAAACCGTTTATGATGTCGGTGGAAGACGTTTTCTCAATTGAAGGCCGAGGCACAGTGGTAACCGGCCGGATCGAGCGGGGCGTCATCAAAGTCAACGAAGAAGTGGAAATCATTGGTATCCGGCCGACCCAAAAAACCGTGGTGACCGGCGTTGAAATGTTCAATAAATCTTTGAATGAAGGCATGGCCGGCGATAATGTCGGATTGCTTTTGCGCGGTTTGAAAAAAGAAGACGTGGAACGAGGCCAAGTGTTGGCCAAACCGGGTTATCTGACTCCTCATACCGATTTTGAAGCGGAGATTATTATTTTGACCAAAGAAGAGGGCGGCCGCCACACTCCTTTTTTCAAAGGATACAAACCCCAATTTTATATCGGCACGACTGATGTGACGGGCGATGTGGAATTGCCCGCGGGCACCGAAATGGTCATGCCGGGCGATACGGTTAATTTGACGGTTCGTTTGATCACTCCGGTGGCTTTGGAAGAAAAACAGAAATTCGCAATCAGAGAAGGCGGGCATACGGTCGGCGCGGGCGTCGTTTTAAAGATATTGAAATAATTAAAATTCCAGTTCTTTGAATATTTTATGACCAAGAGCTTGAAAGAACACGAAAAAAAGACGGAGCAGAAACAGCGTATCCGGATAAAGATCCGGGCCTATGATCACAAATTGATCGACCAATCGGCCCGGCAGATCGTGGAAACCGTTCAGCGTTACGGCGCCCAAGTTTCGGGCCCCGTGCCTCTGCCGACGGAATTTCATAAATACACGGTCAACCGATCGACCTTTGTCCATAAAGATTCGCGGGATCAGTATGAAATGAGAGTGCATAAGCGCTTGATCGATATTTTGAGTCCCAACGCCAAAGCGATTGATTCTCTGACAAATCTGAATATGCCGGCCGGCGTGGACATTGAAATTAAAATGTAGTTTGAAGGAGCTGAGAAAATTCACTGGAATTTTTTTCATGGAAATAATTTTAAGATAAAAATCAGCAAACCTTGATTTGGATTTAGTCAGGAAAGCCCGGGCTAGCCCTGGGTTTTTCATTAGCTACGAAATACGAAAAAAGACGAATATACGAAAGAAAAAATCATGAAGTTTATATTGGGAAAAAAATTGGAATCGGCCCAAATTTTCGGCCAAGAAGGAAAAATCATTCCGGTAACTTTGGTTTTGGCCGGGCCTTGTTTCGTGACCCAGATAAAAAATAAAGAAAAAGACGGTTATCAAGCGGTTCAAATCGGTTTTTTTGAAAAGAAAGAGAAAAAAACGAATAAGCCCGAGAGAGGCCACTTGGGGAAAAATCCCAATTTGAGATATTTGCGTGAATTCAGAGCCGAAAACCCGGAAATGAAATTGGGCGATGAAATTAAAATAGATATTTTTAAAGAAGGGGATAAAGTGAAAGTTAGCGGCACTTCCAAAGGCAAAGGATTTCAAGGAGTTGTAAAACGGCATGGATTTGGCGGCGGACCGAAAAGCCACGGCCAAAAACATCGTTTGCGGGCGCCCGGTTCCATCGGCGCCACTTTTCCCGAGCGCGTGCCCAAGGGCCGCCGGATGGCCGGCCGAATGGGCGGGGAAAGAACAACAATAAAAAATTTGGAGATTGTGAAAGTGGATGTTGAGGAAAATATTTTGGCAATTAAAGGAGCCATACCCGGAAACAGAGGAGCCCTATTGGAGATCAGCGGTTAAACATATGATTAAAGGAGAAATTTACAATCAGCAAGCGAAGAAAGTCGGGGAAATGGAATTGCCCGAAGCAATTTTCGGTTTGAAAGTGAAATCAGAGGTTGTTTCTCAGGCCGTGCAAGCCCAGCTTTCCGTTTCTCGGGTAAATCGGGCTCACACCAAAACCCGCGGCGAAGTCCGAGGCGGCGGCAAAAAACCTTGGCGGCAAAAAGGCACGGGCCGGGCGCGCCACGGTTCAACCCGTTCTCCCATTTGGATCGGCGGCGGCGTGACTTTCGGACCGAGAAACGACAAAAACTTTGCCAAGAAAATAAACAAGAAAATGAAACGGCAGGCGATTTTGATGGCGCTTTCGGGAAAATTTAAAGACAATGAAATTGTTTTGATGGATGATTTGAAATTGGAAAAGATTAAGACGAAAGACTTGGCGCAAATAATTTCTAATTTTAAGAAAGAATTAAAGAAAGATTTTGACCGAAGCATCCTTTTAATTTTGCCGCGTTCGGATGAAAAAGTGATTTTGAGCGCGCGCAATTTGAAAAACGTTGGAACGATTGGCGCCGGCAGTTTGAATGTTGTCGATTTGCTTTCCAAGAAATATTTGGTTTTGCCGCGCGAATCGGTTTCGGCAATCGAAAAAATTTATTTAAAATAGAATTATGGGTTTTTTCAATAAATCGAAAAAAGAAGAAAAGAAAGAGAAAAAGCCGGTTTCAAAAAAAGCCGGAGTTTCGGTTGTCAAAGAAAAGAAACCGATTGAAAAGATTGAAGCGCCGAAAGTTCCCAAAAAGGAATTTTCCAACGCTTGGAAAGTTTTAATTAATCCTTTGGTAACGGAAAAATCGACCGCTCAAAATGCCCAAAATCAATATGTCTTTAAGGTAGCGCCGGATTCTTCCAAGAGCGAGATAAAAAAAGCGGTCAGAGACCTTTATGGCGTGAAAGTGGAGAAAGTGAATATTATTAATTTACCGGGTAAAATTCGCCGCGTCGGCCGGAATCGGGGTTTCCATTCCGGTTTCAAAAAAGCGATTGTTTTTATCGCCGCCGGCCAAAGCATTGAGATTATTTCCGGTTAACAAACACAGAACAACGCGAAAAAATATAACAATATGTTAAAGAAAAACAATCCAACCAGTCCCGGCCGTCGAGAGTTAATCAGCGTCAAGGCCGAATATTTGACCAAAAAAGAGCCAGAAAAGAAACTGGTTGTTTCGCGTTTTCGCCGGCAAGGCCGCAGCAAAGCTTCTGGCCGCATCACGACCCGGCATAAGGGCGGCGGACATAAAAGACTTTATCGGCTGATTGATTTCTTGCGGGATAAATTCGATATTCCCGCCCGCGTCGTTTCCATCGAATACGATCCGAACCGGAATTGCTTCATTAATTTATTGAATTACAAAGACGGAGAAAAAAGATATATTTTGGCGCCGGAAGGGATAAAGATCGGCGAAGAAATTTTAAGCAGCCAGAAATTGATCGCTTTAAAAATCGGCAATCGTTTGCCTTTGAAAAATATTCCCGTTGGAACTCAAATTCATGACGTGGAACTTTATCGGGGCGGCGGCGGAATTTTAATCCGTTCCGCCGGTTCTTTCGCCCAGGTTTTGGCCGTGGAAGGCGGAAAGGCTCAGATCAAGATGCCTTCGGGAGAAGTACGGGCTTTGGATGAAAAATGTTTGGCGACTTTGGGCCAAGTGAGCAATATTGAATACAGCGCCCAGGTAATCGGTAAAGCCGGCCGTTCGCGGTGGTTGGGAATCAGACCGACGGTTCGCGGTTCAGCCATGAATCCGGTCGACCATCCGCACGGCGGAGGCGAAGGCAAAGCGCCGATTGGTTTGCGAAGAGGTCCTAAAACTCCCTGGGGAAAACAAGCGCGAGGAGTCAGAACCAGAAACAGAAAGAAACCAAGCGGTCGATTCATTTTGCAAAGAAGGAAGAAATAAATAGCGCTCGGCTGGTCGCTTCAAAAAAACGCAATTAGCCGGTATGATAAAAAAATAATTTCTGCCACCGGCTATTGCTCAGCGCTCGCCGCGCCGCAGAAAACAATATAACAAATCAGGGGCGCGGCTGCGCGATGTTTTTTGAAAACGACCAGCCTCGCTAAAAATAAAAATCATGTCAAGATCACTTAAAAAAGGTCCGTTCATCGATCAAAAGCTATTGAAAAAGATAGCTGGTTTGCGGCCGGGCGATAAAGCGATAATCAAAACTTGGTCGCGCGCTTCCACGATCGCGCCGGAAATGGTTGGATTTACTTTCGGCGTTCATAACGGCCGGGAGCATATTCCGGTTTTCGTGACGGAAGAAATGGTCGGACATCGATTGGGCGAATTTTCTCCGACGCGGAAATTCACGCGCCACGGCGGCCGGATGCAGCGGGAATTGGAAGCGCAAAAAGCGACTGCGGCGGCGGCGCCCGCGGCAACCGAAGCAACGGTTAAACCCGGCGCTCCCGAAAAGAAATAAAAAATATGGAAATAAAAGCCAGTTTGAACAATTTAAGAATGGCGCCTCGGAAAGTGAGATTGGTGGCGAACCTCGTGAAAGGCAAAAGCGCCGTTGAAGCTAAAAATCAGCTTCGGTTTTTGATTAAAAAGCCGGCGCCGATTTTGCTTAAAGTTTTAAATTCCGCTCTGGCCAACGCCAAGAACAGTTTCAGTTTGAAAGAAGAAAATCTTTTTGTGAAAAGCATGCTGGTGGAAGGCGGACCGAGTTTGAAACGCTGGTTGCCGCGAGCCATGGGCCGGGCCACTCCTTTGCTTAAAAGAACATGTTCGATTAAAGTTATTTTGGCGGAGATCAAACCGGGCGAAAAAATAAAGAGATCAAGAAAACCGCAAGATATCAAAAAAACGGAAACGCCAAAATCGGTTTTGCCGGAACAGAAGATTGAAAGAACCGAGAGAGAAGAAGACAATAAAATAAAATCCGAAGCCAAAGAAAAGAAATCGCTGGTGGCCAAACCTTATGGCGCTTCGGGGCGGGCGAAAAGCCGGTCGTTTTCCCGCCAGACATTTGGTAATATTAAGAAAGTTTTTAGAAGAAAGAGCATTTAAAACAAGAATATGGGACAAAAAGTTCATCCGGTGGGTTTCCGGCTCGGAATGACGCAAAATTGGAAATCCCGCTGGTTCAGTAAAAATAAATATCAGGAATTTTTGGAAGAGGATTTTGCCATCCGCGGTTTTTTGACTAAAAAATTGCAGAAGACGGGGATCGACAAGGTGGAAATCGAACGTTCGGCCAATGCCATCAATGTTATCATTTTTTCTTCCCGGCCGGGCCTTTTGATCGGCCGCGGCGGCGCGGGGATCGAAGATTTGAAAAAAGAAGTTTTGAATTTTCTTCAAAAGAAATTCAAAAAATCATTTAAAAACGAATTGAAGATATCCATTGAAGAAGTGAAAAATCCTGAATCGAAAGCGACGGTGGTAGCTCAAAATATTGCCGACCAAATTGAAAAGAGAATCCCTTTCCGCCGGACGCTGAAACAGGGCTTGGAGAAGATCATGCAAAGCAAAGATGTGCAGGGAGCGAAAATTATGATTGGCGGCCGGTTGGACGGCGGCGAGATTGCCCGCCGGGAATGGCTGGCCAAGGGCAAAATTCCTTTGCAGACTTTGCGGGCCAATGTGGAATACGCCGATACGACCGCTTTCACGACTTACGGAACTGTGGGTATAAAAGTTTGGGTTTATTTCAAAGATATTTTTAAAAAAGAAAATAAACCGGAAGAAAGACCGGAAAAAAGAGAAAGATAGAAAAAATTTATGTTGATGCCCAAAAAAGTAAAACATCGTAAGTGGCAGAAAGGCCGGACCCGGGGAAAAACCAAGGGCGCGGCTGATTTGGCTTTCGGCAGTTTCGGTTTGAAAGCTCTTTCCACTTGTTGGCTGACTGCGCGGCAAATTGAAGCGGCGCGGCGCGCGATGACTCGGTACATTCAGCGGGGCGGAAAGATTTGGTTGAGAGTTTTTCCGGATAAACCTGTGACCAAAAAAGGAACCGAAGTGCCGATGGGCGGAGGCAAGGGAAGTGTTGATCATTATGTCACAGTGGTAAAGCCGGGCCGAATTTTGTTCGAAATGGATGGTGTTAGCCGCGAAACCGCCGAAGAAGCTTTGAGATTGGCCGCTTTCAAGTTGCCGTTGAAAACAAAATTTATCGCCAAACAAAATTTATGAGAATCAAGGCCAAAGAATTAAGACAAAGAACCAAACAGGAATTGGAAATAACCTTAAAACAAAATCGCGAGAAATTGCGCGAATTGAAATTTGATCTGGCGAGCAAGAAATTGAAAAACACGAATGAAATAAAAGCCATGAAAGATCAGATCGCCCAAATATTAACCATTTTGAAATAATATGATTAAAAAACAAATAAAAGGCGTGGTGGTTTCCGATAAAATGGAAAAAACCGCGATCGTCGCGGTTACTCGTTTGAAAGAACACAGAATCTACAAACGGAAATTCAAAGTGACCAAACGCTTTAAGGCCCATGATGAGAAAAAAGAATATAAAATCGGAGATAAGGTCATAATCGAAGAATGCCGGCCGATGAGCAAGGATAAAAAATGGAGAATAATCGGCAAAATTTAAAAAATTATGATCCAACCACGTTCAATTTTAAAAGTAGCCGACAATAGCGGTGCCAAAACCATCCGTTGTTTTAAGATCCTCGGCGGCACCCGAAATCGCTGGGCCCAGATCGGCCAAGTGATTGTTTGCTCCGTTCAGGAAGCTGAACCGCGCAAGCAAGTGAAAAAAGGCGAAGTGGTAAAAGCGGTTATTATCCGCCAGCGCAAACCTTTTCGCCGCGCCGACGGTTCCTACGTCCGTTTTGACGATAATGCGGTGGTGATAGTGGACGGACTTGAACCGAAAGGCGGCCGAATTTTCGGTCCGGTGGCCAGAGAGCTTCGCGATAAAGGATTTGCCACTATTATTTCATTAGCGCCGGAAGTTATCTAAGAGTATTTTTATGAAAATCAAGAAAAACGACCAAGTTTTAATAATCGCGGGAAAAGATAAAGGCAAAAAAGGAAAAGTGCTTGAGGTTTTTCCTTCGACCGAGAAAGTTTTGGTCGAAAATATCAATTTGATGAAAAAGCACCGCCGGCCGCGCCGCCAGGGAGAAAAAGGCCAAACGGTGGAAGTAGCCAAGCCTTTACATATTTCCAATATTAAGTTAATCTGTTCCAAATGCGGCGAAGCGGCCAGAGTCGGCTATAAATTGACTGAAACGGAAAAGTTGAGAATTTGTAAAAAATGCCAGCAAGAAATATGAACCAGAGATTGCAGGAAAAATATCAAAAAGAAGTCGTGCCCGCGATGCAGGCTCGTTTCGGTTTCAAAAACAAAATGGCCGTGCCGCGGATTTTGAAAGTGACATTGAATTCCGGCATCGGCAAATGGCGCCAGGAACAGAAAGTTATTGATGAGATCGAAAAGGATTTGACGACAATCGCCGGCCAAAAAGCGGTTTTTACCCAAGCCAAGAAAGCGATTTCTTCTTTTAAAACGAGAGTCGGCCAGCCTTTGGGTTTGCGGGTCACTTTGCGGGGAAGAAGAATGTATGATTTTTTGGATCATTTGATCAGTTTGGCTTTGCCCCGGACGCGCGATTTTAGAGGATTGGCCAAAAAATCGGTGGACAGCGAAGGAAATTTGAATGTCGGAATAAAAGAACAGATCGTTTTTCCAGAAATTTCTCATGAGAATGTCAAAACGATTTTCGGTTTCGAAGTGGCGGTAACCACCAGCGCCAAAAATCAAGAAGAAGGATTGGAACTTTTTAAATTATTGGGTTTCCCGATTGAAAGATAAATTGTAAAATAAAGAAAGAACTTTTATGGCCACTGTCGCCCAAATAGCCAAATCGAATAAAAAACCGAAATTTTCAACGCGCAAAACGCGGCGTTGTTTCCGTTGCGGACGGAAACGCGCTTTTATGAGAGATTTTAATTTATGCCGGATTTGTTTCCGGGAGGCGGCGCGGCGCGGCGAAATTCCGGGAATTAAAAAAAGCAGCTGGTAAAAAATTTATGGATCCAATATCTGATTTATTGAATAGAATAAAGAACGCTCAACGAGCGGGCCAAGAAGAAACGGAAATTCCTTTTTCCAAGGTGAAATTCGAATTGGCCAAAATTTTGGCCAAGGAAGGCTTTTTGGAATCTTTGGAAAAAAAGGGCCAAAAAGGCAAAGAGAGAATTTCGGTTCGTTTGAAATACGACAAAGGAACGGGCGCAATCCAGGATTTGAAAAGGATCAGCCGGCCCGGCCAACGAATTTATAAAGGAAATAAAGAATTAAGACCTGTCCGGCAAGGTTACGGCATTTCGGTCGTTTCGACTTCCAAGGGATTGATGACCGGCAAAGAAGCGAGAAAAAATAAACTGGGCGGAGAGATTATTTGCGAGATTTGGTAGTTTTCAGGCTCGGTATTGTCTTTTGAAAACGTCTGATTTTCCCCAGCGAGAAAAATCAGACTCGCGCAGATTTCGCTCGCTCGTCCTCGACGCTTCGCGTCGGGACACCCTGCCCGCTCGCGAAACTGAGCGTTCCAAAAGACAACGCCTCGCCTTCATAATTTAATTTTAAAATCAATATGAGCAAAATCGGCAAACAATCAATTCAAATTCCCGAAGGCGTTGAAATAAAAATCAACGGCGGTTTGGTCGTGGTCAAAGGACCGAAAGGGGAATTGAAGAGAGAATTTTTGCCGGAAGTAAAAATTGAAGTGAAAGAAAAAGAAGCAATCGTTTCTCCCCAGAGAAAAACCAAAAGAACGGCCGCGGTTTGGGGATTGAGCCGGGCGCTTTTGGCCAATATGGTTTCTGGGGTTAAAAACGGTTTTTCAAAAAAGTTGGAAATAGAAGGAGTCGGTTTTAAGGTGGCTCAACAGGGCGGAGATCTGGTTCTTAATTTGGGTTTTTCTCATCCGGTGAAATTTAAAGCGGTGGAAGGGATAGAATACAAAGTGGAAAAGAATACAATTTTGATTTCCGGAATCGATCGGGAACTGGTCGGCCAGACCGCAGCCAATTTGCGCGCGCTCAAAGAACCGGAACCGTACAAAGGAAAAGGCATCAGATATTCGGGCGAGGTGATAAAACTTAAAGCCGGAAAGAAAGCGGTCAAAGAAGGATTTTAATCATTGAAAATCATGTCAAAGAATAAATTTGCCGAAAAAAGAATAAAAAGACAGCGCCGCGCCAAACGCATTCGCGCCAAAATTTCCGGGACAGCCAAATCCCCTCGGCTTTCGGTTTTTCGAAGCGGTCGGCATATTTACGCGCAATTGATCAATGATGAAAAAAGCAAGACCTTGATCAGCGCCAGCGATTTGGAATTGAAAAAAGAAAAAGGCAAGAGAATGGATTTGGCCAAAGCCGTGGGAAAATTGATCGCTCAAAAAGCGCAGGAAGCGAAAATAACCGCGGCGGTTTTTGACAAAGGCGGTTTTAAATATCACGGCCGGGTCAAAGCTTTGGCCGAAGGCGCCCGCGAAGGCGGATTAAAATTTTAAGATTTCAAAGATATGGCAAGACCAATGAGAAAAATGGAAAAATCAGAATACGATCAGCGGGTTTTAGACGTGGCCAGAGTGACCAGAGTGGTGGCCGGCGGCCGGCGGTTCACTTTCCGAGCGACGGTGGCGGTGGGCAACAAAAAAGGAAAAGTGGGAGTGGGTCTCGGCAAAAGCATCGATGTTTCCCAGGCGGTGGAGAAAGCGGTGGCCGATGCCAAAAAGAATATGATTATTGTGCCCTTAAAAGAGGCGACAATCCCTCATCAAGTGGAAGCCAAATACGGTTCAGCCAAAGTTTTGCTTAAACCCGCGCCTCGGGGTACCGGCATGGTGGCCGGCGGGGCTTTGCGCGCCATCTGCGAACTTTCGGGCGTGGAAAACATTTCAGCCAAGATTATCAGTAAATCCGGAAATAAATTGAATAACGCTTGCGCGGCGATAGAAGCTTTAAAAAAATTAAAATCCTGATATGCAGCTTCACGATATTAAATCTTTTTCAGAAAATAAAACAAAAAAAAGAGTGGGACGAGGCGGCAAACACGGCACTTTTTCGGGGCGGGGAGTCAAAGGCCAAAAAGCCCGCGCCGGCAGAAAATTAAGACCCGAATGGCGCGATGCTTTGAAAAGCATTCCCAAGCTCCGCGGCTATAAATTCAAAGGAGTGAAAAAACAGCCGGTTTTCAATTTGGGTTTTTTGAACACGCTTTTTAAAGAAAACGAAGTCGTTTCCCCGGAATCTCTTTTAAAAAAGAATTTGGCGGTCAAGGCGAGCGGAAGGATCCA
>Ga0172379_10005100_pt1 | contig 18673 bp, 18 predicted proteins | sample GrowelOW334metaG_FD_119756 | JGI IMG/M metagenome (GOLD analysis project Ga0172379, IMG submission 119756) | Groundwater microbial communities from an aquifer near a municipal landfill in Southern Ontario, Canada - Groundwater well OW334 metaG | ecosystem: Environmental > Aquatic > Deep...
CAAAATATCAGTTGTCAACTCTATAGACTTGACAACTCTAATTGTTAGTAGTGCTTTTGCTTTAGAACATTGAATTGCCTAAAATCGCTTCTGATATTGATACCCGGTCGCACCTAATGCCTGACCCATTAATTGGAAGCAAAATGAAAAAATTGTCCCTCCCCCAATCTTTCCTCTTCTTAACGATTCTTATCCTTCTCTTATCTCTCTCTACTCTTTCTGCCCAAATTAATGGCCTTCCCGAGGCATTAATGACCCGTGCGGAACGAACCAATTACCTGGAAACTTCACATGATGAAGATGTTGTAAAATTTATTGAGAGTTTAAAAGCCTCCTGCCCCCTGGTTGCAGTAGAGCAATTCGGCACGACCAAGCTTGGCAATCCCATGCTGGTGGCTATCCTGGCCAATCCAAAGATCACCACACCGGAAGAAGCAAAAGCCTCCGGAAAACCGGTGATCTATATCCAGGGGAACATCCATGCCGGTGAGGTGGAAGGCAAGGAAGCCTTGATGGTGCTGATGCGGGATATCGCATTCGGTTCCAGAAAATATCTACTTGATAAACAGATAGTCCTTTTTTGCCCGAATTATAATCCTGATGGCAATGACAAGTTTGCCGACAATAACCGGCCTTCCCAGGAGGGAAGTCCCAAGCTGACCGGCGTCAGGGCTAATGGCGAAGGCCTCGATCTGAACCGGGAGGGGATGAAAGCCGAGGCCATCGAGATGAAAGCCCTGCTCAAGGGCATTTTCCTGCGCTGGGACCCCGCACTGTTCATGGATCTTCATACAGACAACGGTTCCTGGCACGGGTACATGGACAATGTGGCCCCCGCATTCCAATCGGCCGGGATGCCGGAACCCGCCAATTTCACCATGGACCTGCTCAAAAATGCCATGCACTCCGTCCTCGACAAATCCGGGATTAACATCTTCTGGCACGGTTACCTGAGCATGCGGCCGAATGAACGACCCACTTTTACCGCCTATGACCATCTGCCCAGATATATCGCTAATTATGTCGGACTGCGCAACCGCATGGGGATCCTGAGTGAGGCTTTCCCGCATGAACTATTCGAGAAACGGATCTTATCGAATTATTACCTGCTGGTCAGTGTACTCGAATATACCGGGAGTCACTCGAAAGAGATCAAAACCATGCTGGCCAAAGCGGATCAGGAAACCGTCGACATCATCAAATCCGGAGCCGGCAAGATCCAGCGGGGCGTGACTTACGACCTTGCTCCTGAACCTGATCCCATCCGCATGCTGATACGCGAAACCACTCCCTATACCGATGCCAACGGCAGAAAAAGACAGCGGCCGACCGGCAATCTGACCTGGCTTGAAAATATTAAACACTCCAATCATTTTGTTCCAGTCAAGATGAGTACGGTACCTCGCACCTACATCTTTCCTGCCGAGCTGGCCGGTGTAGCACAGAAACTTGAACAGCATGGGATAATCGTAAAGAAAACGGTTAGGAAAGTTAAGCTTGAGGGTGAGGAGTTCATGATCAGTAAATACAAACAATCAGAACGCGAAGGTTACGGGGGACATAAAACCGTCACCCTCGAAGGGGATTTTAAACCGGTGAAAAAGACCGTGCCTGCAGGATCATATTATGTCGATATGGCCCAGCCACTGGCCTGGCTTACCTTTTATCTGATGGAACCTCAATCGGATGACGGGCTGCTCTACTGGAATTATTTCGATGAGTACCTGAAAAAGGCGGGCGTCGAAAAAGGGGCCGTTGCGTATCCGGTTCTTAAGGTAAATAACGAACTCTAAGGCAGAAGGCAGAGGGCAGAGGGCAAAAATTAGTTTAAAGATATTAAGACAGGCTGGCGGGCAGGGGTCCCCGCATTCGCGGGGATGACACTTCTCCGAGGGTTGTTTAGCACAATAAAGCCCGTTTTTCTTCTTTCTTAAGGTTTAATATCTTTAGTCTGATTTTTGCCTTCTGTCTTCTGCCCTCTGCCTTTTTTTGTATTATTGATTATTCATTTCATTGCACCAAACCCATGAAATCACAACCCGTTTTTCACATCGCCATAATTATGATATTTATGACCTTACCCACTTTGGCTCAGGATATTAAATTGCCCGAACCGGATAAAAAGGGCGGCGCCCCTCTGATGCAGGCGCTCAATGAACGCACCAGCACTCGCGAATACGACACTAAAAAACTGTCGGAACAGCAATTATCCGACCTGCTGTGGGCAGCTTGGGGAATTAATCGTCCGACCGAGGGCAAGCACACGGCTCCTTCTTCCAATAACAAGCAGGAAATGTCAGTATATGTGTCACTGGAGTCAGGACTTTACCTTTATGTGCCGGAATCCAACCTGTTAAAACAGATCCACAACCGGGATATCCGCAAAGCCACCGGGAAACAGGATTTTATCGAAATTGCCGCAGTTAACCTGATTTACGTTGCCGACCTGATAAAAGCCGGTGTGAGCAATCCGGAAAAAGCAGGTCCTGAAGCACTCAACACCTCTTCTATCAATACCGGTTTTATGGCACAGAACGTTTATCTCTGGTGCGCTTCCGAAAAACTTGCCTGCGTAGTCCGCGGATGGGTGGATATTCCTGAATTATCTAAAGCCATGGAACTGGTTCCCTCTCAACGCATTACCATCACCCAGACGGTAGGTTACCCCAAAAAATAAACCATGACGATTACTCCTGAAAAGATCGGAAGCTATCGGTGGCGGATACTGGCGCTTCTGTTTATGGCAACCACGATAAACTACATCGATCGAAGTATACTCGGCGTTTTAGGACCTACTCTGCGAGACAAGGTATTTGGCTGGACTGTTCAGGATTACGCCAATATAACCATTTCATTCCAGGTAGCCTATGCGATCGGGCTCCTGTCGATGGGAGGAATAATCGACAAGCTGGGGACAAAAAAGGGATATACCCTTTCGATCGTGATCTGGAGCATCTTCGCAATGCTTCATGCAGCGGTTACCCGGGGAATGGGCTGGATAGGATTCGCCGTAGCCCGGTTCGGACTGGGTATCGGAGAAGCAGGTAACTTCCCTTCGGCCATTAAAACGATTGCCGAATGGTTTCCAAGAAAAGAACGGGCCTTCGCCAGCGGTATATTTAATGCGGGTACCAATGTCGGTGCCATCATCGCCCCGCTTTTCATCCCCCTGATCGTTTCAAGCGATGGGACGCACTGGCAATATGCTTTTCTTGTGACGGCCGTCTTCAGCGTTACCTGGATCATCCTGTGGAATATCAATTACCAAAAGCCCGAACTTCATCCCAAAGTATCCTCTTCCGAACTTCAATATATCTTAAGTGACCCGCCTGAACCGGTCATCCCCAAAATTCCCTGGATTAAACTTTTCCCCGTTAAGGAGACCTGGGCTTTCGCCGCAGCTAAAACAGCCGATGCAGTCTGGTGGTTTTACCTGTTCTGGGGCGGATTTTTCCTGAATGCACGGTTCGGACTGGAACTGAAAGGGCTCGCTTTGCCCCTGATCATAATTTATCTGATTGCCGATATCGGGAGTGTTTTCGGCGGATACCTGTCGGGGATTTTTATTAATCGCGGCTGGACGGTCAACAAAGCACGGAAGATGACGCTGCTCATTTGCGCTTTATTGGTTTTACCGGTGACCATGGCTCCTATCGTAGCCAATCAATGGGTTGCGGTATTGCTGATCGCTCTGGCCGCAGCAGCACATCAGGCCTGGTCTGCCAATGTTTTCACCTTGGTCTCGGATGTATTTCCCAAGCAGGCTGTGGCTTCTGTGGTCGGTATCGGCGGGATGTGGGGTGCTGCCTCAGGTATCATCGCCAACCTGGCACTTGGGAAGGTCCTGACCGATGCAGGCCCTCATGGTTATGTATATGCATTCCTGGTCGCCGGATGCGTGTACCTGGTGGCTCTTGGAGTAGTCCAGCTGATCATGCCCAAAATGACCCCTGTTCAAATCTAATGATCGTTCTTCCCGAAACCTGAAACCTGAAACCCAATACGATATGATTTCGTATCTTTAGGGACAAACCAACTTAATACTCTCAAAGATGTTTAACACCACTCACATTCATCCAATGGTCACGCATTTTCCAGTTGCACTGATCCTGGTGGGGTTTCTGGCAGATGTGGTCTTCCTGTTTATCAAGAAAGAGGTCTGCCTTTCGAAAATGGGCTTGTACCTGATGGTATTGGGTACGCTGGGCGCTGCTGCCGCATATCTGACCGGCAATCTGTTCACTACTGAACCAACCGAAGGATCGATGGTCGAGATTTTTGAACGTCATGAAACACTGGCACTGATCACCCTTCTGATTATGTGCGTCGGAACAGCAATACGGCTCGGAATCATTGCCTTTAAAAAGGAAAAACGGGTTTACCATTGGCTGGTCTTCGGCCTTTATCTCCTGGGGGCGATTTCTGTTGGAGCCACAGGATTTCTTGGAGGTTCGATGGTAATGGATTATATGATCGGTCTTTAATTCAATGATCTGAAATATTAATGAACTAATTTTGATTTTATGAAAAAGACACTTTTAAGCCTGGTCATTCTGGGCGTTTTTTCGGTATTTGGTTTTGCTCAGACAAAACCCATTAAATCCATTGAGGGATTGAAAGCCGCCTATAACGGCGAATCAACAGCCAGCGCGAAATACACCAGATTCGCCGAAGCCGCTAAAAAAGAAGAGTTCAGCAACATTGCCAGGATGTTTACCGCAACATCAAAAGCTGAAACCGTTCATGCCGCCAATCACAAAAAAGTACTGATCAAACTGGGTGAAACGGTTGGAAATCCTGTAATCGGCACTTTTGCAGTTATGACCACAGCTGAAAACCTGGTGGATGCCAGTAATGGCGAAACGTATGAATTGACAACGATGTATCCCGGTTTCATCAAATCGGCCATTGCTGAAAAGGAAAACGGCGCCAAAAAATCATTCACCTGGGCCATGGACACGGAAATAAAACATAATGACTTTTATCAAAAAGCCTTAGCGTCATTAAAATCCGGAACTGAAAAATCCTTCCCGGGAGAATGGTATGTTTGTCCGGTTTGCGGAAACACGTACAATGCTAATACGGTAAAAAATGCCTGTGATTTCTGTCAAACTCCAAAAGAAAAATTTGAAGTATTCAAGTAAAATCAATTAAACATGAAAATTGTAATCAGCCTCTTATTGTCATTCGGTTTACTGACCGGAGCTTTCGCTACGGAGAAGGTCCTTCCGACCGACAAAATCATGAAAAAAGCCTATGCACAGGCCGCCAGGGAAAACAAAAAAGTCATGGTGATATTCCATGCTTCCTGGTGCGGTTGGTGCAAGCGGATGGATTCCATTATGAATATGCCCGAGACCAAGCCTTTTTTTGATAAAAATTTCGTAATCAGGCACCTCGTGGTACAGGAAGCGAAAGACAAGAAAAACCTTGAAAACCCCGGTGCCCAAGAGATGTTGGACAAATATGAAGGTGGAAAATCCGGTATACCCTATTGGTTGATTTTTGACGCGAAAGGCAATTTACTGGCTGATTCAAGGATGCCATCCAAAGACAAGACCGGCAAGGCAATTCTGGCCAATGTCGGCTGCCCGGCCCAAGCCGATGAAGTAGCCTTTTTCATTGGTCTGCTTAAGAAAAATACACCTTTGAAAGAGGCGGAATTGACCGTCATTGCTGAGAAATTTATCTTAAAGCCTGTTGCACGCTAAGCATGTGGACAGAAAGCGAATCGGGTTTTATTTCTCAGTTTAACAAGCCATACGATATCCAGTTGTTTCTGGATCATATGCCCTACAATCCAAACGCTGAGTGCCGTTCTCCACGTTTGGTCATTGCTGAGCAGAAAGCGCACTGTTTCGAAGGTGCGCTTTTTGCTGCCGCAATGTTGCGCGAGCTTGGTTTTAAACCGCTGATCCTGGATATAATGGCCGAAAACGACGACGATCATGTTATTGCCGTATTTAAAATCCGGGATTGCTGGGGCGCCATCGCCAAGTCAAATACTACCGCCTTGCGATATCGCGAACCCGTCTACCGGTCGATTCGCGAACTGGTCATGTCTTATTTTGATTTTTACTTCAATACACTGGGCAATAAGTCGTTGCGATCATATTCCCGACCTGTGGATCTCTCCCGGTTCGATAAAAAAAATTGGATACAGTCCGGTTCCGACCTTGAATTTATCGGTGATTACCTGACCCACCTCCGGCACTACCCTGTTCTAAGTGGTGAATCTGTCGGACAGCTGCAACGGGCCGACAAAAAACTGATGGATGCGGTTTTTCTTGGGGCCAATGAAGCGGGCCTCTTTAAGCCGGAGGAGTAAAATGACCGGATTTCTCCTGCTTTGCAGTTTATGCATTACTTTCCTGATACTCCTGGTGGCCGAATCCATCATATACAACCGCCGTATTTCCCGGATTCCCATACGGATCAGTGTTTCAGGCACCCGTGGCAAAACCAGCGTCGTGCGCACACTGGCATCAATATGCCGGTCACATGGGATGAGGGTACTGGCTAAAACCACCGGATCCGAGGCGATATTTATCCTCCCCAATGGCACGTCTGAAAAGATTTCTCGCAAAGGACTGACTACCATACTCGAGCAAAAAAGGTTGATCTCAAAAGCCCTTAAACTGGATGTTCAATGCATTATTACAGAGATCATGAGCATTCACCCCGATAACCATAAAACGGAAACCCAAAAGCTGATCAAACCCGGAATTACCCTGTTAACCAATTTCCGGGCCGATCATACCGATGTTGTAGGCTCATCGGCCGAAGAAATATCCCGACTTTTTATCCATGATATTTATCCGGGCTCAACAGTCATCTTACCGGAAACCGAAGTTAATAAGTTCATCATTAAAGGGATCGGTGAAAAAAAGGCAAAGCTGATCACCGCCCCAATGGGAACCTGCCAGGAGCTGGACCTTCCTGTTTCTGTTTTTCAGGAGCACATACCTGCAAATCTTGATCTGGTCATGGCAGCGGCACAATACCTGGGTATCCCAAAGGAAACGATCCGCACCGGAATCCTGAATACGCAACTTGACATCGGGCAACTGGAAATTTTCAGGCTTCACGAAAACAACCGCAAAATCTGGTTTATCAACGCCTTCGCAGCTAATGATCCGGTTTCAACCTCGCAAATCATCAGCAAAACCGGTGAAATCCTCGCTGCTGAAATGACCGGCACCACTAAGCTGGCCGGGATACTATCCCTACGCTCCGACCGCGGTGAACGGAGCCGGCAATGGCTCGATTATCTTAGATCGGATGGTAATGATCTGTTTACGCGGATTTATGTGTCCGGTACTCATTCTCCTATCTTTGCAAGGAAACTGAATAATGTTGAACAACTCAGAACCCACGACCCGAAGAAAATCACCAGGCAGATTATTGAATCCACCCAAGGTGATATCCTGGTTTTTGGCATCGCAAATATTCACGGGTTGGGCAAACAATTGATTGGGCATTGGAAATTAACGAACAACCGACAACATGTGGGAGGGCAAAACCCACCAAAAAACATTCGGAGAAGTGTCATCCCGGCGAAGGCCGGGACCTCGTCACGCTAAACGAAATCCAACATGGTGGTATTCTTTGAAGATAATTATCTATGCAATTCGAACTCTTCTTCCTCGGCCTCCTTCTCTCCCTGCTCTTTATCGCGGTGACAGGCTATTACCCGGGTGGGATCATCGTACCGGGATATCTGGTATTGTATGCCGACCAACCGCTCAGGATTACGGGTACGATCATCGCCGGACTTGCAGCTTATCTTATTTTCCTTCTGGCTTCACGTTATCTGATCCTGTTCGGTAAACGCAGGTTCGTTTTCCTGATCCTGATCAGCGCGGTGCTGTCCTTTTCCTTTTCGTTTCTCCTTCCCATGATTTTCCCGGCTTCCATTGAACTCAGAATGATCGGATGGGTGATACCCGGTCTGATCGCCAACAATTTCGACCGGCAGGGTATCGTGGTCACGCTTTCCTCCATGGCCATTGTGCTGGCTGTCCTCCTGTTTATCAGCAAGATTTACTTTTATTTCATTTAATCTCATTAATGCTTAATCTCTGCGATCTCTGCCTGTTCTTTCTTACAGCCATACCCACCATTGGTCATACACTTTTTGGTGGAAAATGATTTTTTGTTCGGGCGGCCCTTGCGGTCGCTTCAGGAATATCAGAAGGCGACCGCAAGGGTCGCCCCTACAAATATTAAATCTCCTGTTGGTGGGTGTGAGTGTGAGTGTGAGCGAGTAAAGGCATTCGCAAAGAATACATAGAATAGATCAATGAAAAGAACCTTAAACAAAGAACTGTTTCTTTTGATAAACGGACTGATCGGTATCAGCTTGATGATCGCCCTGTCCGTTTTTTTTAAGTCAACGGACAAATCCGGTAATCCTGAATTGTTCATCGCCGCAGAAAATATGGAACGGTCCTTAAAAATTATTCAAGACTATTGCATTCAGAATCACATTAATACAGGTAATCCGGAAGATCCGCAGCACACCGGGCTTATCGGCCCGGAATGGTCGGGAATCACCACCACTATCGGTGACCCGGAAGCCAAACGAACGACAATTAACCCTAATTTCGCAGCCCTGATAGCCCATTTTCTGCAACAAGCCGGGGTGAAAAAGGGCGATACGATCGCCGTCGGAAATTCAGCCTCCTTCCCAGCCCTTCTGGTCGCATCGCTGGCAGCAGCAAAGGCCATGGAGCTTTATCCACTGGTCATCATCTCCTTTGGATCTTCCTCATTTGGTGCATCGAATCCGGAATTTAACCTCTGGGATATCTATAAACTTCTGCTTGAACATCAGATCTTTGAAACCCGACCGGTTGCCGCATCCTTCGGAGGGGAAGATGACACCGGTGCGGAATTCGAAAAAACAATTACCGACAGCCTCCGGCTCTGCATGCAGGTCGCAGGCATCCCGATGATATCGGAACAGAACCTGGAGAAAAACATTGAATTAAGGATAGACTATTATTTCAATGCCCATAACAGGCGGATCAAGGCATTCATCAACTCAGGAGGAGCATATGCAAATATCGGCAGCAGTCCGGATGTACTGAATATCAAACCCGGATTGGTAAAAAGCGCCGGAATACCTGCACCGGAGAACCAGGGGATCATCCATGCAATGTTGCTCAAAAAGATCCCGGTTATCCACCTGCTTTATATCAAGGGCCTGGCTCAGAAATACAACCTACCCTGGGATCCGGCAAGGCAACCGGAAATCACCTCCCAATCAGTCCGGTTCAATGCCAATCACCATTACGGAGTTCTGATTATCAGTCTACTGGGTATTTTTTGGTTCGCCTGGCTGATGATCCGCTACCGAAAGCTATTTAACAGCAGAAAATAGATAACCTACCTGAATAAAATTGTAAGTTTAACATCTTAAACCCATTTGAAATCCTCCGTTATGAAACATGTAAACCCACTTCTCATTTTAGTCTTTGTTACTTCAATTTTCTGCTTTGCCAACCGGCAAACCCTTGCGCAAACAGCCAGTGAACCCGTATTGTTAACCTCCTGCGGCCAGAGCCCGGGACCGGTTCGCCTGAAAATTTTTCTACAGAAGAACAATATCGCGTTCGATTACAACCTGCAGGTTAAAGCCGACGACCTCATTGCCAAAAAGAAAGAGGGCAAGCCCTACAAGTCGATCATTATCGTGACCGGTGCCAGTTTAAAGGGTATGGGCGCTGCCGGTGTATCGATGGATGATGAGATCACCCGGACCAAAGCTCTGATTGCCGAGGCTAAAAAGCAGGGTATCAAGATTATCGGATCCCATATCGAAGGAATGGCACGTCGCTCTCAGGGAGCCTCAGCCGGCGACAACACCGATGAAATGTCGATCGATGCTGTTTGCAATGTGTGCGACCTGATGATCGTAAAAAAAGAAGGCGACTCCGACGGCCGGTTCACCACGATCTCCAAAGGGAAGAATATCCCGCTGATCCTGTTCGAGATGAACACGGAGATCGAAGGGGTACTCAAAAAATTGTACAACAAATAAGCCCGATCAACGTGGACATGTACACTTCTGCAGCCATTATCCTGGGGGTGATGGTCCTGGTTTACTTCCTGGCTCTCTGGATCAAACTATCCACTGAGCTGGCTATGCTTGCCGCAGCCATTGCCGGCGCCATTGCCGGTGGACACTTTTTCCCGGCCCGGCATGTAGCCGAAGGTGCCATAACTTATCTGGATATCAATTTGATATTCATTTGCGCCACGCTCTTCATGAACATACTGAAAGAGTCAGGCGGTGCGGCCTATGCCGTTCGGTCCATCATCAAAACTTTTCACAAAAGCCGAGCCTTGCTGCTGATACTTCTGGCCATACTGCTGCTCATCCCCGGTGCCCTCACCGGTGCGGGAAGCGTTACCGTCCTGATCATGGGAAGCATGGTTGCCGTGGTCCTGAATTATATGGGGATATCTAAAATAAAAACTGCCGCCATCATCTTCCTGATCGCAGGACTCAGCGCAGCCGCACCACCCGTGAGTTTATGGGCCATGATGACTGCTGCCGGGGTGAATATGCCTTATGTCGGGTTTTTCTGGCCGTTGCTGATTCCTTGCATAATTGGAGCTCTTTTCACCATCTTTTTTCTGGGCTGGAAAGGTCACAAAATCGACGTCGAAAAGGCTTTCGAAGAACTACCGGTGCCCCCTGAAAGAATGAATTGGACCAGAATCGCCGTACCGTTTATTATCTTTTTCGGACTGATGTTCATGGGCCGCAAATGGCCTCACGGCACACCAGTGATCGGGCTGCCGCTGATGTTCCTGTTCGCTGCACTGGCATCCTTCCTGCTTTCGCCAAAAAAACTTGATTTTTTCAAGATCTCATCCGATACGATCAAGCAATTGCTCCCACTGATCGGAACCCTTACCTGTGTGGGTATTCTTGTTCAGATCATGACCCTTACCGGGGTTCGCGGACTGCTGGCGATTACTTTCATTACCCTGCCCGCTTTCCTTGTCATCGGAAGCCTGTTCTTCTTCCTTCCGATTACCGAATCGGTTCTGATGTACGGATCGGCAGCTGTTTTCGGAGTACCCCTGGTGCTTCTGTTTAACTCGATGGGACTGAACCCGATCGTTGCCCTCGCCGGGATGAGCGTCATCTGGCCGCTGGGCGATGCTCTCCCACCTACGGCGATTATCGGCCGGCTCACGGTGGATGTAGCAGGTGCAAAGGATAGTTACGGCAAGTTTCTGAAACAATGCATTGTACCGGCCATTGTTATCATGGTGCTGGGTACCCTGATGGTCATTTACAGCAAACAACTGGGATTTTTAACCGGATTATAATACCGACATGAACGATCTGCTAACGACGATTATATCCATCCTTTACTATGCACTCATTGCCTTTATCGTAGTCCTGATCATCTTTAACATGATTAAGACCAAAGATTGGAAAAAGGAGATTGTATATGTTATTATTCTGATACCCTTTCTGTTACGCTTATTCATGCTTAAATAGGGACTAACGATGAACAGAAAAGATATCCTTCGAAAAAGCCTGATCGGATTAGCCGGTTTGGTGATCCTGGTGGCTTCCGGAACGCAGTTTTACCAGCACCGGCATTATAAGGAGCAGGTGGTTATCTCCGACCAGGTAAAGCTGAAGAAGCTCAGCGAATATTTCCCGGATCTCAATGGGTCAGTCAATGACTGCAACATCTATTTCATTGAGGGGAACGAGCCGGGAGCCACTATATTGGTACTGGCGGCATCGCACCCCGAAGAACCTGCCGGCCGGCTGGCTGGTTGGATACTCGTTGAAAATGCTAAAATGCAAAAGGGCAGGCTGGTCGTGGCGTTGTCCGCTAACCGGAGCGGAACCACCGTTACCCGTCCGAGCGGCGCTTATCCGCAATTCTACACCATACCCACAGCCTGGGGCGGACAGAAATTCCGCATGGGTGACCGGTGGTCGAATCCGCTCGACCAGTGGCCCGATCCTGAGGTATATATCCACTATCCCAGCAGGCAGAACCTGGCTTATATCGACATCCGGAACCTGAACCGGGCCTGGCCCGGAAGAGCCAACGGCACGCTCACCGAGAAAACCACCTTTGCTTTCATGAACATGATCAGGCAGGAAAAAGTAGACGTGGTGATCGACCTGCACGAAGCCGAATTGCAGTATCCGGTGATCAATACGATTGTGACTCACGAAAAAGGACAGGATCTGGCCACCATGGCCTCCATGACCCTGACCGATTTCGAGGGATTCTCCATTGGAACCGAGTTTTCGCCTGTGAATCTACATGGATTGTCGCACCGCGAGATAGGCGACCATTCAGATGCGATCTCCCTGCTGCTCGAAGCCCCTGAACCCTTTCTGGATGCCACACGCGGCATCACCGGCGAGAAACAATTGCTCGAAGGGAAAGATGCCTTTGTGGTAAAAGCCGGCAAGCATGGCCTTTTGTATGCCCCCATCGACGACAAAGGCTGGCCCATAGCCACCCGGGTTGGTCGCCACACCTCCACCGTTCTCCAGATCCTGCAAAGCTGGAACGAATTCCATCCTGAAAAAGCCATCATCTGCGAAGGCGTGCCAAAGTATAACGAACTCATAGCCAAAGGGGTTGGAGCGTTTCTGCTTGATCCGGCCACTGCTACCAATGGAAAGGTGGTGTTTGAATGAAAAGGTATCGGGTATCAGGAGTCGGGTATCAGGTTTCGGGTGTCGGGAAATATGAAATATAAATCAACATAATGGGAGATTTTACTGAATTGAGGGTTTGGGTTAAGGCCAAAGATCTGGCCGTCTCTATATATAGATTAACAGATAAAGGATTATTCAGCAAAGACTTTGGGTTGAGAGACCAGATCAGAAGAGCTTCTGTTAGTATTCCCAGCAATATTGCTGAAGGTGACGAACTTGGAACCAATAAACAAAGTATCAGACACTTCAATATTTCAAAAGGCTCTGCCGCCGAGGTCATGACACAGGCTATCATTTCCTACGAAATTGGTTATCTTGAAAAAACCGACTTTACTTTTATTATTGAAGAATGCCGATCCATATCCAAAATGTTAAACAAACTGATCCAGTTAAGATCGACCTCTCTTTGCGAATCACCTATGGATTACCCAGACCTCAACCTTCTTCCCGATACCTAATACCTGATACCTGATACCTGATACCCTATACCTGATACCCTATACCTGATACCCTATACCCAACACCCGATACCTGATACCCAACACCCGATACCAAATAATGTCATACAATATGAAAACGAAAACCTCCTCCAAGTACCTCTTCCTGCTAATAGCAGCGCTGCTCACCATGCAGCTCTCCTTCGCCCAGTTCATTCCTGTCAGCGAAGAGGATGCCTCCTGCACCAGTATCATGGTGGGGAAAAAAGCCACCACTGATGGCTCAGTCATCACCAGTCACAGTTGCGACGGCAATTACCGCACCTGGCTGAACATCGTTCCCCACAAAAAATATGGCGAAGGCGCCATGCGTAAAGTATCATGGGGACTGATGCATAACGAATTCAGCGGCGACAAGCGCAATGTCACTGAAAAGGGTGAAATTCCGCAAGTTGCCGAAACCTATTCCTATCTGAACACGTGCTACCCTTCGCTTAATGAAAAGCAGCTGGCCATGGGTGAAACCACTTTTGGCGGCAAGCCGAGCATGGAGAATGACGATGGGTTCTTCCTGATCGAGGAACTCCAGGCCATTGCGCTGGAACGCTGCACCAACGCCCGTGATGCCATCAAACTGATGGGCGATCTGGCTACCAAATACGGGTATGGTGATTCCGGCGAATGCCTCACGGTTGCCGACAAGAATGAAGTCTGGCACTTCGAGATCATGGGTGCTGGCGTGGAACATATCAGCGCCGTATGGGCTGCCGTGCGCATTCCGGACGATCATGTCGGAGTATCGGCGAACATATGCCGGATCAGCACATTGGATCTCAAGAAGTCCGATTATTACATGGCTTCGGAAAACGTCATTTCCTTGGCTGAAGAGATGGGATTCTACGACAGCAAAAGCGGCGAACCCTTCAAATTCTGGAAGGCCTATGGCGGCCGTAAACCTTTCTCAACCCGCGAATGGTACATACTCAGCACCATGGCCCCCTCACTGAACCTGACTGCTGATATGGAAGAACTTCCGTTCTCTGTAAAGGCCGAGAAAAAGGTTGGCGTACGCGACGTGATGGCTTATTACAGGAGCACCTATGAAGGAACCGATCTGGATGCCACTAAAAACATGCTCGTTCCGAAAAGCAATTTCGGCCGTCGCGCTGCTGCTGAGACCACTCCCACACCGGCTCCGGAAATGGTTAAAAGCCTGCTGGCCAGTCCGTTTATGAGCCGCGACCTGATGATGCTCGTGAATTCCCTAAAACCCGGTGCCATCGAGGCCCAACGGACCATTGCCATCAGCGGATGCTCCTATTCCAACGTGATCCAATGCCGCGACTGGCTTCCGGATGATATCGGCGGAGTTGCCTGGTTCTCTTTTGATAACCCGGCCTGCAGTCCGAGAATACCGATCTATGCCGGTACACTGAGTTTGCCCGAGAGTTTCGAGATATGCGGTCAGAAAAAATTTCGCACCGATGCCGCCATCTGGAATTTCAGGGAAACCAACCGCCTGGCCGAGCTGAAATGGGAACGTACCCGCGGCATCGTCGACGAAGCCACAAAAGCATTTGAAGATCAGGCATTCATCGAACTCCCCATGATAGATAAGATGGCTGTGGAATTGATGAAAGCCGATAAAGGAACCGAACCTGAAAAAGACCAGCGCGGCAACATCAAACCACTCAAATACCGTGAATTCTTGACGCAGTACACCAACAACTTTGCCCGGTCCACCATGACCAAATGGGTCGAACTCAAGGCTCAGTTGTGGACCATGTACGCGAGAGGGTGGTAGAAAGGGGTCGGATGTCAGGTAAGTCATTGGGAGCGACACTACATTCCATACGGAGCAGTGTCATCCCCGCGAAAGCGGGGACCGCTTGACGCTGCACTGAGATAGTTAAAGGCCACCCCTGCTGAGTGTCATGTTCTGGGTAACGGTCCCCGCCTTCGCGGGGATGACACTGCTGCCGGCGGTAAGATGAGAGTGTGGGAGTTAGTACGCGTTCGCACAGCTCAAAATATTAACAACTAAATAATTATGCAAATGAAAAGCGTTAAGTCATTCACTTTCCTGGCTTTTTCCGCCTGCTTGCTCCTGTGCTTCGACTCAGTATTTTCCCAGGAGTTTAAAGAATACGACAATTGCACAAGCATTCTCGTGGGCAAGAAAGCATCTGCGGATGGTTCAACGATGACCTCGCATTCGTGCGACAGCAATTCCGACCGCACCTGGATCAACCTGGTCCCACGTCAGAAATATCCGGCTGGATCGAAGTGCCCGGTATATCTGGAGCCCAAGGAAACCAAAGGTCCTGATGATCCCGACCGCGTGGAGACAGGTACGATACCCCAGGTGACCGAAACCTTTGCTTACCTCAATACAGCCTATCCGGTAATGAATGAATATCAGCTCGCGATCGGGGAAACCACCTTCGGAGGCAAGCGCGAACTGGTATCTGAAAATGGAATTCTCGATTGTCCTGAATTATACCGGCTTGCCCTGGAGCGGGCAAAAACATCAAGGGAGGCTATCCGGATCATCGATCAGCTGACAAAAGAATATGGCTACAACGATGCCGGTGAGTGCTTCACCTTCGCTGATCCGCAGGAGACCTGGCATTTCGAGATCCTGGGTCCGGGCAAAGGCAAAAAAGGAGCCGTTTGGGCTGCTGTCCGCATCCCGGACGATGAAGTCGGGGTATCAGCCAATGCCAGCCGTATCCGCACGCTCAACCTGAAAGATCCGGGTAATTACATGGCTTCCGATAATGTTTTTACGCTGGCCGAAGAGTTGGGTTTCTGGGATCCGAAGAGTGGCAAACCATTTGAGTTCTGCTATGCCTATGCCGACCGCTCGAGCATGGGCTGCCGTCGGCGTGAATGGAGGGTGCTCAGCCTGGTGGCCCCGTCGCTCAAGCTTGATCCGAACGGAGAGAACTTCCCGATGTCGGTAAAGGCAGAGAAGAAAATTTCCGTTCAGGACATGCTGGAAATGTTCCGGAATTATTATCAGGATACCCCGTTCGATATGACCGGCAGCCTCAACGTTGTTGACCGGAACGGCAAACTGGTGAAGAGCCCCGTGGCCAATCCATTTATGACCGGCGATCTCCGAAACCTTCTTAAAGTACCGGGCGAACGCACCATCTGCTGTCCCCGTGCCACCTATCTGCAGGTCACTCAATCGCGCAGCTGGCTCCCCGATGCGATCGGAGGAGTGGTGTGGTTGGGTTACGACAATCCGGCACTCACCCCGCACACTCCTTTTTATTGCGGGATCACCGCCATGCCCGGTTCTTATATGGTCGACGGACGGAGGCAGTTCAACCGCGAGAGCGCCTGGTGGGCTTTCCGTCAGGTCAGCCAGTTATGCATGATGCGGTATCAGCCAATGAGCAAGGATGTTGAACTGGTTTGGAAAGAGATCGAGGATAAGGCATTCGCCAATCAAAAAACCTTCGAGGATGAAGTATTAAAGCTTTTTAATACCGATCCCGAAAAAGCGAAAGCGATACTTACAAAATATTCCGTGGAGATGGCCAATTCCTCAGTCGCCCGTTACTGGAAACTGGCCGAGGAGCTCTGGGGCAAGTATACCAACAGCTTTTAAATTAAACCCGTTCATTCAAACACCACCCTCTTTACCGTCACATTCCCCATCGTCTTTCCCGGTTTCGACCGGACCATGACCTTGAAAATAGTGCGGTGGTCATCGGCTTTTTCGGTCTGTTGCGACCGGGTAATCAGGAAGGCACAGCCATCTTTGACCTTCTCTACAGCCTGTGGCAGGTTCTTTCCATACATTTCTACCTGCCAATCTTTGAATTCCAAACCCCAATCTTTCAGCCAGTCGTAGGAGACCATCTCGAAATTCACCCGGTACTGGGCAATATATTTCAGGTAAGGGGTCAGGTCCAGACTGAATTCCTTCCATTCATCCCCAAAGGTCTCTGCCGTCCAGGCACCGATGGTGCTGGTATTTTTTGATGCATCCAGCACGCCGTTGGTTGGTTTGTAACCGACAATGTTATAGGCCGAAAATGTTTTAATCACAGGTTCCCCGGCTGATTCAGTAATGCGGAGCCGGATTTTGCTGACCGTTTTCACCTTAAAAGGATCGATCCGTTTTTGCCCTACCGAACAGCCTTCGGAAAGGATGACCCATTTATTGTTTTCAAATCCCTCAATCAAATATTTCCTTATTCTCTGGCCGAAGGCAAGATCTTCCTGTATGATTACGTGATTAACAAGCGTATACCGGCCAAAGTCAAGAACAGTTTCAGCTCCTTTACCCGAGGTGGTCTTGATTGGGTTCCCAAACCGGCGGGTGATTTCTTCGCCCAGGGCTTTGTATGCTTTTACATGGGATTCCGGAATCAGGCCGGTGGTATCCGGGGTTGAATTCAGGAGCATCACGGCACCGCGGCCAACTGTACGATAATAAACATCCATCAATTGCTGAGGGGTGAGGATTAAATTGTCGGTACCGGGTGCCCAGAACCATTTATGACCGCCATTGGCCAGCAGGGGCAGGTCGACTTCGACCGGAGCATAGGCATCTCCGGCAGGATCGGAATGCAGTGCCGTTGCAATGCCTGTTTTCAAATCCGCACTTTTCAGCGTGTACCAGTTCGGATACGGAGAGATACCACTCTCATTACCCACCCAGCGGATGGTGGCCTGCGGTCCTTGAAAAACCACGGCATCCGCGGCATATTTCTTTATGATATCTGCAACATCGATCACACAACTGCCATCGAACCAGACTTCCTTCATCGGGCCGTATAAACTGAGCACCTCGGTCAGTTGCTGGCGAAAAACCTGGTTATAAGCTTCCTGCCGTGCAGGATCGGTTGTTTTTCCACCACTGCCGATACCGGCTCCCCACTTTTCATCACCCGGGTAAATATAAACTCCAAGATCGAGACCATACTTTTTGCAGGAAAAAGAAAGCATTTTGAGCACGTCACCTTTACCTTTCATCCAGGGAATATGATTCACCCCGTATTCCGTGGTATTGGTTTGCCACCAGCAGAAACCTCCGGTATGCTTGGCGACAAAAACAATCAGCTTAGCCCCCCATGATTTTGCCACCTGGCACCATTGGTCGGTATTGAGTTTTGTTGGATTCATCCTCGACAATGGCAATGACAGGTCATCATATTCGCGGTTTGTCCAGGTAGTCGGATTATAATGAATGAACATCGTCTGCTCATAATTCTGCCAGCGCAATTGGGGCGTACTGGGTAATGGTATGGCCGCCGGCTGGCTTTGTGCGGCCAGCCACCCCACTGCCATCATTATAGTAACTGTTACTGCTGAAATGAATTTTTTAATTGCTTTCATCCTTAGTAATAATTTGATGTTCAGGGCCACCGCTTTCCCCTCGGAGAAGTGTCATCCCCGCGAAGGCGGGGACCCCTTTACGCTAGTAGGATTTCGGAAGTCCGGGACCCCTTCACGCTGGTAGGATTTTCCTATTTCTTCTTCGTCGCCTTGAAATTTC
>Ga0172379_10005101_pt1 | contig 18673 bp, 17 predicted proteins | sample GrowelOW334metaG_FD_119756 | JGI IMG/M metagenome (GOLD analysis project Ga0172379, IMG submission 119756) | Groundwater microbial communities from an aquifer near a municipal landfill in Southern Ontario, Canada - Groundwater well OW334 metaG | ecosystem: Environmental > Aquatic > Deep...
ATTGTTGGGTGACCCGAGCAAGGCCAAAGAGAAGCTCGGTTGGACACCCAAGGTGACGTTCAAGGAATTGGTGGCCGAAATGGTGCGCGAAGACCTCAAGACATCCGAACGCGACGAACTGGTGAAGAAGCACGGCTATCAGGTCATGGCTCATCACGAATAAGCGGCCACTTTTTCCACAGAATGTGCGAGTTAGTTATGGGCATCTCTATAAATTCGTCACACCGGCGAAGGCCGGTGTCCAGTTAATCGGATAGATAGTGCAACGCACCGACATAAAAGCATTTTATTTGAAACATCTGGATTTCGGCCTTCGCCGGAATGACGGAATTTGAATTTATAGAGACGCCCTTAAGAAGCATGGCTATGCAGCCTACGATTATAACGAGTGACTATACCGGACGCCGGAACCGAGGCCGGGTCGAGCAATTAACCAAGGCGGTGGCTGCGGCGATTGTCGAGGCCGGGCTGTTCGTGACTGCCGTCTATTTGCATGGATCATGGGCCAGCGAATATGAGCGGGACGATAGCGATCTCGACTTGGCGATACTGACGGATCATCGGCTGGAATTGAATGAGAGGGTATTGTTTCAGCAACACATCGCAGCTGAACTTCAGTTGGACTCGGAAATCGACCTGGCAGACTTGTATAGTGCAAATACCGTGTTCGCTGCTCTTGTGATCACTTCGGGTGAGCGGATTTATTCCGCCGGCAGGGATGCTGATGTTTTTGAAATGAAGACGTTGGCCAGCTACGCGAGGCTCAACGAAGAGAGACAGGAAATCTTGCAGAACATTGCTCAGCGGGGATCGGTGTATGCGTCAGAAATGACAGGAACGATATGAATGACATCTTGCTAGGCAAGGCAGAAATCATCGAGCGCGCGTTAGCTCGGGTTGAGGGTACTTACACTAGGCATGCGGGTGATATCGACACGAATATCGATGCACAAGATGTGATCGTGCTGAATTTACAACGCACTTGTGAAGCCGCCATTGATATGGCGATGCACTTGGTGCGTCTCAGACAGTTGGGTTTGCCCAAATCCAGTGCGGAGGCTTTTACCTTATTAGCTCAGAACGGGCTGCTGGATGCAAAGATAGCGGAACGTATGAAAAAAATGGTTGGCTTTCGCAATGTGGCAGTGCACGATTACCGCGAGTTGGATTGGTCGATACTCAAAAGCATCATTACCCGCGATCTGCAGGACGTTCGGAATTTCTCCAAGCAGATTGTTCAACAATTCGCTGATGAATAGTTCTTATGGGCATCTCTATAAATTCGTCACACCGGCGAAGGCCGGTGTCCAGTTAATAAAACAGGCAGTGCAACGCACTGACATAAAGGCATGTTGTTAATTAAACCCACTGGATTCCGGCCTTCGCCGGAATGACGGAATTTGAAACCGCCCCCTTATATGAATATCGACTCAAAAATCTATGTCGCCGGCCATCGCGGCCTGGTCGGTTCGGCGCTGATGCGGCAGTTGCAGGCGAAGGGATACCAGAATCTCGTCACGCGCACGCACGCCGAACTGGATCTGACCGACCAGGCTGCCGTGCGCGATTTCTTCGCCGCGGAGAAGCCCAAGTACGTGCTGCTGGCTGCGGCCAAGGTTGGTGGCATCCATGCCAACAACACTTATCCGGCGGAATTCATCCAGCAGAACCTGGCGATCCAGACCAACGTGATCCACGAATCCTGGCGCAACGACGTGCAGCGCCTGCTGTTCCTTGGCTCGAGCTGCATCTACCCCAAGGAATGCCCACAACCGATCAAGGAAGAGTACCTGCTTACCGGCCCGCTGGAGCCGACCAATCGCCCTTATGCATTGGCCAAAATCGCCGGTATCGAAATGTGTTGGGCATACAACCGGCAATATGGCACAAGATTCATGGCTGTCATGCCAACAAATTTGTATGGCCCGAACGACAACTACGACCTCGACAACTCGCATGTGTTGCCAGCGCTGATTCGTAAAATGTATGAGGCAAAGGAGCGGGGAGAGCGGGAGGTCATTGTGTGGGGAACGGGGGCACCCAAGCGCGAATTCCTGTACAGCGACGATATGGCTGAAGCCTGCATTTATTTGCTGGAACAATCGACAGAAAAATTACAATCGCTGTTTAATGATGAACAGGCACCATTGCTGAATGTTGGCTGCGGAGAAGATTTGACCATACGTGAGTTGGCAGATCTGGTTGCTGCGGTCATCGGCTTCAAGGGCCGTCTCATTTTCGATAGCACTAAACCAGATGGGACGATGCGCAAGGTGATGGACGTATCCCGTATCAATGCACTTGGTTGGCAGCGAAAAATTAACTTGAAGGATGGTGTTGCCTTGTCCTACCAAGATATGCTGAACAAGGTCTGACCAAATGAAAATGGCGATATCGAATGCCATTTAAATACATGGGGACTCTAGACAACCCATACATGAATTGCCGAGCAGTTGCCAACACTAGGGATATCTTCTGGTTTCCTCAACAACGGCGATGCGCTCATTATCACGCATCGAATAGGATGCGCTTAAATGAGAACCTTTTTGCCCAAAAAATATCGTGTTGAACCGCCTCAAGCATCTTTTTGATAGAGCAAAAACGCATCAAGGTTTTCGTCGCTATTTCGCGAATTCATCATGGATGTTTGCAGAGCAGATGGTGCGCCTTATCGCCGGCTTGTTGGTGGGTATTTGGGTGGCACGTTATCTTGGCCCAGAGCAATTCGGCCTTTTTAGTTATGCGATTGCTTTTTCGGCCATATTTGGCAGTCTGGCTAAGCTTGGGCTGGATGGTATAGTCGTTCGCGATTTGGTAAGAGCCCCGAATCAGAGAGACTTGATTCTGGGAACCGCTTTTTGGTTGAAAATGAGCGGAGCAGTTATATTGCTAACGGTCGTTGCCATTGCTATTCAATTGACTTCAAGTGATACCACCACAAAACTTTACATTCTTATCATCGCCAGCGGAACAATTTTTCAATCATTTGAAGTAGTCGATTTTTATTTTCAATCACGCGTTCTTTCAAAATTTGTTTCTGGTTGCAAGTTGGCGCAACTATTAACATCTTCTTTGTTAAAACTCTATTTGATCTATGCAGGCGCTGACTTGTTCTGGTTTGTTCTGGTTAGCTTGGTTGATCAAGTCGTGCTTGCATTTTCTTACTTCATTGCCTATCGCTATCAAAAGGTAGGTGCTTTTTACCGTCATTTTAATTTCGCAATAGCTAAAATTTTATTGCGTGACAACTGGCCTCTCATTATTGGTGGTATCTTCGCCATGGCCTATATGCGAATTGATCAGATCATGATCAAAGAGATGTTGGGCGAAAAAGATATTGGAATTTACTCTGCCGCTATTCGGCTGGCCGAAGTTTGGTACGTTGTTCCGATGATTATAACTAGATCGCTTTTTCCCGCTATTGTTAGCGCAAAAAAAATGGGAGAAAAACTTTATTTATCTAGGCTTCAGAGGTTGCACACTTTGCTTTTGTGGATGGGTATCGCTTTTGCTTTGCCAATGACCTTTTTAAGTGATTGGCTTGTGATTCTGTTATATGGTGAGGCATACAGAGAGGCCGGGCCAGTGCTGATGATACAAGTATGGGCGGGGATATTTTTTTCCTTGGGGGTGGCAAGTGGTAGCTGGTATACCAGTGAAAATCTTCAAAAGTTTGCGCTGTACAGGGCAATGTTGGCGGCTGTCGTAAATGTAGTATTGAATTTAATTTTAATACCCATCATAGGTTTGATTGGCGCAGCTATTTCATCAGTTATTGCACACTCTGTGATGGCTTTGTTCTTTGACGCCATATCAAAAAGAACCAGAATAATTTTTTTAATGAAACTGAAGACGTTGCAGTTTGCAAATTTGTTTCAAAGGGGCTGAAATGCTGGAGCTAACAAACAACTTGCGTGCCAAATATCACTGGCTGCGTACCATTCTAAGTGATTGCCGTTATTTGATACTTCAGAAACCATATCCACTAGAAAAGCCTATTGTTATACAGTTTCCGGTAATAGATATATGCAACTCGGCCTGCCAAATGTGCCGCATTTGGGAAAACAAAAAATCAGATGACATTACGCCAGATCAGTTGCGGCATGGTTTGCATAATCCGCTATTTAGCGAAGTAACGAGCGTTGGTTTGAATGGGGGCGAACCGACGCTTCGAAAGGATTTGGCGGTGTTGGTCTCTGTGCTGTTTGATAAATTGCCTAAGCTTCGGTCTGTGTCGCTGATAACCAATGCTTATAACTATCATGAGGTGATTGAACGAATCGGCGAGGTTGGCGAGGTAATTCGCGCACATGGCGGATATTTTGACGTAATGGTGTCTCTAGACGGGTATGGCGAGGTGCATGATCGAGTACGCGGCAAGCCGGGGAATTTCGATCATGCCCAAAAGGTTATTGACTTTGCCTTGACCTCGCCGCTGGTACATAACGTACGAATCGGTTGCACGATCATTAAAGAGAATGTCTATGATTTGGCCAATCTATTAGAGTTTTGCCAAGCACGTGGTTTGTACATCAAATATCGTCTTGGAATACCCCACCAACGGTTATACACACAAAGTGTGGTTGAGCCTTATTCGCTGAGCGTTGAGGATAAATATCACATCGCCGAATTTTTCGAAGGTTTAATTTCTCATTATGAGACAGCTGAGCAGCAGAAGTTCTTCTATCGATCATTGATTGACCAGATAATTCACAATGCACCGCGTAAGGCTGGATGTGATTGGCAGCATCGCGGGGCGACCATCACCTCCAAAGGTGAGCTCCTTTACTGTGCAGTGCAGAGCAAAGTATTGGGGCGTATCACGGAAAATGATGGCGAAAAAATATTTTTTGGAAACGCTACGCATCTCGAAGAGATTATTTCCAGCAGGTGCGATAACTGCTACCACGATTACGTCGGACTACCTCCGAAAAGGCAATATGCAAAGCAACTGGCATTGAGAGGATTAAAGAAACTGGGGCGGTATGCGTTTGTTCACAAGCTAAAAGTCGTTCTGCCAAGACGCTGGGTGCTGCAGCGCCGCTTTGCCCTGCGATTAGAAGCGTTTCAAAAAATCGAAACGAGCTCATCACTAGAGCCGAAACTCGAAAGATCAATTAAGCGTGTTTTGATTTGTGGTTGGTACGGCACAGAAACCTTGGGTGACAAGGCTATTTTGGGAGGGGTAATTTACGCACTCAAACAGGGATTGGGGGAAGTGGAGATTACTCTGGTGTCGCTTTTTCCTTATGTTAGTGAGCAGACGTGCTTGCAGATGACTGAGTTGGATGGGGCGCATGTCGTTGAGCCTAGAGAAGGGATTCGTCTGGCGTCTGGTATGGATTTGGTTGTGTTTGGAGGTGGGCCATTGATGGCATCAATCGATCAGATGGCTGAGATGGAAGTGATTTTCAGTGCCGCGAGCCGATTTGGTGTGCCTACCTTAGTGGCCGGTTGCGGTGTTGGGCCCTTAGGTAATAAATGGCATAACGAATCAATAAGAAACGTGTTGTTAAACGCTACGTCGCGAATCTATCGCGACTTGAAATCAAGAGAGCTTGCTGCCGGGTTGGGGGTGGATGTTACCAATGATGTTGTTGCAGAGGATCCGGCGTTCACGTGGTTGAAGAACCAACGGGCGCAGCTAACGGCAAAACCACCAACAACTCGTAAAGTGATACTGCTTGGATTGCGTGACTTCCCTCACCTGCAGTATGCAGGGCATCTAGGTAAGAAGCAAAGCTTGGCTGCAAAGCAGCGTTTCGAGCGTGAAGTGATAGTTGCACTTGAACAGCTTGTAGATCAGCACGAAGATTTGATCATTCGTCCGCTTCCAATGTGTACCAATCATTTTGGTGATGATGATCGCTGGTTTTATCGTCGCTTGTTGCGAAATAATGTTCATTTGAAAAACAACTTGGATTTGTCACTCTTGGGGCGCGAGTTATCGCCACTGGAATACTGCGAGGCATTTCGAGGGGCAAACGTTGCATTGACCATGCGGTTTCATTCTCTTGTGTTCGCGCTTGGTTTAGAGCTACCAGCGATTGCAATTGACTATACGCTTGGCAAAGGCAAAGTGATGTCACTTGCAGCGCGCTTTGCCGTACCTTGTCAGTCACTTGACGAAATTGATGCGAAGTTCATAGTTGCCGAAACGAACCGCTTACTTCGTTCTCCCGTCGCGCAGGCCGCAAATTTCAAACCTAGCTTTTGTGATGACTTGCTGGATATATTGCCACTGCAGTTGCGAAGATGATGAGGCGTTTTGATGATTAAGGTTTTGCATATAAATACTTGGGATATGGATGGCGGGGCAGCTCGCGCAGCCTATCGAATCAATCTGGGTTTGCGCAATTTGGGCGTGAATAGCCGTATGGTGGTTCTTAATCAACGCGAATCGAATCCAGCTGTCATGCGGCCATTGGGGGCATATTCCAAGGTGACGCAGAAAGTCAAAGGGCTAAGTGCACAAATTCTTTTGGATGCACAGCACAGCACAAATACTGTGACACATTCTCTGAACTTCTTTACTAGTGGCTTGGCAGATTGGATAAACCGCAGCGATGCCAATATCGTTAACCTGCATTGGGTCGGCGGCGAAATGATATCAGTTGAAGAAATTGGCCGGCTTAATAAGCCAATTTGTTGGACGATGCACGACATGTGGCCATTTAGTGGCGCAGAGCATTATGATGATTTGCATTCTCCTGGGCGCTATCAGCAAGGTTATTATGCAAATAATCGTCCGCACGACTATTCCGGTCTGGATTTGGATGCTTGGGTCTGGCGACGAAAACGCAAAGCTTGGGCAGATAAAACATTCCAGCTGATTAGTCCGAGTCATTGGCTGGCGGATTGCGCAGGGAACAGCGCCCTATTTTCAAAGCAGCCATGCCGGGTGATCCATAATGGCATCGACTTGAAGCGCTTTCATCCTTTGGATCGTAAGCAGGCGCGAAGTATTTTGAGATTGCGTGAGGATCGTCGCTATGTTTTATTTGGTGCAATATCCAGTACTAGTGATGCCCGAAAAGGGTTCCATTTGTTGCTCCCTGCAATTAGAAGATTGGCTGCTATGCCTGAATTCGCAGGCAATACCGAGCTTTTGATATTTGGTGCTAATGCCCCAGTCAATCCTGTCGATTTTGGTTTGCCAGTTCACTACATGGGGCATTTGTACGATGAGATTAGTTTGGCGATTCTATATTCCGCGGCTGACGTTTTTGCTTCGCCATCGATGCAGGACAATCTACCGAATACATTGGTTGAAGCTCTTGCCTGCGGGACACCATGTGTAGCGTTTGATATTGGTGGGATGCAGGACTTGATTGAACATGAGAAAACGGGCTATTTGGTAAATGCATATGATATTGAGGGATTATCCGCTGGACTTGCACAGGCATTGGCAGATGATGGGGACTCTAAACGCGAGGCATGCCGCGCGAAGGCCGAGAAATCATTTGGTGAATTAGTTGTGGCAGAGAAATATTTGGCGTTGTATCGCGAAATGCTTTTTGATCAATAAAAAATTATGAATATTCTAGTTACGGGTGGTGCAGGATATATTGGCTCTCATATGGTCCGGATGTTAAATGCCCTCGGTCACGAGGTTGTGACGTTCGATGATTTGTCTGCTGGTTTTCGAGATGCGGTGTCTAGCGGTAAATTCGTGCAGGGGAGTCTGCATGATAAGCTCGCGCTGAGTGCATTGTTCAGCACGCATCGATTCGATGCGGTAGTGCATTTTGCCGGGATGATTGTGGTGGGGGAGTCGGTGCGCGATCCGGCGAAGTATTACCAGAATAATCTTGTGGGCACTTTGAATTTACTGGATGCGATGCGCACGTATGGTGTGAATAATGTGGTCTTTTCTTCTACGGCAGCGATTTATGGTGTGCCGCAGTATGTGCCTATCGATGAACAGCATCCTCAGGCACCTATCAATCCCTACGGGATGACGAAATGGATGACGGAGCGAATTTTGCGCGATTACGAAGCGGCATATGGCTTGCGTTCAGTAGTGTTGCGCTATTTCAATGCGGCGGGGGCTGACCCCGACGGGGGGCTCGGTGAGCGGCACGATCCAGAGACTCATTTGATTCCGCGGGCACTGCGCGCGGCTAACGGTGAGGGGCCCGTCCTGACGATATTTGGCGCCGATTACGATACACCGGATGGCACTTGCATCCGTGATTATATTCACATCGTCGATTTATGCGATGCACATGTACTAGCATTGCAACATCTGGTGTCGGGCGGTGAGAGTCGCGCCTACAATTTGGGTAACGGGCAAGGCTATTCGGTAAAGGAGGTGGTGCAGGTCGCCGAGCGTGTGTGTGGAAAGTCGGTTCCTATAGAGTATGGGCCGCGCCGCGCTGGAGATCCGCCTAGGTTAGTGGCTGATGCCAGCAGAATTCGTCGTGACTGGGGTTGGTCGCCGCGTTTCGCTTCGCTGGAGCAGATTGTCGAGCATGCTTGGCAGTGGGAAGTAAATTAGGCGGGAGCAACATGATGAAATTATCAATTGTTGTTGCCGTTTATAACGGTGATAAAACTTTGCAGGCTTGTATCGACAGCATTGCCGGTCAGACATATACCAACCGAGAGCTTATCATTATGGATGCTGGCTCTACGGATGGTACGGTAGATATTTTGCAAAAGAACACCTGTCACGCTAGCCACTGGGAATCCGCTCCAGATCGGGGAATCGCTCATGCATGGAACAAGGCGATGAATCATGTTCATGGGGAATGGATCGTTTTTTTGGGTGCGGATGACCGTTTACACGATGAGCGCGTATTGGCGGACATGGCGGAAGTCCTAAGCAATGACAGCGTCAATGATGTCGTATATGGAAAAATCACCTTTGAGGGGGGGGCGGCTCATGGGCTGGTTGTGGGGAATGCGGCTGATTTGAGTGTGTTAAGGAGGCGAATGATCATTCCTCACACCGCGGCGTTTCATCGTCGTGTTTTCTTTGAGGAAGTCGGACAATTTGACGAGGCTTTTAAGATGGCGATGGACTATGAAATATTGTTGAGAAAGAAAACATTGGCCGCTCGCTTTGTAGATCGCCATATTACGGTGATGGGGGGGGAGGGTGTAAGTTCTCGGTTAATTAAAAAAACCTTGCTTGAAGGTCGAGCTGCACAAATAAAAAACAAGGTGGACTGGCGTGCCAAAATTGAAACTTGGCATGCATTTTATCAATTGCGTCATCAATTCAAGTTCTGATGAAAAGGATCTAGTGTTATGAGCCAGTACCAGGATGGGACCTACCTGGCGAAGAATCCTACTTGGGATGTTGAAGATTCTCCGTGGAAGGCCGCAAATGTTATTAGGATGATGGAACGTAATCATCTTGCACCATCGCGTATCGCCGAAGTTGGCTGTGGAGTTGGCGAAATATTGCATCAACTCTACCAGGCACTGCCTGAATATTGTTCGTTTTCTGGTTATGAGATATCACCTCAGGCGATTGAGTTATGTGATCCACGCAAAAACGAGCGATTACAGTTTTACTTGGGAGATATTCTGGATGAGGTGTTGGTCACCCCGTACGATTTGGTTATGGTGTTGGATGTATTTGAGCATGTGGAAGACTATATCGGCTTTTTGAGACGACTGCGTGATAAAGCGGAATACAAGATTTTTCATATCCCCCTTGATATGTCGGTGATGTCTGTCATGCATATGTCTCCGATTTTGAATGCCCGGAATAAGGTTGGACACTTGCACTATTTCTGTAAAGAAACTGCACTTGCAACGTTGCAGGATAATGGATATCAGATCCTCGATAGCTTTTACACCAGCGGTCCAGTGAATCGTCCCCCTCGGACAATGATGCAGAAGTCTCGTTTGGTCGACCTTGTCAAGGCGAAGGTCTTTGCCAAAAATCCAGACAAATGGGTTCGGATACTGGGGGGCTCTTTGATGGTGTTGGCGAAATAGACAAAGTCTGTACTGGAGATTGTTGGGTAATGATTTGGTCAAGACGGAATTGGTAAACAAGTTTAATAAAAATCGGAACGATCTCAGGCCGCATTTGATTATTCAAATGTATCGATTGGCTCATTGGGCTTCAGTAGCAAGAAAGCAATCTAGGATGTCTTGGCCTGTTGCCGTGCCGATATTGGTGGTGTACCGGATACTGACGGAATGGTTTTTTCAACTGGAATTGCCTGCGGCGACGAAAATAGGCAAGGATTTAATCATCGATCATGGCTTTGCGCTTGTGGTAAATAAACATACGATTATCGGCGATAGTTGTCGTTTACGGCATTGTGTAACTATTGGCTGCAAGGTGAATGCGGATGGGACGCAGGGCCCATCTCCAAGATTAGGAGATCGTGTGGATGTGGGGGCGGGTGCAATTATTATTGGCGATATTGTGATTGGGAATGATGTAGTCATCGGGGCGGGAGCGGTAGTCACCAAGGATGTACCAGCAGGGATGGTGGTGGTCGGGAATCCTGCTCGCGTTATTAAACCTAAATCTCAAAATTCCGCCAGTATTGGGCGGTTGCCGTGAAAGTATTGCAAGTCAATGTCCGGCTTCATGAAGGTGGGGCTGCGCGGGTTGCACTTGATCTTCATCGTCAGTTGTTGAGCTCGGGTATCAAGAGCCGATTTGCCTACGGTTGGGGCGAGAAAGGAGGCAAGTCTTCAATAGAGGCCCGTGTCCCATATAGTTTTCAAGTCGGAAGGCAACTTCAAGTCGCGAGCAATATGCTGCTCCATAGGGTGGCTGGTATTGATTGTGTGCCGCCATCTGGTGTGGGGCGTAAGCGTTTAATTGAGGCTATTCAGTGGGCGGACGTTGTCCACTTGCATGCGATTCATAGTTATTACCTGCCGTTCGAGTGGTTGGTGAAGGAGTTAGTGCGCTCAGGCAAGCCCGTAGTTTGGACTGCCCATGATTACTGGATGCTGACTGGTCGGTGTGCATTTACCGAAGGATGTGAACGCTGGCATGGTGGTTGCGGTTCGTGTCCAACCCAAAATAACTATCCATCAGCATATTTTGATTTTTCGGCCGATCAATTCATTGCCAAGCGTCGATTGCTTGCAGAACTGGGTTCGAGGCTCCATGTTGTGGCGCCCTCTGAGTTTGTCGCCAAAGCAATCAGGGAGGGCTTGCCTAGACTGGATGTGCGGGTGATCCCCAATTGGATTGATAGTGAATTTGAAGCAGCACTGCATTCTGTGCAGTTGAATCGCGCACCGATAGACTTGGGCAATGAGAAGATCAAGGTGATTGTCATTGCGAATGACCTGTCCGATCCAACCAAAGTAGATCGAGCGCTAGTAAATCAATTGCTGGGGATGCCTTATATTGAGGTTCATACTGTGGGGCAAAATTCACCATTTGCGGGTGCCGGCGTTATAAACCATGGGAGAATTGAACAAAGAAAGCGCATGGTTGAAATAGTTGCATCAGCAGATGTCGCATTGTTTACTTCAGAGAAAGATACGTTTGGTTTAGTGATGATCGAAGCTCTTGCGTGCGGGATCCCCGTTTTTGCAGTCGATAGTTTTGCGGCCAGGGAGGTTCTTGGCAGGCTTGGCTTGGTGAGTATGCGTCGACAAGAAATATTAGAGCGGTTGGCTAAAGGTAGACCTCGTGCGTTGTTGTGTAAAGAACAATGCCTCAATTCGAGTGCTCAGTTGTTGTCGGTGTATGGTGCTGGATCGGCTGTAAATGCTTATCTTGAAACTTATGAAGGTTGTGTGAGGTGAGGTTATTTTGGTAGGCAAATTGAAAAAATTTGTTGCCCCTCTACCGCCCCCAAGTTTGATTCCCGTGGGGGCACCAGGCAATCTTTGTTGGCCAGATCGGTTCATCATTATCACGTTGTTTTGTTATTTTTTGGCCTATCCCTTTGCGCTCCGAAATCTGATGGGGGTGATTTACCCATTGGCTCTAACTGGATTGTTGATCGTGGTGGCGCTGGCTTGCACTCTGGGGAAAGCTCCCGTGTTAATGCAGGGGGTTCAACGCGGCGACAGAATGTTGAAAGTAGGCTTGTTATTGTATGGCTTGTATTTTGCCATACTGATGCTTGCTTCTATTCTTCACTCGGCAGAGTCAATTGTGGCTATTTCTGCGGTTTATGAAATGCGGGAGTTGATGTTTGCCCTGATTATCTTGTTTTTATTAAGTGATAGAGGCGTGCTTTTCTCTCTCCGGCTTTACGTCGAGGTGCTGACTTGGTGTTCTGTTCTCGGCCTGCTATTGGTTTTTTTGAACTATGTGGGAGTAATTTATCCCATAACGGAAGTGAATTTGGATAACCTTCCGGGTGGTGGGGAGAACAGGCGCTTATTTTTTGGAATTGGTTTTATTTGGCCAAACACATGGCTGGGTTCGCCCCTAGGGCTTGAAAGATTGCAGTCGTTTGCCGATGAAGCAGGCACATTTGGCTTTGCAGTCTTGCCGGCAATTTTATTGGCGACATACTGGCGTATGAAAGGGCGGGTCCTCATAATGACTGTTGCCCTAATATTTACATTTTCAGTCGGTGCTATTTTGGCGTGGCTGTTTATTACGTTATTCGGATTTTCTGCGGCCGCTAAATATGAAAGAGGTAAGGTAAAGCGTATCGTTACGGTGCTATTGCTTGTATCGGTTTTCCTTTTGATCGCTAACTATCTCCCTTTTGATTTGTTGGAGCAATTTAACAGGTATTTATCTGCAAAATATACATCGGGTGATAGTGAGGGGACTTCGGTTGGGAGCCGACTGGCGGCGTTGGAAATAGCTTTAGATGCGATTAAAGAAAATCCATTCGGTTTTGGCGCGAATAGTTCCGGTTTGTCTCTTAATCTCGGGAATGCTTCTTTAGCGATAGGTTGGTTTGTCCCATTGGTTGAAGCGGGAGTGCTTGGATGGTTAATTTATGTGTTGGCCTTTGGAGCGATCCTTGTACATGCACTACACAATGCTATTTCTTCTAAAAATATTGGCCGAATTTGTGCCATTGTAATTTTGGTCAATGGATATGCAGCGTTTCAAAGAGCCGGGATAGACGCCAACATTTGGCAGTTATTCTGGTTGATTATTTATATCCGAGTGAATGGGATGCTTATTGATAATGTGGGCAATTCAGTTCACAAAGAGGTTGTATTGGATCGACAAAATCTGTCGGTGAAGCAGTTTGTTAATGGTGGGAATTTGTGATGTCCATACGAATCTCTGTGATTACCGTAGTTCTAAATGATGTTGACGGTCTGAAAAAGACCAGGGAAAGTTTGATCGGCCAAAATTATGAAAATTTTGAATGGATAGTTTGTGATGGAGGCTCAAGTGATGGAGTGATGCCGTATTTGCAGGGTTTGACTGGTAATGTTAAATGGGTGAGCGAAGTAGATGATGGCATCTACGATGCCATGAATCGCGGTGTTTCTATGTGTGCTGGCGAATATGTCGTGTTCATGAATGCGGGAGATATATTCTTTGATAGTAATGCCCTTGCACAGGTGGCTAATCTCTTGTCAGTAGACAAACCGGAGGCGGATATATTATTTGGCGGTGCCATGTTGAGTTTCCCTGAGAGCGGTAGATCAGTTTATCGGGCGCCAAGGAAGGTAGAGCGATCACTGTGGCATGGCTTGCCAGCTAATCATCAGGCCACCTTTTATCGTAAGGTGCTGCTGGATAAAACGCCGTATGACTTGCAGTATCGGCTTTGTGGGGATTATTATTTGGCTGCAGCATTGATACGTAGTGGCGCACATGAGCTGTATCTGGATGAGCCATTGGCAATATTTGAAGTTGGGGGGCAGTCATACAGTCAGCGTCGGCAACTATTTCTTGAGCCTTACCGAATTCAGCGAGATATTCTTCATCAGCCTATCCATTATCGGTTGGCAAGCATGGCTAAACGCTTCATTTCAACAGTGGGTTTTGTAATCCTGTCGCAGCCATTTTTTAAAAATAGAAGCAAGTAACAGTGCCTAGGTCCGCGATGTATGACGTTGCTGGAGACGGGCTGATATTAAGGTGAATGAGTTGACATTTTTTTCATTGCTTGCGTTGCGCTTAAAGAAGCTCAGGGTGATTTTGTTGAATCCTTTGCTGCGCCGTGCATTTTCCCAGCATCTAGTCATGGCGGGGGTTGAGCATAAGGCGGCACTAAATCGTCCGCTAGCAACTGTCGTCGATATTGGCGCTAATCGCGGGCAATTCGCTTTGGCTGCTAGAGCGATATCCGGGGCCAAGGTTATTTCGTTTGAGCCGTTGCCTGAAGTGGCGCGGCTGTTCAAAAAAGTATTTGCTGAGGATGCGGCGGTTAAGTTGCATGTGGCAGCCATTGGAGAGAAGTCGGAAAGAAAGATGATCCATTTGTCGGCGCGCGACGACTCATCATCTTTGCTCGAAATAGGGGAGGCTCAATCGGATTATTTTCCCGGTACTCACGAGGTGGGTACGCTGGAGGTCGCGGTGGGAACGTTGGATCAATTTATAGGTGAGGATGAGATTGTGCGTCCGGCCATGCTCAAGCTGGACGTGCAAGGGTTTGAGTTGCAGGCGCTTGTGGGTTGCAGGGGGCTGATCGGCAATTTTGATTTTGTTTACTGCGAATGTTCTTTTGTGGAGCTATATAAGAACCAAAGACTGGCAGGGGAGGTTATCGATTACGTGCGAGAGTTGGGGTTCAGCTTGGCCGGGATGTATAACCCTTCCTATGACGATGACGGAAATTGTATTCAGGCCGATTTATTTTTCAATAAGGTTGCGGCTTAGTGTGCGGCCAGGTGATGGAAGCGATAAGCAAGTTTGAGACTCCATGCGTATTCTGATTAACGGCACGAATTACCATCCTGAGAAGATCGGCATCGGCAAATATACCGGCGAGATGGCCGAGTGGCTTGCAATGCGCGGGCACGAGGTGCGGGTGGTGACGGCGCCTCCTTACTATCCGGAATGGCGGGTAGGGGCGGGATATTCTGCATTGGGTTATCGTTGCGAGAGTTTGTCTGGTGTCGATGTTTGGCGTTGTCCGTTGTGGATTCCTGGCAAGCTTTCCGGATTGAAGCGGATAGTGCATTTGGCCAGTTTTGCCTTGAGCAGTCTGCCGGTCATGTTGCGGCAGATTTTCTGGCGGCCGGATGTGGTGTTTGTGATCGAGCCTCCGCTGATGTGCGCGCCCGCTGCGTGGTTGACCGCCAGATTGTGCGGCGCAAAATCCTGGTTGCATATTCAGGATTTCGAGGTGGATGCGGCTTTCGAGCTGGGGATTCTGCGTTCCACTTGGGCGCGGCGCTTCGCTCTGGGCGCCGAGTCCCAGTTGATGCGTCGCTTTGATCGCGTATCGACGATATCGCCCAGGATGCTGGAGAGGCTTGCGGAAAAGAAGGTCGCGCTGCAGAACGCCTATCTGTTCCAGAACTGGGTCGATACGGACTTCATCTTTCCCATGCGGGCGATGAGTCCATTCCGTGATGAGTTGGGCATTACGCCGGAAAAAGTCGTTGCGCTCTATTCCGGCAATATGGGGGAGAAACAGGGGCTCGAAATAGTTATCGAGGCAGCTCGCTTGTTTGCTGATGATGAACGATTGGTGTTCGTGCTTTGCGGCGAAGGTGGCGCAAGGAGGCGATTGCTCGAGCGTGCAGCGGGGCTGCACAATGTATTGTGGTTGCCATTGCAGCCGGTTGAGCGCTTGAACGAATTATTGAATCTGGCCGATGTGCATCTATTGCCGCAACGAGCTGATGTTGCTGACTTGGTGATGCCGTCGAAGTTGACAGGAATGTTGGCAAGTGGTCGGCCGGTGGTGGCTACCGCTTATCTTGGCACCCAAGTTGCTGAAGTTGTAGCAAAGTGCGGGATAGTTGCCCCGCCGGGTGATGCTGAGTCCTTATGGGCGGCATTGCGCCAGCTGATCGAGTCTCCAGAGGGGCGCGGGAGGTTGGGCGGGGCGGCAAGGAAGTATGCAGAAACGCGTCTGGGGAAAGATGTTGTTCTTGGCCAATTTGAGCAAGAGTTATTTATCGCCAGATGAGTGAGGTGACTATGCCGCGAGATCGTATTTGCCTTGTAACTGGTGCATCCGGTTTCGTTGGGCGACGGCTTTGTAGGCGTCTCCTGGAGGGGGGCTGGTCGGTTGTCGCGGCAGTTCGCAGGGCTGCAGACTTTTCAGAGTTTGATGGCCTGCGCTTCACTATGCTTTCTATCGGCGAGATTGGCTCCGATACAGTCTGGGGGAATGTTCTTGAGGGGGTGGACTGCGTATTCCATCTTGCAGCAATATCGACCGCATCAGGTTCGGAAGTTGAGCAGCTACTGAGGATGCGTAACGTAAATGCTCTGGGTGCCAAAGGGCTGGCGCGTGCTGCAGTAGAAAGTGGCGTGAGACGATTTGTCTACCTCAGCACAATCAAGGTGAATGGCGAGTCTACGCCAATTGATCAGCCATTTACGGAAGCCCATATTCCCTCTCCGACTACGCCATATGGAATTACCAAGTGGGAGGCAGAGCAGACTATATGGTATGAATTGAATGCGTCTGGTCGGACTCAAGGGGTTGTGATTCGTCCCCCTTTGGTTTACGGAGAAAATGCTTCTGGAAACTTTCGGCTTTTATCCAAACTGGTTGGAGGAGGTGTTCCTCTTCCGCTATCCGATACGGATAATCTGCGTAGCTTGATCTATATAGATAATCTGATCGGCGCGCTCATGTTGTGTGTCGATCATGAGAATGCTACCGGAAAGACTTACTTGATTTCTGATGGAACAGATGTTTCTACATCTGAATGGGTTGGGCTCATGGCGGAAGGAATGGGAAAGGCTCCTCGCTTTTTTTACTTCCCGGTCGGGATAATCCGTGCGTTGAGCGGATTGTCGGGGAGGCGAGAAATGTTTGATCGGCTTTTTGGATCCTTGAGGATTAATGATAAAAAAATAAGACTCGATTTGGGATGGACCCCTAAATTCTCTACGCGAGAGGGAATCGCGCGTTCGGTGGCGAAGATATAAAACGGACAATGCCGCAGGTTGGTAAATTCAAAAATGCGGCATTTGGCATTTATATGTTTATTCCAAAGGATAATTGAAGTATCGTTCAACGCTGAAGATAGTTCAGTTTGCTGTTGATCTGTTCCTTTCCCGTATTCCTCACTGCACACATGCCTAGTTCGTGCTTGGCGCAGTTCTTCCCAATTGTTAAGCTGGAACAGGGAGTGAAATGCGGGTGAGGGGCGTATATGAAATTCAAAAGGCATATGGAAGAAGTCATGATGCGATGTCGACCTACCAAAAGGCTAATAGATATATTGTTGTCTAGCCTTCTTTTGCTGGTGTTTTTTCCTGTATTCATTCTCGTGAGTTTTGCGATTCTGCTACTTGAGGGGCGCCCAGTTTTTTACATTTCAAAACGCTATGTTACGACAGCAAAACAGGTGAGGATACCGAAGTTCCGTACAATGGTGCGAGATGCAACATCGGAAAAATATCAGTTAAATTCGCGCTTCATGAGGGAGGGATACTTGGATATCCCTCTATCCTGCGAAGTTTATACCGGTATAGGTCGGGTGCTTGAGAAAACCCAGATTGTCGAATTGCTACAATTGCTGTTGGTCTTGAGGGGGGATATGAGCTTCATTGGGAATCGGCCACTTCCTCAGGGAAATATTAACGAGTTAATAAAATTCCAAAATTGGCATGAGAGGTTTGATGCGCCTGCAGGCATTACCGGAATAGCCCAAGTGGTTGGGAAGTATGGTCTTGAGCCAGAGGAGCGTTTGGAATTGGAGCGGCTTTATGGTCAGGTATACAAGGAGGGCCGCGTTCTTAAGTGTGATCTGTTGATATTGGCATGTACGGCAAATCTCTTGTTGAGAGGCAAGTTGCTACCAATCACCAAGGCGCGGGCATTGCTTATGTCATGTATTCCAGGCTTCGATGACCTATGACAGGGTCTGCCTCTGGCAGACCGCAAAGTCAGGGGTGTCGTGGCTGTCGACGGGTTGCGGTTATTGAGCCCTGACTAAGAAGAGTGTGTGTACTGAAGTTGGTCGACTATTGCGGTCGGCTCAGGCAGGAGTGGCGTTTGAAAAATATTCTCATTACCGGCGGAGCCGGGTTTATCGGTTCGGCGCTGATCCGCCATATCATCGGCGATACATCCGATCATGTGGTCAATCTGGACAAGCTTACCTACGCGGGAAATCTGCAATCGCTGGTGTCGGTGGCGGACGATCCGTGCTATCGGTTTGAGCATGTCGATATCTGCGATGCCGCCGAGGTGGCGCGGGTGTTCGCGCAGCATAGGCCGGATGCGGTGATGCACCTCGCGGCGGAGTCGCATGTGGATCGCTCCATCAGCGGCCCGGCTGACTTCATTCAGACCAACATCGTCGGAACCTACATCTTGCTGGAGGGCGCGCGCAATTACTGGAACGGGCTGGAGGGCGAGAAGAAGACAGGCTTCCGTTTCCACCATATCTCCACCGATGAGGTGTACGGCTCGCTCGGCGACGAGGGGTTCTTCACCGAGGAGACCGCGTATCAGCCGAATTCGCCCTATTCGGCGAGCAAAGCTTCTTCCGATCATCTGGTGCGTGCCTGGCATCACACTTATGGCCTGCCGGTGGTGACGACCAACTGTTCGAACAACTATGGGCCATATCATTTCCCTGAGAAACTCATTCCGTTGGTGATATTGAA
>Ga0172379_10005102_pt1 | contig 18667 bp, 15 predicted proteins | sample GrowelOW334metaG_FD_119756 | JGI IMG/M metagenome (GOLD analysis project Ga0172379, IMG submission 119756) | Groundwater microbial communities from an aquifer near a municipal landfill in Southern Ontario, Canada - Groundwater well OW334 metaG | ecosystem: Environmental > Aquatic > Deep...
TAAATAGCGCGCAAGCGACCCCGTCTTCGGGGTCGCTTTTTTAATTTTTTTTTACAACGTGTGATATAATTAAACCAATGAAGATAAAGGGTGAAATGGGAACATTGGCGTTTAGCGGGTGGCTCGTAACAGCCATAGCTTTTGATATAGTCGGAATTCTTGTTCCTTTTATCGGAATAATATTTGTTCTTATCGGACGAATAAGTTTTTGGATCTCGGGATATAAATTCAAAAACGCGGATTTCCTCACAGGGGGAAGTGCTGTAGCAGAAATGCTTCCGATTGTTCCGGGCTGTATCGCCTTTGTTACTTTTTCTTTTATAAACAACCGCGCAACAATAAAAGCCGAAAAACTCAAACAACCAAAAATAAAAACACCGGCGCAAATTCAAAAAGAAAAAAGAACCGCTCGTCTTGCTTCACAAGAGGAAGGTCAACGCGAGGCAACGATGATACAGGCTCGATATATGATGAACACGGGGAGAGTCGCAGAGGGGAGGAGTCTTGCCGAACAGGCCAGAAACACTCCTGCCCAAAGACAAGCAACCCCCTCATTCCGACCTCCGATGCCCGCAGAAGAAGGATACTCGGAATATGTAAACAGAATTGCAAGAGAAGAAGAGCAGGCCAGGAGAGAAAAGAAAAAAGCTGAGGAAGCCGAAAAAGAAAAAGAAAGAATGAAACGTCTGCAACAGGGTCTCAAAGAGAAAGGCGCGTTCAAACAACGCATGGACGAATCGTTCCGACGACGTGATGAACAATTTAAAACGACTCCGCAAAAAAATGAAATTACTCCGGGGCTTGCCGCATACTATGGAGGCAAAAAAGAAGAAGTGATAGGGACGGGACAAGACGAAACAGTACGAACCGACGCGAGCAATTATACGAAGTGGCGAGTGTAAAATCATCACATTAAAAACAACCGGTTTCAAAAAAGAAGCCGGTTTTTTTATTAAAAAACTAATTTGACGAAACACCGAAAATACTGTAAAAATAGGACAGTTCATTTACTCCTTTGACAGTAATTATTTACAGGAAATTCAGAAATGAAAAGACTTAAAATTCGGATTGAGGGCGCTGTACAAGGCGTCGGCTTTCGGCCGTTCGTCTGGAGACTTGCGACAGAACTTGGCCTCTTCGGCTCTGTTATGAACGGGGTCGAAGGTGTGGTAATCGAAGCGGACGGAAATAAAGATGCGCTTGAAGTTTTTCTTGCTCGGCTCATTTCCGAAATTCCGCCTCTCGCGAAAATTGAAAAAATCTCTCATGAGTATTCATCTCCCGCCGGTTTCAAAAAGTTTGAGATCATCGAGAGTGATTCCCTCGGAGAGAAAACCGCGCTCGTAATGCCGGATGTGGCAACATGTCCGGACTGTTTAAGAGAGATATCAGATCCGGCAAATCGCCGTTTCCGATACCCGTTCACAAACTGCACGAATTGCGGACCTCGTTTCACTATCATCGAAAAACTTCCGTACGATAGAGCCAACACTTCCATGAAACATTTTCCGATGTGTCCTCTTTGTTTCGCGGAATATAAAAATCCCGCGGACCGAAGGTTTCACGCGGAGCCGACAGCCTGTCCTGTTTGCGGACCACGCCTTGAATTATTGGAACGAAACGGAAAAATTTCAGCCGATCGAGGAGAAGCTCTCTTCATTGCCGAAACCATTCTTTGGAACGGCGGTATTATCGCACTGAAAGGACTCGGGGGTTTTCAAATCCTCACGGACGCGCGAAACAAAGAAAGTGTTTCACGTCTCCGTGAAGCAAAGGGGCGTCCGGGACAAAAGCCTTTCGCGGTAATGTATGAGAGTATTGAATCGGTCAAAGAAGACTGTTTTGTGTCCCCCGAAGAAGAAAAACTTTTGACTTCACGGGAAGCACCGATCGTTCTTCTTGAAAGAAAACCGTTTCACAAAAAAAATTCTCCGTGCTCTGAAACAGCGCCGGAAAGCAATACTCTCGGAGTAATGCTTCCATATACTCCGCTTCATCATGTTCTTATGAACGATCTCGGGTTTCCCGTTGTCGCCACGAGCGGAAATATTTCTGATGAACCGATCGTTACCGAAGAAAAGGAAGCTCTCCGTGTACTTGGAAATATGTGCGATGTTTTTTTGGTTCACAACCGGGGCATCACACAGCACGCGGATGACTCAATCGCGCGAGTAGTTCTCGACAAGCCGATCATTATGAGAAGGGCGAGGGGATACACTCCTCTCCCCATCGTGATACCGAACTTCTCTTTGAACGTTCCACGGGTGGTCGCATTCGGACCGCATCTCAAAAACACAGGTGGGGTCAATATCGGCGAACAAGTGTTTCTCACTCAACACATGGGTGATATGGAAACAGTAAAGTCGTCGGAAGCGCTCCAAAAATCTGTTCGAGAAATTCTTTCCTTTCGAGAAAAAACTCCGGAGGCGGTCGCGTGCGATTTGCATCCCGATTATGTTTCAACTCGACTCGCAAAAAGTTTCTCTCGTGAATTCGAAATTCCACTCACTCAAGTCCAGCACCACGAAGCACACGTACTCTCATGTATGGCGGAAAATGAAATTCTTGAAAAAGAAGTTCTTGGGGTCGCGTGGGACGGAACAGGTTTCGGAACAGACGGAATGTCGTGGGGAGGAGAGTTTTTCCACGTAAGAAAAACTACCCCAAAAAGAATCGGGTATCTTCTCCCATTCGCTTTGATCGGAGGAGACGGATCCGCGCGTGAACCGAAAAGAATCGGCGTCGCTCTCCTCTACGAAATCTTTGGATGCGAAGTTTTCGGAAACGAAACTTTCGCGCCGATACTTGAGCTCACGCAACTTGAGAGAAAAATATTTCCGACAATGCTTCGAACCAAAACGGGGATACATCGGACAACAAGCGTCGGACGTCTCTTCGACGGAGTTGCCTCGATTCTCAACATTTGCCACTCTTCATCGTACGAAGGGCACGCGGCAATGATGCTCGAGCAAACAGCGCTTCGCGCCGAACCGACAGATGAAACGTACCACTTTGAAGTCATGCCTTCGACCACTTTGTTTGTCGTCGATTGGAAAACTCTTATAAAAGAGATTCTCTCCGATATTGAAAAAGATATCGCAAAAGAAATAATCGCAGCGAAATTTCACAACACGCTCGCGAATATGATTGTCGCAATCGCCGTCATCTACGGGGAGACGAACGTCGCTCTTTCGGGCGGATGTTTTCAAAACAAATATCTTCTTGAGACGACACTTCGCAAGCTTACAAAAGTCGAATGTCTTCCTTTCTTTCACTCAAAGGTTCCGACGAATGACGGGGGTATCGCCCTCGGACAAATCGTTTCCGCACTCCTTCAACAAACAGACAAAAGGTGAAGTTATGTGTCATGCAGTTCCCGGAAAAATCATTTCTACGAACGGTCTTACCGCGCGCGTTTCTTTTAACGGGGCAATAAAAAACGTAAATCTTATTTTTTGCCCTCGGGCAAAAGAGGGTGATTATGTTTCTGTTCACGTCGGCATCGCGCAAGCGGTGATCAACGAAGACGAAGCGAACGAAGTGCTCGCACTTTTAACACAGGCTTCTTGATGAAGTACGTCGACGAATTCAAAGACGTGAAGGCACTCCAAAAAATATTGGGGCGCATTCGCGAGGTGATAGAACGAATGAAAAAAAACGGAGCGCGTTTTCCTCTCCGCATTATGGAAATATGCGGGGGGCAAACGCACTCTATTCTGAAATACGGAATACACGAAGCACTTCCAAAAGAAGTAGAGTTTATTCATGGACCAGGCTGTCCCGTGTGCGTCACGCCGATTGAAACAATCGACCTCGCGCTCGCGATAGCCAAACGTTCGAATGTAATATTCACTTCATTCGGTGATATGCTTCGCGTGCCCGGCTCCGATGAAAACATGTTCGAGACAAAAGCGAAGGGCGCGGATATTCGATGGGTATATTCCACTCTTGATGCGGTACAAATCGCAAAAGAGAATCCGGAAAAAGAAGTGGTCTTCTTTGCTATCGGCTTTGAGACCACGACCGCGCCGATCGCGGCGGCACTCGACATGGCGGAAAAAGATGGGGTGAAAAATTTCTCTCTCTTGACCGCAATGGTAAAAGTTCCGCCGGCGCTTGAGCTTCTGCTTTCCGACGAGGATTGTATGATCGACGGCATTCTTGCCGCGGGGCACGTCTGCACGATTATGGGATACGAAGAATATATTCCCCTCGCGGAAAAATACCGTGTCCCGATTGTTGTTACCGGTTTTCAACCGGCGGAAATTCTTCTCGGAATATTACGCTGTCTTGAAAACCTGAAAGAACATAAAACCGAAGTATCGAACGCTTACGAATGGATGGTTCAAAAAGAGGGAAATCCGGAAGCGAGAAAGATGATTGAAAAATATTTTGAGGTCATCGACCGCAAATGGCGGGGCATCGGAACGATCCCGAAAAGCGGGTTTGGACTCCGCCTCGAATATTCGCGCTTTGACACGGAAAAGAAATTTTCCGAGATGCCGAATATTCCCGAAAGAAAAGTGAATCCTCACTGCGGAGCGGTACTCCAAGGAAAAATGAAACCGTGCGATTGCCCGTTCTTTGGAAAAGAATGCACACAACAACACCCTATCGGCGCCCTTATGGTCTCCGACGAGGGGGCTTGCGCGGCGTACTTCCAATACGGAGGACTGAAAAAATGAAAAGCTTTGAGTGCCCGACAAAGGGCTATAAAGAATCGGATGTCGTAACCATGGCCCACGGATCAGGTGGCGGTGCGATGCAACGACTTATACACGAAGTATTCGCGAGACATTTTCCCTATCTCCAAAAAGACACGGATGCGGCAGTCCTTTCTTGTGAAGGCGGTGACATCGCATTCACCACGGATTCATTTGTGGTAGATCCGCTTTTTTTCCCCGGTGGAAATATCGGATCTCTCGCCGTTCATGGAACGATAAATGATTTGGCCATGGTGTCCGCACGAGCCGAAGTCATGAGTGTCGCTTTCATCATAGAAGAAGGTTTTCCTCTCTCTGATCTCGAGAAAATCGTACAGACAATGGCAAATGAGGCAGAAAAACAGAAGGTGCGAATTATAACAGGAGACACGAAGGTCGTTGAAAAGGGCCACGGGCATGGAATCTATATAAACACAACAGGTATCGGTGTTAGGTTCGGCGTTAGGCTACGCGGAGGCGCTTGGCCATCTCCCAAAAAAGTCTCTGTTGGCGATAGAATCTTAGTTTCCGGAGATATCGGGCGACACGGAATGGCAATAATGTCTGTTCGTGAAAACCTACCGATAGAAACGGAAATTACTTCTGATAGTGCGCCCTTGAAAGAGCTCGTCATCGCTCTTTTTGAAGAAGGGATTCATGTCTCTTGTATGAGAGACGCAACACGAGGAGGGGTAGCGTCAGCACTCAACGAAATCGCGCGAGCGAGAGGGGTTTATCTTCGAATAAACGAAGAAAAAATTCCTGTTTCCGAAGAGGTATGGGGGCTTTCTCTCATTCTCGGAATAGATCCGCTTCATATCGCAAACGAAGGGCGGTTTGTCCTATTCGTACCAAAAGAAGAAGCCGAACATGCTCTTTTTGTCCTTCGCGATTATGAAGAAGGCAAAAATGCGGAAATCATCGGAGAAGTCATGAGAGAGTACGAGGGCGGTCTCGTTACCGCCATCACACTTCTCGGTTCCGAGAAAATAATCCAAATGCCGGAAGGAGAAATTCTCCCACGCATTTGCTAATAAATTTGTTCTTTAATTAAACACAAAAGCGGCCATCACTGGCCGCTTTTTTATATAATTAGGAAAAAGACAGCTCGTTCCTAGAAAGGATTAGTTCCTCCGCGAACTTCGAAGTGCAGGTGGGGGCCTGTTGACCGCCCTGTATTTCCTGAAAGGCCGATAGTCTGGCCACGTCTTACTTCAGCGCCGGTCGCGACATATACCGCGCTCAAGTGAGCATATAAAGTCTGAGTTCCATTCGGATGTTTAATGACGACATAAGAACCATATCCGCTATTATATCCGCCGGAACGGGCGAGGGTAATAGTACCTTCGGCGGCAGAAACAACGGGAGTACCCACTGCGGCACGGAAGTCGATTCCATTGTGACCATGAAGCCCTTGAGTACGTGCGCCGGGAACAGGTCTAGTGAAATACCCTGAAGTTGAGGTCTGTGGGGAAATAATACTGCTAAAGAACTTCTTTACGGGACTAACAGTGGGGGCAGGGGTTTCAATACCATTCGGAATAATGATTTCGTCTCCAACAACAAGGGCTCCGTCTATTTCGTTAAAAGATTCAATCTCTTCCGCCTCAACATTGTACTTTTTAGCGATCTTTGCGACAGTATCACCCTTTTTAACAACATATTGGATACCTGATACGGGGAGAATAACAAGTTCTTGGCCTACTTTTATAGATCCTCCCTTGGGGATATCGTTCGCCCAAAGGACCGTGTTCGTACTTACCCCAAACATCTTTGCAATCTGAGAGAGTGTGTCTCCGGGGCGAACAACATAGACGCTGATCTGATCTCCGGAAGCAACGACAGTATCGTCTCCACCAAGAGAAGAAGCGAGCTCCGCTGAAAGAGCAGAATCGTCGACAACTTCAATTGAAATTTCTTTCTTTTTCTGATTGAGGTCGTGATTCAAAGGGGCCTCAGCAAGGGCCATATTTTGAGAGTTCTTTGATGTCTGAAGGGGAATATCTTCCTCCTGTGCAACGGGTTGAAAGATATTAGCAACAGCACCCACGATATCGGAAACAACACCAGCGTGGACGACAGAAATAGGGAAGAAGAGGGAGGAAAACAAGCAGAAAACAGCCCAAAAAGGCTTTTTAGAGGAAAATGAGATATTCTCCTTATATTTCGGTTGATTTTCGCGATCTCCGCCAGTGGCAGACACCGGACCAACGTCCTGTTTCTGAGTAGAAATAAGCCTATTTTATTAATGGATTCTCAGTATTTCGGGCTAAGGGCTCTAGCGCCCCGGCTCTTTACCCCCTCTTTCAACCATACATAAAAGTATAGAAAACCCCCCTTGGGAAGTCAACGCACAACACTGAAAGAGTGGATAACTTTGAGAACGTCAAGTTTTCGGATTCGTTAATATGTTTTCAACATTTTTACACCATAAACACATTGCAGTGGATAAAAAAGGGCGTTACAATAAGAGTACCAGACTCTCTCTTTTTTTGACTCATTCCAAAATCTGAGAAAAGTCTTAATTTTCACGTATTTTCGTGCCCGAAATTCTTTCACAAAACCGCGAACAGGGGAATTCTTCTCTGCTTCCCGAAAAAATAAACGAGGCCGCCATGATGCCCGCGAAAAGCGGTACATTTTCTTCTTCCTTTTGGAAAAGAGGTCTTCGCTTAGGGTCCCAGCAAAACACCCCTCCGACAGAAACCTCGACCCCGCGAAGAACCGCAGGACTGGAAGTAACAAGAGACTCGGCCGGAATATCCACAAAAAAAGAGCTCCCCCCGGAGATAAAAACTCACTTCGAGGCCAATAGCGCGACGTTTGTATCTCTCGCACAAAAAAAAGAGGGTACATCCTCAAAAGAAGAGAGTACCGACCCATGGGATGAGGCCATCATGACAGGGAAATATCCCGGAGGGAGAATCCCTGTACAGATAGAAGCCTCCGTGGGCCAAAAAAGTACTCAATCTATTCCACTCCCCCCGATCCCCGAAAAACCAAAAACGAAAGAAACGCCTATTTCTTTTCCCTCGCAGGTTTTAGACGAAACAGAAAAAATACCCTCAAAAGAACATGATTTATCTTTTGAGCCGATTAAAATACGTCGTTTTATCCCGAGAGACGCAAAGGCCAGTGCCGGAAACCAGCCCGAAACCCGTAGTCCTTTTAGTGTACCCAAAAAACCAACTCCAACGCCCACTTCAGGCCAAACAGCGCAAGAAAACATTGATCAAATGATTAGCAATATGAATACAGCCCCAAAAACAACCTAAGAAAACAAAAATACTTCGTCTTGTAGTTTTATGCCACAAACACTTCCAACAAAACAAATACTTCAAACAAGTGGTTTTAAGAAGGTTACCTCCGACAGAGATATTGAATTTATAGTAAATGACTCAGACCTGAAAGGGGAAGATTTGCGAAAAAACACGCTTGCAGAAATTGAGAAAGAATTCAAAGACAACCGAGATGATATCATTTTAGAAAAGGCACAACATTCACTTCACCCAAAAGAGTCAAAACGCCCTCTGATTATTTCAAAAGAAGCAATGGAGGCGGTTGAAAAAGACATAGCTGATGTTTCAGGAAACGAAATCGTTATTTTACCGGAATATTCCCGCAACGAAAACACCGAGGAGTAAAAAGAGGGGATCCGAATTTTGTTCGGATTAAAAAATTTTAATACCTTGTGATTAAAGACGTTACACCAGACGTAAACATTCCGATTAAGAATGTTTCGGAAAAAGAAGAGAGTATGGAGGCGGTCTATGAAAAGATCGACGGTGTTTTAGATTTGATTGAAAAAAAATTAACCGATGGAATTTCTGAAAATAAAATAAAAAGGGAAGATGCCGAAAAAATACAAGAAGCGACAAACAATATCGTTATTCGCGGAGAAAATGGAGAAATCGGAGAAGAAGAAACACTAAAAGAACTCGAAGATATCCTCTCCGAGATTGAAGAAAAAGAATCAGAGGTCGCTCCAAAATCTCTCACGGAGGGGGCTCTCAATCTTCTTGATATGGACGACCGCGGTGTTCCTCCTATTTTTTCCGAAGAACAAATTCTTCTCATCGCACACCAAAACGGAATACCGGCGGAAAAGGGGACTACTATTGGAGAAATAACCGAGGCTCTTCGCGTAAAACAAGCTGAAATAAAAGCTTTTTCTAAACAAAAAACCGAGGGGGAAGACTTACAGGAACAATCAACCACGCCGGAATGGCAAAAAAATCTAAAGAGAATAGAGGAACTTAGGGATGAAATAGACGAAGAAATTAAAATTTGGGAGGAAGAAAATGAAAAAAATGGGACCTTATTCGTTGGTGAGTATGGTACAAAAAAAGAATGGCCACTTCTTTTAGTGTTGGAGCATGTTATTAGCGAACATAAAAAAGGTGAGGCAAGTGACGAAAAAACTATCGAGGAGCTAACAAACATTCTAGAATATGGAAGGCAAAATTACGGCGAGATCCTCCAAGGCGGGGAGGGCGGAGAAGCAAAAATTCTAGAAGATTTACAAGCAAAAGAGAACACCGCAAAAGAATCGGAAGAAGACACCGGAAAAATTCTCGTGGAAGAAGTCCCCGAAACACCCGATGTTTTGGCTCGTTTTGAAAAAGATTTTTCGCTTGCAAAAGAAGACCTCAAAGAAGTCGTCGCCGAAGTTGATACGCCGGAAGGGAAGAAGGTTGTGAGATTCGACAATCTTTCGGATGGCAAAAAAGAACTTCTTCTTCTCAACCTCAAAGCCTTCGCTCTCGAAAACGCAAAAGCCGAGGCTCTTAAAAATTTTACAGAAAATGAAAAGGCGCGTTACCAAAATTCGGGACGTGTAAAAAAAGCTTGGCTTACCTTCTCAAAAACATATCGCCGGGCCGAAGAACTTTCCTATCAAGAAAGACACACCCTCTTAAACGCAGACATAGACAAGGGGACTTATATTGAAACTCTTCGTGATATGGTCGGGATGGCATCAGAAGGACCCGAGGTGGAAATGATTGAAGGAAAGCCTCAATTTAATTTTCTTTCAAAAGAAACATTCGTTGAGGGTTCTTTTTCTAAAGAAATAATAGAAGAATTCAATGAAACAGCGGGAAAATTCGCACGCACCCCGGCAGAATGGATATGGAGTAAAAATAAAGAAGAACAACGAGCCTACAAAATAGCAAAAGAAGAATATACTCTCGCCAGACAAAGACTGTTTGGCTACGATCTACCCCTTGGCGGAGAAGAATTAAATCACTCTTTCGTTTCGGGACTAGACGCAAAGGTTCAACTCACTCAACTTTTTAACACAAATCCTGAAACAGAAAAAGAATTTGCAAAAATTGTCGGTACAAAATATTCCCGACTCGAGGGCTTAAAGGCTTTTCTCGGGGAAAGAGGGAAAATAACAGCAATGGGGCTCGCGGGACGAGCCGTTGCAACTATTGGGGTCGGCGGGGCAGTTTCGCTTCTCGGCCTTGGAGGACCGCTTTCTCTTGCTGTCGCAACCGGTTTTGCAGGAGGCGGACTTTCTGGCGGTGTCGTCGGAAGATATTTGGCAGGAAAAAGAGCGCGAATGGAAGCTGAAGATTTAAAAACCCTCACAACACAAGAAAACAAAAGCGCCGGCGAAGTTCGCGCCGCAATGGAGACAAAGACTCTAACAAATGAAGCAACGAGAAAAGAACAAACGCTTTCCGTTGGACTCGGAAACAAACTTGAGCTTCTTCTTGAACTAGTCCAAGAAGAAAACACTCCGGAGAAAAAAGAACATTTCCTTGAAATGCTTGATGCTCGACTCTATTTTACCGAACAAAAAATGGCTTCCGAACTTATTGCGTTTGGAGAAGGGTCCGAAGGGGCCAAAAACCGTTACGAGCTTTTCAGGGCTATGGCGAGAGCAAAAACACTTCTAGAAATGAATGTTCCTGAAACGGCGATGAGAATTCACGATTTTACAAAAGGAGAGGATGAAAATTTTATTCTTTCGGAATTAAGCCAGCGCGAAGCCGAAATAAAAAGAAAAATTGATAAAATCTTTGGAATTCACGAAGAGGCCGGGGAGGAAAAAATTCGTTCCGCCAAGAGAAAAGGAATGATGACGGGGATTTTTATCGGTGGATCCATCGGAGCACTTACCTCCTCTCTCGCCTGGTATCACTCAAACAAAGGAGGTTCTTCGCTTATTGAAACAACGAATAACCCAAAGACGGGAAGTGAGATTTCGGGCACCGAATCTTCAGCTCCGAATGCTTCAAATATCCCCGTCGAACCGAAACCTTCAGAAATAATTACCCCCACCTCCAATCCCGAACACCTCGCTATTCAAAATTCGCTTCAAGAACTCGGAAAAAGCCACGTTGTTATAAAAGGAGACAATGTTTGGAATATTCTCAAACAGCGCCTCGGAGGTAATGAATATTTCAATAAACTTCCCGCGCGTCAGCAAAATTTTATTCTCGATGAGCTGAAAGATAAAATCGCCAATACCCCAAAATCAAAAATAATAAATGATATCGGCATCAAAAGCGGAGATCCGAACCGCATCTATCCCGGGGAAGAGATAAAGCTTGATAAAGTTTTTGAGCAAACAGACCTTGAAAAGATATTCAAAAGAGCCGCTGGAATCCATGAGGCAAAGGGACCGAGCGGTATCGAATCAGCACAAGAGCCTCCTCACGGGCACAAAACGATAAAAGAAATAATGAAGGAGATGGGGCTCGAGGAGCCAAAAAGAACCCCGAGGAAAACATATAGCCAAGATACGATTCTTCCTCACAACCGAAGTAATACACCGACAGAAACAATATTAACACCGGAACCGAAACAGAGTATCTCTACTCCGACAAAGCCCATATTCGAAACAGTTCTTCCGAGGGTAGCTCCTCGTCCAAGATATATTGACTATGGCCCTCGTGCAATAAACCCCGACACTCTTGCAACAATAGATCGCTCGTTTGCTCAAGCTGAAATAAACATGAGAGAAAGCATTGCGATCTCTCATATGGAAAATGCCAGAAATTTTTATTGGGGACTTTATGGACATCCTCCAATCGAATATATCCCGGCCCCGGGGATTCCCGTTCATTACAGCGGAGAGTTCGAACGGTGGGCCGGAACACAGTTATCACGCCAATACTCGGGAAGAGTTCCGCAACAAACATACGACACCTTTTACAAACAGCCTATTCAAGACCAGTTCCGAAGAGGAGGAACGAGGGGGATAAGCTCTATGCTTCGCGAGGTGGAAAGATACACCGGTGTCAGAGCTCCGAGAATCCAAGATATTCCAAGAGACGAAACGTGGGGTTCTTACATCGTCCGCTCTCTGCAAGCTGCAAAAAGAGCCACAGGAGTAGCCCCTCGCCTTCCGAATATGCCACGCTTTATGCAAATACTAAAAACCGAGGCAAATGTTCAAGCAAACACAATAGCGGAAAAGACGGCAACGGAGACCCAAGGAGCAATTACAAGTCTTTTTGTACGAAATTATTCACGCTAAAAAAGAAAAATTCTAAACAAAAATCCGGCGCTCTTGCCGGTTTTTTGTTACATCAAGAAAAGATGATAAGATATGCAGATGTTTGATTATACAGCCGGACTAAATGAAGAACAAAAACAGGCGGTGCTCCACAAAGATGGACCCCTTTTAATAGTGGCCGGGGCGGGAGCAGGGAAGACAAAAACGCTTACCCATCGAATACTCAACCTTATTCAAGGAGGAGTTCTTCCTAAAAATATTCTTGCCGTTACTTTCACCAACAAAGCTGCTTCCGAAATGAAAGAACGGGTACGCGCGCTTCTCGAAAAAGAAGGGGTGGTACTCGGTTACGGAAATGAACCATTCATCGGCACATTCCACTCTCTCGGGGTAAGAATACTTCGGGCCGAAAACGAGATACTCGGTATTCCGAGACATTTTGTAATACTCGACCAAAGCGACTCTCAATCTCTCCTTAAAGACTGTTTAAAAGCAAAAAATCTTGATCCAAAACAATTCGAGCCGAAAAAATTTCGGAATATCATCTCACTCCAAAAAGGGCAAGGGGTTTCTGTGGAAAAATTCTACGCGGAGCATTCCACTCAGGGTTATTTTCCCAGAATGGTGGCCGAAGTGTGGAGGGAATACGAAAAACGGCTTATCTCGGAGGGGGCTTTCGACTTTGACGACCTTCTCCTCAAAACACTCTTGCTTCTTCGTGGAAATAAAGAAGTAAGAGAAAAATACCAAGAGCTTTGGAAATATATTCACATTGACGAATATCAGGATACAAACTCAGTTCAGTACGAACTTTCGCGCGCGCTTGCAGAAAAAGAGCGGAATATTTGCGTTGTAGGAGACGCTGATCAGAATATCTACAGTTGGCGAGGGGCGAATATTCGAAATATTCTTCATTTTGAAAAAGACTACCCCGGGACAAAAACAATCTTGCTTGAAGAAAACTACCGCTCAACCCAAAATATTCTTACCGCCGCAAATGAGGTAATAAAGAAAAACAAGATTCGTGTTCCCAAAAATCTCTTTACCGTAAACGGAGACGGAGAAAAAATATCCCTTTACGAGGCTTATGACGAAAACGACGAAGCATCGTTTATTGCGGAAAAAATACGAAATCTTTCGGAAAATGGCGTTCGGTACGGAGATATCGCCGTTCTTTTCCGCGCGAATTTCCAATCCCGTGCAATAGAAGAAGCAATGCTCTCAGCAGAGGTCCCCTATCAGGTGCTCGGTGTAAAATTCTATGATCGCAAAGAAGTAAAAGATACTCTCGCGTTTCTCCGCGTTTCTCTTAACCCGGGAAGTGCTATCGATTTGAAACGTATCATAAATGTACCCCCTAGGGGTATCGGGGAGACGACTCTCAAAAAAATTCTTGCCGGGCAAAAAGAAACTCTTCCTCCGGCAATGAAAAAGAAACTCGCCGATTTTGAAGCGATGCTTCTTAGAATCCGAGAGAAGGCGCTCACCCTAAAACCTTCCGAAACGGTAAAAATAATACTTCGAGAATCTGGAATGGAAAATAAAATGTCGCTCGGGGGAGAAGACGAGGAAGAACGCCTGGAAAATCTTCGAGAGTTGGTAACTCTCGCGTCAAAATATGATATGTTTCCACCCGAAGAAGCAATACATCGCCTTTTGGAGGACGCCGCGCTCGCAAGCGACCAAGATGGAATGATGCATAAAAAAGACGGCGATGTCGTCCGCCTTATGACCGTTCACGCCGCGAAGGGCCTCGAATTTGATACCGTTTTTATCACCGGGCTTGAAGACGATCTTTTCCCGCATCGTTCTATGGATCAATCAAACGCGGGGTCTGAACACAAAGAAGAAGAGCGTCGGCTCTTCTATGTGGCTCTCACTCGCGCAAAAAAACGACTTTTCCTTTCTTACGCTTCTGTCCGAACTATTTTCGGCTCGCGACAAGTCACAGCCCCGTCGGAATTTCTTGAGGATATTGGGGAAGAATTGATTGAAAGGGAAGAAGGAGGAGGAAACGAAAGGAGGGGAAAGATAATATATTTCTAAAAAAACAAGCCGACCCCCTAAAAGGGATCGGCTTTAATGCTAAAAGCATACTACAATACCACGAGAGGTGAGCGCTGATGTTTACTTTTTCGGGACGATAAGGTCTGTTCGACCCTGACGTTTCCGCGCTTCATTGACGTCATCGATGCACGCCATTATCTGCTCTCGAGTGCTCTGTGCTTCAACAACACCATATTTATTGTACAGACATGCCCGTACTTCATTTGCAGCAAGGGTCTTTTTCTCGGTTTTTTCGAGATTTGAGATCTCGCTCTTAACGCCGGATCTCACCATGAGTCCGATGGCGACACCACAACCAGAAAGACTGAAAAGAAACGGGAAAAGAACAAGAATTTTGGATAACTTTTTCATGGCGCACACCTCATTGATATAGAACGCTCTGTATTAAGCATACACCTAAATAGTCTTTTTGTCAAATATTCCCCATAAAACAAGGTTTTTGGGTTAAAATTCGACATAAAATAACCCTTGCGGTACTATACAAAAATGAGTCCAAAATTCCTCTTTTTCACAACCTCTTTTGTGGTCGGATATGTTATTTTAAGTCTGGAGCTTCTCGGTTTTCGTCTTCTCGCCCCATATTTCGGATATTCTCTCTATGTTTCAGGCTCTCTTATTGGGGTTGTCCTCCTTGCTCTTTCTCTGGGATATCTTCTTGGCGGGCATCTGAGCGACAACGGCTCAAAAGATTTTATTGTTTATCGGTTTCTTTCCCTGTCGGCGCTCTATCTCTTTATCGTTTGGTTTTATTCTGAAGCTATTTTGTCTCGATTTTTTGAACTATCTCTTGTTTACGGCTCGCTTCTTTCGGCTTTTACTTTTTTCGCTCTCCCAATGATTCTTCTTGCGGCTCTTTCTCCATATTTCATTAAACTTTTAACAAACGACAACGTGCGAGATATTGGGTTTTCCGCCGGCTCTATTTATGCCGTTTCCACAATAGGAAGCCTCGTTGGGACATTTCTCACTTCTTTTTATCTTGTCCCGACATACGGAGTAAGCGCGAATTTTCTTTCCAATATCGTTCTTTTATTCATTGTGAGTTTTTTCTGGTTCAGGTTGAAAAATAAAGTGATAATTTTTTTCGCAATCGCCCTTTTATTTGGTTTTCTTGCGGGAAAAAACAGCATCGGTTTTGCTTCAAAAGTCATCGCGCAGACAGACTCAGAATACAACAGCCTGGAGGTTGTGGATTATGGAAATTTTTACGGATTAAGAGCCGACAGAAGAAATCATTTAGTCTACTCTCTTTACCCAAAAGAAGGGAAGTGGAGTGGTGATTATTCTTTTTATCATCTCTTTGCGATTCCTCCGATATTAAATGAAGCAAAAACGGGTATTCTTCTTGGTCTTGGGGCGGGGACACTCCCTTATATTCATGAAGAATTCAATCCTGATTTAAAAATTACGGGGGTTGAAATTGATCCGAAAATTGTTGAACTTGGAAAAAAATATTTCGGGCTGAATAAAAGGACGAATACTTCGGTTGTTATTGATGATGTCCGACCATACCTCGCAAAAGATAAAAAACAATACGATCTTATAGAGATGGACCTTTTTTGGGGAAGTGGGGAGATACCTTTCTATCTCGCCACAAAAGAATTTTTTTCTCTCATAAAATCTCACCTTACACAAAGAGGTATTGTATCTATAAATGTTTATGACCCGTCCGAGGAGAAAATTATCTCGACCCCGATACAAAATACTCTTGCCTCGGAGTTTTCTTATGTATACTCGGTTTCATTTGATCGCGGGTCATATTTTATGCTCGCTTCAGAAAGTCCTCTCGAGACAGAAAAACTTACCGAGTGGCTTAAAAAAAACGAATCCGACCCCAGATTTTTATCGATAACCGAAAGATTTTTGAAAGATATCACTCCTGTTTTTTTTAATCCGGAAATTACTATTTTTACGGATGATAAAGCACCGCTTGATATCCTAAGTTATGAAGCGGTTTTTAAAAACAGCAAACCCAAATAATATGTTTCCAAAAAAATCACTCGGACAAAACTTCCTCACCAACACAGATATCGTCGCGTCAATCGCTGACGCGGGGTCTCTGTCGCCAAAAGAAACAGTCTTAGAAATAGGGCCGGGGAGGGGGATTCTCACAGAAGAACTTTTAAAAAGAGGTGTGAACGTTATCGCAATAGAAAAGGACCGCGAGCTTATTCCTGTGCTTGAAGAAAAGTTCAAAAAAGAGATAAAAAATAAGCAACTCACCCTTATTTATGGGGATATTCTTGAACTACCGACAACAGATTATTTACAGCCGACCGCTCATTACAAACTCATCGCAAATATTCCGTATTACATTACCGGACAAATCATACGAAAGTTTTTGGAAGAAAAAAACCAACCCGAAAAAATGGTACTTTTAGTTCAAAAAGAAGTCGCCGAAAGAATAATAGCAAAAGACGGAAAAGAAAGTTTACTCTCCATAAGTGTAAAAGTTTACGGCGAACCGAAATTCATAAAAATAGTCAAAGCGGGAGCATTTAATCCTGCTCCAAAAGTAGACTCGGCAATACTCCTCATAGACAACATTTCAAATGATTTTTTCAAAGATATTTCGCCAGAAAGATTTTTTGAAATTTTGCACGCCGGTTTCGCCCATAAAAGAAAACAGCTTTTCGGAAATTTAAAATCCGTTTTTAAAGAAGGAGAACTTTCAAAAAAGATGAAAAGTTGCGAAATAAAAGAAAACGAGAGGGCGGAAACCTTAAAAAAAGAAAACTGGTCGTGCCTCTGTCAATAAAATAAAAATCTCAAACAAAAACACCCCAATTAGGGGTGTTTTCTCGTCTTTTGCAATTCTATCTTGCTTTCTGTGTGAAGTTTACACGATTACTCACTTCATTAGTATTATTATTCTTTACCATGATCATATAAGGGAAGGAACCGTCTTTATTACCCCCAACCATCCCGTTAAAATCATAAAATCCATTTACCGTAAAAGTGAGAGTCGTCCCATCAGGAGAGGCCACACCTCCTCCAAAACCGATACCTTGCTGAAAAATTGAATTCGTCGCTGTTTTTGCAAATCCTGAGCCGTTTATTGTAACAACCGTTCCCGCGGTCCCGGAAGAAGGGGAAAGGCCTGAAATAACAGGGGTTCCTCCAATATCAACAACTTCATACTTAAAGTTCACGTTATTACTTTTTCCTTTTTCGTTTTGAACAAAAAGTGGAACGGAGCCTGTGTAATCATTATCCTTAATGGTTGCCGTGAGGGTGATACCGTCGGCGGAGGAAACTAAATCACCAAAGAGGTATCTTCCTCCGCAAATATCATTTGCTGTTGGGGTAAAATCGGAACCGGTAATAGTAACAACGTCGCCAATTTTACCGGAAGAAGGAGAGATAGAGGTTATTTTCGGGGTAGGTGGGGCGCTTTTTGCATCAATTTCTGATTGAAGGCGATTCATTACCGCCCTGGTAAGGGTTCCAACATATCCAGTACCAGCAGAAAGTCCGCCGGGACTAAGAATCTCGGAGAAGTATTTCAACTGAAAACGAGTTACGGCATCTTTTGTTGTGGCGCCAAATACGCCAGATTCATAGCCGTAAGAATCAGGATACTGTATTTGAGTAGACGGATCCGTGTTTAAGAGCTTTTGCATCGCCAAGACATCGCTTCCACTCATCCCCTGAGAAAGGTTTCTCGTGTATTTCAATGTACTTGCCCCAAGAACGGTGATATTACTGTTTTTATACAAAGCAGTGAGCTTGTTTCTGGTCATTGTCCCAACATATCCCGTTCCGGCGGAAAGACGACTTGGACCAAGAATCTCAGCAAAATACTTCTCCTGGAACTTTATTACAGCGGTCTTAGTTAAAGCGCTAAAATAGTTTGTTTCCTTACCCAAAGACTCAGGACCCGTAGTCGCTATGGCTGTTTTTTCGTCTAAATTTAAGACCATTTGAAGCAAGGTAACATCCAGTCCGCTATCCCCCATCTGAAGATCGCGAGTAAATGATACAGGATTCGCGGCAGAAACAGCCCTTACCGGGCAAGCAGGAGTGGAGACCTTTTTGGCCACCGTTGCATTTACACCACCACGAAGACTGTCCAAAAAAGAGTTTGGGAGTATTCCACGGTATTGTTCTATTGAGTTTAACGCTTGTGTCGTTGCCGCTTGTATCTTGGCCTGCAATTCGGCAACACTATAAGAGGATTGGGCTGATGCGAACCCCGGGAAAAAAGTAAACATCAAAACAACTCCCCCGATTTTTATTTTTCTTTTCATAAAGAGATTATTGATTACACTTTAATCGTAACATTTCTCATACTCGCAAGAAATAGGGGGTTATCCACAAATTTTTTGGTTCTTTTTTTAAAAAATACGGTATACTTTCTATTATAGGGAAAGGTGTAAATCCTTCTTTTTTCCAAAAAAAGAAGGATTTACACCTTTCCCTATAA
>Ga0172379_10005103_pt1 | contig 18666 bp, 13 predicted proteins | sample GrowelOW334metaG_FD_119756 | JGI IMG/M metagenome (GOLD analysis project Ga0172379, IMG submission 119756) | Groundwater microbial communities from an aquifer near a municipal landfill in Southern Ontario, Canada - Groundwater well OW334 metaG | ecosystem: Environmental > Aquatic > Deep...
CAGTTGCTATATGTATATATTGAAACTTCACCACATGGTTGAAGACAAAATCCATATGCGCTCTATCGGTCCATACTCTCTCATTACTCAACAGCCGCTTGGAGGTAAAGCGCAGGGTGGAGGACAGAGATTTGGAGAAATGGAAGTCTGGGCATTACTCGGTCACGGTGTTGCTCACACTTTGCGTGAAATTCTCACTATTAAATCAGACGATATTCAAGGACGTTCTGCAGCTTTTGATTCTATAGTGAAAGGTGAAAAACTACAGCAACCAAACATACCAGCTTCGTTTAACGTATTGTTAAACAGTTTGAGAGGCCTAGCGTTAGACGTCGAACTACGCAAAGACGGCAGAGATATTAGTAAGAAAAAATAATCTTCTAATAATCTAACAAAAAATTTATGGCATATACACCAAAAAACAAAACCAGTGAGCACGTAGACTTTGATGTCGTCGCTCTGCGTCTCGCATCTCCAGAGAGAATAAAAGAATGGTCTTTCGGAGAAGTTACAAAACCCGAAACAATCAACTACAGAACACAACGCTCTGAAAAAAATGGTCTCTTTGACGAGAAAATTTTCGGTCCAGACAAAGATTATGAATGTTATTGTGGAAAATATCGCGGTATCAGATATAAAGGTATTGTTTGTGAAAAATGTGGAGTTGAAATAACTCGCTCCATAGTTCGTCGCGAGAGAATGGGTCACATCGAATTAGCTACGCCAGTTTCTCATATTTGGTTCTTGCGTTCGATGCCTAGCCGTCTCGGTATTATTCTCGGCATGACGACAGCTGATCTCGAAAAAGTCATTTACTTTGCCGGTTATATTGTCACCGCTGTACACGAAAACGCTCGTGCTGAAATCATGCATGATCTAGAATCTGAATTCAAATCAAAAGTAAAAGGATCTCAGGATGAGAAAACCAAAGAGGCTTTGAAAAACATGTATCAAGCAGCCAAGAAAGAAATTTTGGCTATAGAAGAAGGTGTGGTTTTGGACGAAGTTGAATACGGCAAATATTCTATGAAATTCTCGACTTTATTTGAAGCAGGAATTGGTGCTGAGACTATATACAATATTTGTAAAAATATTGACATGAAAAAGTTGGAGGCAAAATTATCTGTCGATATTCAAAAAGCCAATAGTTTAGAGAAAGACAAAATGAATCGTCGTCTATCTGTCATTCGTGCGATGATAAAGAGCAACACTAGACCTGAATGGATGTTTCTCTCTCGTATCCCTGTCATTCCTCCAGCTCTCCGCCCTATGGTTCCGTTGGATGGTGGACGTTATGCTACTTCGGACGTAAATGACCTATATCGTCGCGTTATAAACAGAAACAACCGTCTCCTCAAATTAAAGGAAATTAGCGCTCCAGATGTCATTTTGCGAAATGAGAAGCGTATTCTCCAAGAAGCAGTTGATGCTCTCATAGATAATTCTATTAGACACGGTAATTCTACGACCGCTGCAGGATCTCTAGCTGCAAAACGTGCTCTCAAATCTCTAGCTGATAACTTGAAAGGCAAGAGAGGACTTCTCAGAGGAAATCTTTTAGGTAAACGTGTTGATTATTCTGGCCGATCTGTGATTGTCGTTGGTCCTGAACTCGCTCTCGATCAATGTGGTTTACCAAAGCACATGGCACTAGAACTTTTCAAACCTTTTGTTATTTCTGAACTTCTAAAAACGGAACTCGCATACAACATTCGTGGTGCGTCTCGTCTAATAGAGGAGGGAATTCCAGAAGTTTGGGCAATTCTCGAAAAAGTAATCGATGGTAAATATGTATTACTCAATCGTGCTCCAACTCTCCATCGTCTCGGTATTCAAGCTTTTCGCCCTATTCTCATTGAAGGTAACGCTATTCAGGTTCACCCTCTAGTTTGTTCAGCTTTCAACGCCGATTTCGACGGAGACCAAATGGCCGTCCATGTTCCACTTTCTCCAGAAGCTCAAATGGAAGCAAAAGAAATCATGGCGTCAGATAAAAATATTTTGAAACCAGGTTCTGGCGATCCTACACTCATCAACAAAATGCTAGATATCGTACTCGGAGCATATTGGATGACCAAACAAGTAAAAGGTGAAAAAGGTGAAGGTAAAATATTTGAATCGCCAGAAATTGCGATTCTGGCAGCTGATTTCGGTGAAGTTTCTTATCGTGCAAAAGTAAAAGTTTTAGCGCCGGAGAATATAAAATATGCTGAATCGAAAGGCAAAGTTTTTGAAACGACAACTGGTCGCATTCTTTTCAACAACATCTTGCCGGTTGATTATCCTTTCATTAACAAGGAAATTGATAGAAAAACTATTGCAGCTATCGTGGATGAACTTATTGTTCGCTATGGTATAGACAAAGTGCCAAAGATTTTGGACAAGATAAAAACATTCGGATTCACTTACACTACTTATTCTGGAATTACTTGGGGTATAGATGATGTTATGGAACCAGCCGGTAAAGATGCGGTTGTAACAAAAGCAAAAAATGAATCTGATACAGTTAATAGTCAATTTGGTGACGGTCTCTTGTCTGATGACGAACGTATTAGAAAAAATGTCGAGATTTGGCACAAAGCAAAATCTGACATCGAAAAACTCATTCCAGATTCTCTAGAGCCAAACGGTCCTGTTACAGATATGGTCAAATCTGGTGCTAGAGGTTCGATAGGAAACATTACTCAAATGGTGGGTATGAAAGGTCTCATTACTTCGACTTCCGGAGAGACAATCGAGTTTCCAATTATTTCTGGTATGAAAGAAGGTTTGACACCGATTGAATACTTTATTACGACTCACGGTGCACGCAAAGGTCTCACAGACACGGCGTTAAACACTGCTCGTGCAGGATATTTAACCCGTCGTTTATTCGATGTGGCTCAAGATGTCATGGTTACCGAAGATGATTGTGGTACAAAAGATTCAATTGTTATAAAGAAAGAGAGCGTTTCTGGTATTGAAGTTTCAGTTGCAAAAAATATTCGTGGCAGAGTTTTGGCCGAAGATGTAAAATCTCTCGACGGAAAAGTTTCTTACAAAAAAGGTCACATATTGTCGAAACAAGATGCTGTGGCAATTGAAGGTGCCGGAATCACAGAAGTACGTGTCAGATCACCTCTAGCTTGCAAGACTCTCCATGGTGTTTGTAAACAATGTTACGGTATAGATCTCGGTAAAAATCATCTAATCGATATTGGTGAAGCTGTTGGTACAGTTGCTGCACAAGCTATTGGTGAACCGGGAACACAACTCACGATGCGTACATTCCATGCCGGAGGTACGGCATCAGTTGGTGGAGATATTACCCAAGGTTTACCTCGCGTCGAAGAAGTCTTTGAAAAGCGCAGACCAAAAAATCCTGCTGTAGTTGCTACAGTTTCTGGAACAGTATCGAGTGTAAAAGATCTCGGTAAAGAAAAAGTAATTATCGTAATGCCTGATATTGAAGACAAAGGTAAAAAGAAAAATTCCGGTGAAATTGAATACACATTCAATTACAAACGTATGTCTCTAGTAAAAGTTGGTGACAAAATAACCAAAGGTCAGTTAATCACCGACGGTTCTGCTGATATTGATGAAATATTCGAATATGCTGGCAAGGAAAAGGCCATGGAATATATCATTCATGAGATCGGCAAAATTTATGAACTTCAAGGTGAAACGGTTTCTCGCAAACATATCGAAATAATCGTAAAACAAATGTTCTCTCGCAGACGAGTGACAGAGGTTGGTGATACGAAATTCTCTGTAGATGATTTGATGGATGTTTATGATCTCAATGCAGAAAATGAAAAAATAAAGACAGCCGGTAAAAATCTAGCAACAGCAGATTCAGTAGTTATGGGTATTACAGAGGTTTCTCTTTCACGTCAGAGCTTCTTGTCAGCTGCTTCGTTCCAACACACAACCAGAATATTTATTTCTGCCGCTATCAGAGGTACGGAAGATAAATTAACAGGCTTGAAAGAAAACGTTATTATTGGCCGTCTTATTCCTGCGGGTTCTGGCTACAAAGGTAGTCCAAAGCATGCGATGATAGAGAAAGTTACACCAAAGGACGATCCTTATATAGAGGGATAATTTTTGGCACGAAGCAAAGTGCATAAAAAATATGAGCCACGTAGAAGATATAAAAGAACGTCTCGATATTGCTGAGGTCGTGAGTTCTTACATAAAATTGGACAAATCTGGCGTAAATTATAAAGCGCGCTGTCCCTTTCACAATGAAAAAACTCCATCTTTTTACGTTTCGCCAGAACGTGGTGGTTTCTATTGTTTTGGTTGTGGGGCAAAGGGCGACATCTTTACTTTCGTAGAAAAATTTGAAGGTTTGGATTTCATGGGCTCTCTACGAGTGCTTGCAGATCGTGCTGGTGTAAAATTAGATAAAATTAGTTTTCAAAAAGATAATCGTAAAGAAATTCTTTATGAAATTTTGGAAACTACCACTAATTTCTTTGAAGAAAAATTAAAAAATACAGAATTAGCAAAACAATACATTATCAATAGAGGACTTTCAGAAAAAACTCTGGTCAATTTTCGAATAGGTTACGCTCCGAATGATTGGCGAGAATTACGTAACTTTTTGAAATCAAAAGGTTTTCGTGATGCAGACGTTTTGGCTGTAGGTTTAATCAAAAAAACCGATAAATCAGGTGGTGATCCATATTACGATGTTTTTCGCGGGAGAATCATGTTCCCTATAAGTGATACTTCTGGCCGTATTGTAGCTTTCTCTGGTCGTATCGTTGTCGATGATGATAAATCACCGAAATATCTGAATAGTCCAGAAACAGAGCTTTATAATAAATCGAAAACTCTCTATGGTTTGGATAAAGCGAAAATGGATATTCGAAAACGTGATTATTCAGTTCTAGTAGAAGGTCAAATGGATTTGGTTATGTCTCATCAAGCTGGTTTTACAAACACGGTTGCTGCTTCTGGCACAGCCTTTACCGAAGACCGTGGTACAGATTCTGCTTTTGGACTTCTCACCAGACTTTCTGACAATATAGTGATTGCTTTTGATTCCGATGCTGCTGGTCAAAAAGCCGTACGTAGAATAGTGCCCGCCATTTCTCTAGGTATGAATGCAAAAATTATTGATATAAAAGGTGGTAAAGATCCGGCTGATATTATAAAAGTTAATCCAAAAGATTGGGTTAAAGCACTCGAAAGTAAAAAGGATTTCATAGATTTTTTGATTGATGCTCTGGTAGATTCAAAAGCTTCTGCCGGAAATATTTTAAAGCAAGTAAAACAAGATATTTTTCCATATATCAGAGCAATACCGGGAGATATATCTCGTTTTCAGGCCATAAAGAAAATTTCTGAAAAACTATCTCTGAGTGAAGATGCTCTCTGGAAAGATTTACAAGAACATGTCAGACAGAATAAAAAAGAAATAAATAATATATCTATTTCATCTACAAACAAGATTCGGCACATAGATCGTCTCGAATCCATAGAACGCAAGGTTATAGGAATTCTTCATTCAAAAAAGTACTTTGCAGGAGATACGGAAAAGAAAATAGAATTAGGAAAAATTGTCGGGCCGGAAGCAATGAAAATCTTTGAGGCTCTCTCACCAGAAGATATTTCTGGGTTGACCCTAGAAGCTGAAATAACATACGGTGAAGCAGATATTGGAAAAGAATGGAAAGTTCTATTACTTCACCTCGAAGAAGAATATATAAAGAAAAAATTAGAAACAAAAATGCTCGAAATTCACAAAACAGAAAAAAACAAAGGAGAAACCAGAGAACTGATGAAAGAAATACAGATTTTGACACAGAGAATACAAGAGATAAAAAAATTAACAGTTTTGATATAATACACAAATGGCCAAAAAAAACTCCAAAAAATCAAAAAAGGCGATAAAAAAGACGGCGAAAAAGCCTTCTAAACCTGCGCCAAAGAAGATAAAAGTTAAACTTTCCCCAAAACTCCAAAAAGCAAAGGAGAAAGCCAGAGAAGCTGCACGTAAAGCTGACAAACTCATAGCTAGGGGAAAAGAGCGTGGTTTTGTTACTTATGACGAGATTCTAAAGGAATTTCCAACAGTAGAGGATGATATTATATTTCTCGATGATTTGTATTCAAAATTTTCTGGAGCCGGTATAGATGTTTTGGAGTCTGGTGGTATTCTCGATCTCGAGCCCCCAGCAAAAGAACCTGGAAAAAAATACGGACTTTCTCGTACTGGTGAATCTTCATATGATTCCATTCAAATGTATTTGAAAGAAATTGGTCAATATCCTCTAGTTTCTGCCGCTATGGAAAAAGAATTAGCTAGGAGAATTGAAGCAGGTGATGAAGAGGCAAAAGGTCTCTTAGCAAAAGCCAACTTACGTCTCGTGGTTTCTATTGCAAAGAAATATGTCGGTCGTTCAGCTGATCTTACCTTGCTTGATTTGATCCAAGAGGGAAATCTCGGTTTGTTCAAGGCTGTAGATAAATTTGATTGGACAAAAGGCTATAAATTCTCCACATACGCTACATGGTGGATACGTCAGGCCATTACACGTGCTCTAGCTGATCAATCACGCACAATTCGTGTACCTGTGCACATGGTGGAAACTATAGCCAAATACAAGCAAGTTTACCGCAGACTCTCTCAAGACCTCGGCCGTGATCCATTACCAGATGAAATAGCTACAGAGATGGGTCTAGAAGTAGAAAAAGTTTATCAAATCGAAAAAATAGATCAGGATACAGTTTCACTTGAGAGCCCTGTGGGAGATGATAGTGATGATGGCAAATCCACTCTCGGTGATTTTCTGTCGGATGACAAAATACTTTCTCCAGATCAAGAATCTTCACGTCGCATACTCGCCGATCAGGTAAAAAATATTTTAGGCGATCTATCTCCAAAGGAGCGTAAAATTCTAGAAATGCGTCATGGATTAAATGATGGTATTACTCACACGTTGGAAGAAGTGGGAAGGGAATTCGGTGTCACTCGTGAGCGTATCCGCCAAATCGAAGCCAAAGCTCATGAAAAAATCCGCCAACACGAGAGAATAAATCAGTTGAAGAATTACTAAAAACAAACAAAAAGACCGTCTCTCATGAGGGACGATCTTTGATCGTTTCAGTGAATCTGAAAATTTTTCTTGTCTCTATATTCGCGAAAATCATTGACATAGAGACGTATCATGGGAAAGGTAAGACAGACCGAAAGAAGGGAAACCAACACGGCTCCCCACGCTGGTAAGATATTTCCTTTGTCGGTTTTCCAAAAAAGGATTACGAAACTAGTTATGCCTACGCCGATTACTCCGCAAATTGTCCTGTCATAGCCCACAAAGAACGGCTCAAACTTTTTGGGGTTTAAAGCAAGCATGAACAGAGTTACACAACTCGCAAGCAAAAAAATCTTTAACCAACCATCGGTAACAACAACACTTGCCATTCCGATGATTATGGCCGGAAAAGCGATGAACTTACCTTTTCCGTCGGTTTGGTATCTCATCCACAAGATCACAGAAACTACACAAATAATCATAACGACAAAAGCACCAAAAAATTCCATTATTTCATTTATATTCATGACAGTGTCTTTTTTGTTGATTCCCAGAATTCAACGAACATTCTGTTCGTCGGGGATATAGAGCTGTTTAATGAAAAATAACCCCATATCCCAGACGACAAATCTGTTCTTCAAATTATACTTTTAATCAATTTTGTCAAATAATACAAAAACAAAAAACCGTCGCTTGAAAAAGCGGCGATTTTCGACTAGTTGAAACAATGATGGGTGGGTCAAAGAGCTTCGGAACCACCGGTTTCGGCATTTTTCCTTGTTCGATATTCCTGAAAATTGTTCGAATAGAGTCGTAACATTGGAATGATCAGACAAAGCGACAGAATATAAACAAGCGTACTTGCCCAGGTCGGTATGGTGTTTACTGTGTCGAATTTTTGAAAATAACCGACCAAGCAAATTATACCGGCACCTATCATTCCGCAAATTGTCCTGTCATAACCATTAAAGAGTTTTATAAACGGTTTCGGCATCAATGCAAACATCAGAAGGCCAAGGGGACCCACCAAAATGATGATTTTTGGCCAATCGTCAATAAAAACATTAACGAGTGAAATGACAAAAGCTGCGGAAACAATACAAACTACTTGCCGGTCAATTTTGTATTTTAGACCTATGAATGACAGATACGCATAGACTATAAGTACAACGAAGATCTCTAAGACAGATAGTATCTCACTGTTCATAATATTAAGGTTCTTCTCTTGTTGATTCCCAGAGTTCAACGAACATTCTGTTCGTCGGGGATATAGAGTTGTTTAATGAAAAATGACCCCATACCCCAGACGAAATATCTATTTATCAAACTATACTTTTATTACCCCCTGTCAAGTATTTGCAGATTCTTTCTTTATTCTCTTTATCTTTTCTTCATAATTTCTTTATCTTGGTTTGGTAGTCTTATTTCATGAAAATATGGCCGCTCGGATATAAAAAAGCAAAAGAAAAAGCTAGAAATCTTTACGTGAAAATTGGCAGAATACAATGTCCTGCTTTGAACAATGAGTGTATTGCTTTTACAAACGAAGGTTTTAATCATATTTTGAGAAAAGGTCGAATACCTCGTACAAAAAATGAACAAAAGCGACGATTGTCTTTGATTCCTTACATAGAACGAATACTTAAAAATCCAAGAGCGGTTGTTTGTCATGAACATCGAAACACACGCACTATTATAAATCGGTACGGTAATAAATTACTTATAAAATCAACAGCTGATTTTTGGACATTTACCGAGAGGATTGATGGTTGTGTTATAAAGGTGGTCGTGAGGCAAATACCTCCGAATGGACAAAAACATTTTATGAGCGTTATGGGCGATGTAATTAAAATTAATAATATAAACAAAAAATCCCGCTATTAGCGAGATATTTTGTTATGTCTGCCATCAGCACTGATGCCGATAGGGACTGACGCCCCGCAGACATATTCACATGTTATCACTTATACCTTAAAAGTCTACTTTACGTCCACCAGTTGCACCTGAAATGTTAGAGTAGAATTTGCAGGAATTGGACCAATAGCCTGTGCGCCATAACCATACTCTGGAGAAATTATGAGTTTTCTTACACCACCGACTTTCATACCTTCGATACCAATATCCCAACCTTTTATAACTTGACCCGCGCCGAGTTTAAACTCAAAAGCTTGTCCACGCCCCAGAGACGAATCAAATTGTTTTCCATCAGCCAGAGTACCTATATAGTGTGCGGAAATCGTTTTTCCAGTTACAGCTTCGGCACCATCTCCAATTTTTTCATCATAAATTTCTATCCCTTCTGTTTTTGAAATATTTGTCATTTGTGATTGTTCTTCTGTGGTTATCTGATTTAATGAATCATTACTTTTACCAGTTATAAATTCCCAAATAGTATTTCCAAAGAAAAGGATAGCAATTCCAACTAGAGCTACTACGATGGCGATCCATTCACGCTTCTTTACGGATTTCATAATTTATTTAATTTAGCTAATACAGAGACATTGTACTATAATGTACGCGTCTTTTATACGAGAATTTATCAACACAAATGTTTAGAAACTTTTTAAAGAATCCAGTAGTTGTTCATCAAGAGATTTCCCGTAATGAGTTTATAGAAGGCACGAAACGTCGTCTATCTACTATAAACAGCGAGTTTCGGCATATGTTCAAGTTTCTCAAAAATTGTCCACACTCGGTCTCTTTTTTTGGTTCTTCACGTGTGGCTGAGGATCATCCTTGTTATATACATGCTAGAGAATTGGCAAAGCGCATTTCTAGCGAGCTCGGATATGCAGTAGTTACCGGTGGTGGTGGTGGTGTTATGGAAGCAGCTAATCGTGGTGCCTTTGAAGCTGGCGGTAAGTCTATAGGTATGAATATTGTTTTGCCTCATGAGCAAAAAATGAATCAATACCTCACTGCACACATGAGGTTTTATTACTTTTTTATCAGAAAAGTTGCCCTCTCTTTTTCTGCTGAGGTTTATATTTTCTTTCCTGGCGGTTTCGGTACATTAGACGAGTTTTTTGAACTCGTAACTTTGATTCAAACAAAAAAAATCCAAAAAATGCCGATTATATGTGTTGGCCATGAATATTGGCAAAAAGTTTTTGATTTAGCTGTAACACTTCGTGATGATTATGCCGCTATAGATCCTGGGGATGAAAAAATATTTCATATTACAGATAATGATGAAGAAATTATGGAAATAATCAAAAACGCGCCACCACGCAAGCAATAGATGAAAATCGAAAATGAAAAAACCGCTACGGTTTGAAATAGAGAAAAAACTACCAAACTCTCTGGGTCGTGCAGGAAAAATTCATACTCTCCATGGTGTTGTGGAAACACCAGCCTTTGTTGCTGTTGGTACAAAAGCCGCTGTGCGTGGTTTGACAGTAGAAATGCTCGATGAAGTTGGAATAGAAATGATTATTGCCAATACGTATCATCTCTACATGCAACCAGGTGATTTGAAATTTAAAGCTCTAGGTGGACTTCATAAAGTTATGAACTGGTCGAAACCCACCATGACTGATTCTGGAGGTTTTCAGGTTTTTTCTTTGGGTGCAGGTTATGGTTCAAATATTTCAAAGATTTTGAAGGATGCTCCAGTCGTACCTCTCATAAAAGAGCGTGATGAAGAAGAATCGAAACCGAAACTTGTGCAAATAGATTACGATGGTGCAGCATTCAAATCACCAACTGATGGATCGATTCATTACATAACTCCCGAACGTTCAATTGAAATGCAACACAACATAGGTGCAGATATTATATTTGCTTTTGATGAATGTACTTCTCCAACAGAACCACGTAGCTATCAGAGAGAAGCTTTGGATAGAACTCATAGATGGGGAAAGAGATCTCTCGAATATCACAAATCTAAACAAGAGGAAAATTCAACAGCAAAAAATCAAGCTCTCTTTGGTATTGTTCAAGGTGGTCGTTATGAAGATTTACGAAAAGAAAGTGCAAAAATAATTGGTGAAATGGATTTTGATGGTTTTGGTATTGGTGGTTCATTTGATAAAGAAGACTTACATACAGCTGTTCGATGGGTCAATGAAATTTTGCCACCAGAAAAACCGCGACACTTGTTAGGCATAGGTGAACCAGAAGATTTGTTTTTGGGTGTTGAAAACGGTTGTGATACTTTTGATTGTGTAGCTCCAACCCGTCTCGGCAGGCATGGTACCGTTTACACGAAAGAGGGAAAAATTCATATAGGTAATGTTTTATATCAAGATGATTTGAAACCAATAGATTCAGATTGTTCCTGTTACACTTGTAAAAATTATTCTAGGGGTTATGTAGGTCATTTATACAAATCCCGTGAAATGCTCGGTCCAATGCTCTGTTCAATTCATAATCTTTATTTCATTGTTAACCTAATAAAAGATATGCGACGAGCAATAATGAATGATTCTTTCCAAAAATTTAAGTCAGAATTTCTATCAAAATATAAAAAATAAAACAATTTTTTTCACAGAAATTCTTTTTTTATTATTACAGAATTTGCGAAAAGAATAAAATTGATACATAATATTTTTTAGTTAAACAATGTTCTTTAATAACACAGAAAAAGGAGAAAATCGCAATGAAAGAAGAAAATCGACCACTCGATGTTTTAATAATCAATTCACCTTTATTTAGAGACAAGGTAGATGGATACGACGAAGATTCCTTACCACCAATTGGTTTGGGGTATATAGCTACGAATCTTTTAAATAATGGAATAACTGTTGAATTGGTGGATGCAGTGGAAGAAAATATTCCTCTCAACACTCTTTTGATAATTATTCGTCAAAAATGTCCGCGCTACGTTGCTTTGAATGTATTTACGACCAACCTACACTTGGTCCGTGAAATAGTTGAATTGGTTGATAACCAAACACGATTCATTATTGGGGGATTAGCCACGAAGAATATTTATCAAACAATACTATCCTGGAAGACTTTATTTCCTATAGATATAGTTGTTGGTGAGGGGGATTTTGTGGTCAGTGCCATTGTGCAGGAAAAACCTCTAGATATCATTTATCAGTATGGTAATAGACGGGTTATTGCAGTATCTACGACTTCACCATATTTTCCTCATAATATTTCCGATATTCCACTGAATCGGTTGTTTTTTGTAAATCAACCACTACGACATGCATTAGGATTCAATGAAGTTAGTATTATTACAAGTCGTGGTTGTATGTATAATTGTGCGTTTTGTTCAGCAGCTCGATCTTTGAATAAAGATACGCCAATTCGGGAAAGAAATGCCGAAAGTGTGGCAAATGAAGTGAAAATGTTGTGCGAGATGTATCGAGATGTCCATTCGGTGCGAGTTCTTGATGATTTATTCTTGAGGAGTGTTGAAAGTGTGGAACGTGCAGTTAGAATCTTTAGGTATGTTCCTGTAACTTGGCGAGCAATGGCTCATGTGTTGTCGCTTCATAAGTTAAGTAACACTCAATTACTTGAGTTGAAACAATCAGGCTGTATGGAGTTATTTATTGGTATTGAGTCTGGATCTTCACGTATTCTTAAAATGATTCACAAAACTTCTGATGTGGATTTAATTAAGCGAACTATCGAAAGACTGTTCATTGCTGGTATAGACGTGAAAGGATATTTCATCTTTGGTTTTGAAACCGAAAGGATCAATGATATGCAAATGTCATATGACCTGGCGATGCAACTCAAGGAATTGTCACTAAAAAATCATGTGAAATTCAGGGTAAGTGTTTTTCAATTTCGTCCATATCATGGTACTGAGTTATACAACAATGTGATTATGGGTGGAAAGATTATTGACGAAGTTATGTATCACGGTGATTTGTCAACAAACATAGGCAGGAGACAGTTTAATTTCACGAGTGGTAATTTTTCCGAAGTGACTGATGGGGATCTTCAGAAGTTCATTATTAAAACTAATGGAATTAACCGATGAAAAACACAAATGTAATGTGGGTAGGTCTTTCAGCAAAAAAGGATATCGGTGTCAAAAAAAGTTTACCGCTTAACGTAGACACAAACACTGGTAAACTAGTGGCGGAAATTGAAGCACAGTGCCGTTCTGTATTTTTTTATAGGACAAATCTTGTAAAATTTCCACCATTAGATTTTGATGGAAAACTCCGATATCCAACATTTGATGAATGTGTATTGTGTTACCCTGAATTACTCATTGAGATTCAAAAGGTCAATCCTCGCATAGTCCTATTGTTGGGAAGTAAAACTGCAACCTTTGTTCTCAATCAACTTGGGTTTAAAATGCCAAAATTGTCTTATAAATACCAAGTTTTTGACTATAAGGGGACATGGTACGTACCTATACACCACCCATCGTATATCATGGTGTATAAACGAAAAGAGAAAGCTCAGTACGTTCAGGCTGTAAAAGATATTGTTAAGCAACTTCTCTAGCCTCACGGTTTACTTGAAAATTTTCAAGATTATGACCGTGGGGCTTTTTATTTATCCACTTGTAATCATTTTTTCCTGTGCTACCTTTATGGGGCAATGACGTATTATCGTTCACAATTTACAACCATTAAGGTCCTCTGGAACACAGTTCGAGGGCTCAGTTGTGATTTTGTGAGGTAAAGTCAAATTCTCCACGAAACCAGACCCGAGCTCTCGAACACAAACGAGAGCTCGGTTTCTTTTTAGAACTGTTCTTTGTTAGTAAAACCATTCAGGAAAGGAGGTAATATGAAAAATCCTGAAAAAAAGACGCCACAAAACTGTCCCGCCGTTGTCTATGGCAACCGCGATTGCACAGTGCGCGCGAAAGCGGGCGCTCCAATAGGTTGGATGATATGGGGTGGAAGAGTCGTTGCAGTACTACTACTGAACGGCTTCTACGTTCCATTCAACCTGGCAAACAAAGTTTTGTGACTGACCCCTCGAGGATGAAAAATTCTCGAGGGCTCTGCTCAAAATCCCAAAAAAATTCATCCTGGGGTTTTGAACCGAGCTCTCGTAGAGTTCGTGTTTGTATAAAATACAGACAAAATAACAACCTCAAAAATACGTAGAAAAAATGGATATAGTACTTGTATTCAAGAAAAAATCACCCCAAAGTCAATCCAGATTTCGTGCCGGATCAATGCATTTGGCCCATGGTAAAGAAGCCTGGGCGCAAGTTGTTGGACAAGAAGAGAGGGTTCAAGTTTATTTTAATCGGTATTTGCCAGAGGATACCAGTTGGTTTGATCGTTGGATGTTCAGTGTTGAAGAACTTCGTAAGACAAAAAAACCTTTTGTCGATAATTTTTTTCCCAGACTTCTCACTCATAGTTTTGCAGAACCAAGTGTCTGAAGACTAATTTTACCAAAAGCTCCCGAATTGATTCGGGGGCTTTTTTTATTGGTCAACGCAGGATATAGTGATAGTTCATATTATAAATATGTCGATTTTCCACATAAATAACACTTTTTTACCAGCTGGTGATCAGCCAAAAGCCATAGAAGCCCTCGTAAAAGGCTTAAAGGATGGTATGTATCACCAAACTCTCTTGGGAGTCACCGGCTCTGGTAAAACTTTTACTTGTGCCAATGTCATAGCTCAAATTGGTAAACCAACATTAATTATTGCCCACAACAAAACTCTGGCTGCGCAATTAGCCCAAGAATATAGAGAATTTTTTCCTAATAATGCCGTTCATTATTTTGTTTCTTATTATGATTATTATCAACCAGAAGCATATATGCCTGTTACAGATACGTATATAGAAAAAGAGGCAATGATAAATGAAGAAATTGAACGTCTTCGTCACGCTTCAACTCAAGCTTTGCTCACTAGAAAAGATGTGATTATCGTTGCTTCTGTTTCTTGTATATATGGTCTCGGTTCTCCAGAAAGTTATGAACGTGTTAATTTGAAAATAACAAAAGGTTTGAAAACAGACAGAGCAGAAATAATTCGTCGTATTGTTGAAATTCATTTTGAGAGAACCAACGCAGATTTGGAACCTGGTTTGTTTCGTGCTACTGGAAATTCTATAGAAATCATGCCCGTTAATGAGAAAATAATCTATCGTTTGAATTTCGATGGTGGTGTTGTCAGTTCTATAGATCAAATTGATCCAATAACTCGTGCCATACAAAAAAGTCTTGACGCCGTTTTTCTTTTTCCAGCAAAACATTTTATAACAGATAAACAGGAAAGCGAGCGTGCTTTCAAGACTATAAAATCTGAGTTAGAAGAGAGACTTAATGAATTAAAAAAGGAGGGCAAACTTTTAGAAGCTGAGAGACTAAAACGTCGGACAAACTATGATCTCGCTATGATACGCGAAGTTGGTTATTGCAGTGGTATAGAAAATTATTCTCGTCATTTTTCTGGAAAAGTTCCGGGTGAACCGCCAGATACTCTACTTTCATATTTTCCACATAAACCAGACGGTAAGCCAGATTTTCTGACTATTATAGATGAATCGCATGTCACAATTCCACAAATAGGTGGTATGTACGAAGGTGATCAATCACGTAAAAAAACTCTTGTTGAACATGGTTTTCGATTGCCTAGTGCTCGTGATAATCGTCCTCTCAAATTTAATGAATTCGAGGATCGCGTGGGACAAGCGATTTATACATCTGCTACACCGGGATTTTTTGAAAAAGAAAACAGTGAAAAAATTGTAGAACAAGTTATTCGTCCTACAGGTCTAATTGATCCCGTTATAGAAATTCGTGGGGTAGTAGAGAAAGGAAAATTTCGAGGACAGATTACAGATTGTATTGAAGAAGCGGAAAAAACAATCAAAGCTGGTTTTCGTGTAATTCTCACAACTTTGACTAAAAAAATGGCAGAAGATTTGACTGATTATTTAAAGGAGAAAAAAATAAAAGCAGAATATCTCCATAGTGATATAAAAACCATAGAACGTATCGAAATTCTCACAGAATTTCGCCGTGGTAAGTTCGATGTTATTGTCGGTGTAAATCTCTTGCGTGAAGGACTGGATCTACCGGAAGTTGCTCTGATTGGTATTTTGGATGCTGATAGAGAAGGTTTTCTGCGATCTGAAACATCTCTCATTCAAATTATTGGTCGTGCTGCTAGAAATATTGAAGGTAAAGTTATTATATATGCCGATGTTTTAACTGGTTCAATCGAGAGGGCAGTTAGGGAAACAAATAGGAGACGTACTATTCAAGAAGCTTATAATAAAAAACATAACATCACGCCGAAAACTATAAAAAAAGCGATTCACGATATTACCGATCAGTTACAAACTGAACATAAAAAAGCTGTGGCGGAAGAGTTGAGGATAGATGAAGTCTTGTTCCAAAAAAATCCAAAAGCCTTGATAAAAACAAAAGAGAAGGAAATGAATGAAGCTGTGAAAGTTCTTGATTTTGAAACAGCGGCCATTTTACGAGATGAAATTACTGCTTTGTACAAAAAATTCAAGATTTCTTGAGTAATCTTGACAATAAGTTTGGTAAGTATATACTGTCCGAGAATCGATTTTTGATCTTAATTTCGTGTAGCCTAACCGCTGAAGGGCTACACGACCGCCAGAAGACGCCAGATCACCCCATCCCACAGGTGATGAAGGGTGAGAAACCCGCCGCGGCGCTCCCTCTGTTTCGAGACAGAGGTAGAGCGCCGCGGCACTTTTATTTGTATTCTCTTTTTGTCATATTTGTGTTATAATAACCGACTGTTTTATGGTAAAGAAAAACATAAAAAATAGTGTAAAAACCGATTTTAATCCTGGTGCTGAACACTTGGTGGTCAAAGGTGCACGTACACATAATTTGAAAAACATTACTGTGGAAATGCCACGCAACAAAATGGTTGTTTTTACTGGTCTCTCTGGTTCAGGAAAATCATCTCTAGCTTTTGATACTATATTCGCCGAGGGTCAGAGACGTTATGTTGAATCACTTTCTTCTTATGCTCGTCAATTTTTGCGTCAAATGCAAAAACCGGATGTTGACGAAATTTCTGGTCTTTCACCAGCAATTTCTATAGACCAAAAATCTCGATCGAATAATCCACGTTCTACAGTCGCAACCATTACAGAAATCTATGATTACCTGCGTGTACTTTACGCTCGTATAGGTCATCCGCATTGTTTGGTTTGTGATAGGGAAATAAAAAAACTTTCAAACGAGGAAATTCTCGAAACTATTATTTCTGGCGTTACTCATGCTCGTGCACATCAATCATCAGAAACTGGTACGAAAGTTATGGGTATTTCTATAGACAAAACGAAAATCAAAATTTTTGCTCCCATAGTTGTCGGTAGAAAAGGTGAGTATTATCAAATGCTCTATGACTATCTCGGTCGTGGTTATGAAACGGTCAAAGTTGATGGTCACATAAAGAAACTTCGTGAACGTATAGATCTTGAAAAAAATAAAAAACACGATATAGATGTTCTTATAGATGAGTTTTTCGTGAGCGAATTTAAAACTGATCCAAAGGGTGTACGCGAGAGACTTTCTGAAGCAGTTGAAAAAGCTATACACGAATCAGGGGGTCTGTTAAAAATAGAAGACCCATATGGTGAGAAATTGATGTCAGTCAAATTTATGTGTCCTTATGATGGTTATGCTTATCCAGAAGTTGAACCGCGTCTCTTTTCTTTCAATTCACCATATGGTGCTTGTTCAGCTTGTAACGGATTAGGTACAAAAAATTTATTTAGTGAAGATCTCTGTGAGACGTGTCATGGTGCCCGTTTGCGACCCGAAGCTATGCATGTTTTTATAGACGGGAAATCAATAGTTGATATTGTGCGTATGTCTATAGCAGATGCTGCTAATTTCTTTAACGCTTTAAAACTTTCAGAAAAAGAAAAAAATATAGCCAAAGCAGTTCTCCGTGAAATAGAGTCTCGTCTAAAATTTATGTTGGATGTTGGTATCGAATATTTATCTCTAGAACGCAAAGCATATACTCTCTCTGGTGGTGAAGCTCAGCGTATTCGACTTGCATCGCAACTCGGTTCTGGTCTCGTCGGTGCTCTGTATGTACTAGATGAACCAACTATAGGTTTACATCAGCGTGATAATGATCGTTTAATTAAAACTTTGTTGAATTTACGTGATTTGGGTAATACGATTCTCGTTGTTGAACATGATGAAGATACGATTTTTGCTTCTGATTATATCGTTGATATTGGCCCTGGGGCAGGTGTCCATGGTGGTCATGTTGTTGTTGCTGATTATCTCGAACCGCTGCTTTTGGCAAAGAAAAATGAGTCAAATTCTCTAACTCTTTCTTATTTGCGCGGAGAAACTTTTATAGAAATGCCAAAATCACGTAGAACTACTGATAAAGGAAAACTTTTAATTCGTGGCGGAAATATTTTTAATATAAAAAATCTCAATGTTGATATTCCTCTAGGTAAATTAACTTGTATTACTGGTGTTTCTGGTTCTGGTAAATCATCTTTTTTATATGAAATAATTCATAAAAATTTACAAGCACGTTTGGAAAAGAGACATCGTACAAATGATATACATAATGCTACTTCTTTTTCTGGAAGTGAATATGTCACACGTACAGTTCTCATAGATCAATCACCAATAGGCAGGACATCCAGATCAAATCCGATGACATATACAGGTGCTTGGACTTTTGTACGTGAACTCTTTGCTGAGACTACTGAATCACGTGCTC
>Ga0172379_10005104_pt1 | contig 18658 bp, 17 predicted proteins | sample GrowelOW334metaG_FD_119756 | JGI IMG/M metagenome (GOLD analysis project Ga0172379, IMG submission 119756) | Groundwater microbial communities from an aquifer near a municipal landfill in Southern Ontario, Canada - Groundwater well OW334 metaG | ecosystem: Environmental > Aquatic > Deep...
AACAACGGCATGGTGCTCACCAATGAGGCAACCAACCAGAAGATCGGCATCGGCAACCGACACCTTTTTCCGAAAATCGCCATCCTGGACCCCACCGTCACCTTCAGCGTTCCGCCTTCCACCACCGCCTTCGGCGCCGTGGACGCCTTCAGCCACCTGCTCGAATTTTACCTGAACCGGGAAGAGTCCTTTTCCCCCTTGCAGAATCATTACAGCGCCGGACTCATGAAAACCCTGATGGCCGCCTGCGAGGCAGCCTTGGCCAACCCCGAGGATTATCAGAGCCGGGCCGAACTCATGTGGGCAAGCGCTCTGGCCTTAAACGGCATCAGCGCCGCAGGGCTGGGCCGGGTCGGATTTCCCTTCCACCTGATCGAACACTCCCTCAGCGCCCTGCACAATATCCCCCACGGCGCAGGACTAGCGGCAATCCTGCCCGGAGCCATGGCCTTTGCCGCCAGGAAAAACCCAGACCGCCTGGCTCTTTTTGCCACACAGGTTTTTGGGGTACGCGAGGCGGAGCAGCAGCTCCTGGCCCGAGAAGGGATTCGTCTCTTTACCGGCTGGTTGCAGAAAATCTCCGCCCCCACCTCGCTCACCGACCTGGGCCTCTCGCAAAAGGAGATCCCTGTCCTTGCCGCCAATACCCAGGCGCAGGCAAGGCTATGGCGACTTACCGACTACTCCCCGAAGTTTGTCGAGGCAATTCTTTGGGCGTGTCTGTGAGGGGGGCGAAATTTCCGGCAGGGCCTGAATATTCGACCAGCTCCGCAATCAAGGAGCCGATGGCAATCTTCGCCTGAATCTTGAGGGGGATTCTCCAAGCATCATCGGTGAGCCAAACAAGAGGATCCCCAATTTTTTCATACAGCCCCTTGAACTTCAGATGCGGCTGGACCTTGATGGTCTTTTTCTTGCCCAACACGCCTTCCAGTTCTTCCTTTCCCTCCACGGTGACAACCACCTCATGCCGCTTTTTATCGGCAAAGGTAGGGACGATCATCGGGGCTTCCCCGGCAAACGACAGCGCCCGCATGAAGAAAAACGAGGAAAACTCGTTCTGCACCGGGCCCTCAAGCTGATAGATATCGGCGGGCTCATCATTTTTACGGTGGGACACGCGAAACTTCTCCTGGTCATACAGGGTAAGCTTGTTATTTATCCGACGTCCCTCTTTCTGCTGCATCTCATGACGGCTTGGCAAGCGCATCCGCCCCTGCACGATGGTGCGAAAATGGTCCTCCACCGGGTAGAATACGGCCAGTAGCCCTGCACTCCGGGCAGTCACTTCAATAGCAAAGGCCTCCTGCCTGTCTGCAATTTTACTGACCTGCATAACAAGTTCACCAGCTTTTATGCCAAGCCAGCTAACCGTAAAGCGCAGGGTCTCCCCTCCCGCATAGGCGGTTTGCAACAACGCCTCATCCGGCCCGGTACCAGGAGATGCTGTCCCGATTGCGCGAGGTGACGAAGCACGCACAACAAGAAAACCATCGACATCAACACGGGCCTCGCCCCAGGCACAGGAAGAAGAAAGCAAGGGGCATAGTATAAAAAACAGAAACATGCCTGTCCGGAGATTGGAGATATTTTTTGTCACCATTATCTGCACGAAAGCCTCGTTAAAAAAAATGCCGCGTTATTAACACCCTTATTTTTTCTATTTCCACCTAACTCTTTTGTGATACGCTTTTGCGATAATATTCTTGCCATGGCTGTCCAACAAAATAAATACATGCCTCGGTGCATAAAAACAGAGAGAAACCATGTCCGCTACCACAATAAGGCAATATGAACAATTTACTGCCATCATGCACAGGGAATACGAACGCGCAGTGAAAAAAATGAGAGAAGAACTGTCCCTAGGCCGAACATATGATCATGCCTGTGACACCTTGGCCGACATAAGTCAGGAGATAAAAAATTTTGTCCGGGAGGATTTTCTCAAGATCATTATTGCGGAAGAACATTTCGGGGCTAACATCGAAATTTCCGACATCGCCCTGCTGCTTGAACTTCCGTACGAAAAGGTCGAATCCGCAAAATTTGCCCTGCTCAGAGACATGGCGCACGAAACAGAATGTCATCTGGAGCAACAGACAAAACAAACCAACTGACTCCCATACACCGTAAAAACACAAGGCTTGTCACCACTCCGCAGTGCTCAACGCTCCGGATTACAAGCCAATTTTATGGCGGCGAGGATATACCGCCTTTCTGTTATCCCACCATTTCAGTTCATAATGGGCTGGCGACTTATTGCCATTCGACTAGCACACCCGGTCCTCCGTTTCCTAGGCAAACATTTATTTATGCTGCCAGACGATTCCCTAGCTAGTCCCGCCGGTTTTCCGTAGGACTAGCTGCAAAATTTGACCCTGACCGGCACTTCCGGGGCCGATACCCTGACCGGTGGCGCGGGCAATGACATCCTCAATGGTCAGGCAGGAAATGACAAATTGACAGGTCTTGCCGGCAACGACACCTTAAACGGTGGCACAGGCAATGACACCATGCTGGGTGGCCTGGGCGGCGACACCTATGTGGTGGACAACACCGGTGATGTGGTGACCGAACTCGCGAACGAAGGCCTCGACACCGTGCAATCAAGCGTGACCCTAACCCTGGCGGCCAACGTGGAAAATCTGACCCTCACCGGAACCAGCGCCATCAAAAGCACGGGCAACACCCTGGACAATGTGCTCATCGGCAATAGCGCGGCCAACACCCTGACCGGCGGGACAGGAAAGGACACGCTTTCCGGAGGTGCGGGCAACGATACCCTTACCGGTGGCGCAGGAAATGACACCTACATCCTTGGGCGTGGATACGGCACCGACGCGGTGGTCGAAAATGACGCCACGGTCGGGAACCTTGACATGGCAAGCTTCCTCGAAGGCATCACAGTGGAGCAGCTCTGGTTCCGCAAGAGCGGCACGGCGGATCTGGAGGTGAGCATCATCGGTACTGCAGACAAGCTGCTGCTGAAAAGCTGGTACACCGGCACCCAGTACCATGTGGAACGGTTCCGGACGGCTGACGGCCAGATGTTGCTGGATACCGGGGTGCAATCCCTGGTCAACGCCATGGCCTCTTTCTCGGCGCCAGCGCTCGGGCAAAGCACCCTGCCGACGAATTATCTGGCCGCGTTGCAGCCGGTGATCGACGCCGGATGGAATTGAGCTGAGCGGTCGTTAAACCTGTCTCTGTTCACAGCCGGTGGAGCATCTCCCCGGCTGTGAATTTGTATCACGCCCAATTTCTGCTCCAAAAAAAGTGGCGCAGAAACAAAAAAGCCCCTGATACCATGCGGTACCAGGGGCTTTTTTGTTACACAGAATGTTAATTATATGCAGGTCCGGTGGCGCATAACATCTATGGCTTGGAGACTTCCGGACTTCTATTTGAGGCACAACACCTCATGCCAAGGCTTGACATTCAAGACCGCCCATCTCTTCACCGGATATCTTCCAGACTTGCAAGCCGTACCCCACCGAGCACGCCACCTTTGCTGGCAAGAACGCACTGGTCGTAAATCTGTAGGTCATTGCTCTTAATAAGCTGGGTCAAATCGGCAACGTAATCGGTTCCCCGGTTGGAATACTGGTGTAGGCCATGGGCCAGAACAAGGGAATCCATGGTTTCTTCCCTGATATCCCGCAGTTCCTTGTAGGCGGGAACCCGGTTTATCATCAAAACATATGCACGAACGGAATCGAGCAGGGAGGCATACGCTGCGCCAGAGTAACCTTTTCCATCCTCAAATCCGTCAGATACACGTCCCGTCTTGTTCCAGGTCAAGACACCGAAAAGGTTGTTCCTCTCCAGGGAAAAACGAGACCCGCCCCATGATGATTCCAATGCGCCCTGCGCCATGATCAGGCTCACTGGCACCGGACTGATGCGCCGACGCAGGTCTGCAACCTCATAGGAACGATATTTACGGCAGAGATTCTGCAAGGAAAAAATCTCATTCGGGGTCAAGCCAACAATTCGCCCATAAGCATCAGCGCCCAGTCCAAAGTCAAAGCGCTTGGGTAATTGCGCAAATTTCGCTAGAATTTTCTCAAAGGAGGCCCGTTCTTCCTCCACCTCGGACAAAGCAATCATTGCCGCAGGAAGAAGAACATGAAGAAAAGCCTTTTTCTGGGTTGCCGCGTCAAGGGTCGGCATATCCCCAGGGAATTTGCTGACCAAAACGGCGGGAACCTCTGAAAATGACTCTACTTCCCATAAATTGTTGGCCTTGAGCTGCCTCAGTAAATCCTCAGCGGATTGGACTTCAATGGTGGGAATGGACTGAAACCGTTGGGGAAAACGAATAAATACAGAGGAAGGCTGGAGCAACAGGGCGACAAGAAAGAAAAGCATGACCAGGGATAAGCCGGAAACCATCCGCACCATCCCGGAATCGACCGTTTTTTTACCGAAATACATCGGGGTTTCATCGTGTTTTACTGCCACAATTTTATGTTTTACTACCACAACTTTTTCCTGCTCTGGGGTTACGTCCGAGGGACGGTTTGATGCAAGGCAGCCCATATATAATGTCCTCCACATCCGCAAACACATGACACGAGAGCAAACGCTCGTCCCTGACCGCTGCCGTGGCATCCTCTCTTCCTGTCCCGAAGAGGTGAGCGAACATACCCTATGCATTTCAAAAAGGCAAGCAAAACATCCTGACGACAGCCACTTGCACCCCCAAAATACACAATATAGTGTATAGAAAGTAAATAAAAACACAACAGCTAGTGCCGATATAGTATTTAAAATAATACCTAAACATCAAAAAATGCCCAACAATACCAAGCAGTTTCTCCCCGGATATTGATTATATTTTTTTGTCAGGGACAATAAGAAATTCTGGCAAGCCCCCTCTTCATCAGTCGGCAAGAACATGAGTTCTGTGCGTGTTATAGCGACGGACAACGGAAACGCTAAAGATCAGGCATTGACGCAGATCGAACTTATTCTGTCGATATTTCCGGGACGTTGCCTTCCGCAGGCCCCGAAACCTCGACCGGTTCACTGGCAGCTGGCGGCGCGGACTCACCCTCTTTTGCCGGAAAAAGGGTCGGTTGCACCTCCACCACTCCGGCAGGCTCCTTCTCGGAAGGCAGCTCGGCGATCCGTCGCACCGGACGGTCGGAAACCCTTTTGCCAAGGGCGGAGGCCCCCTTGATCAGAACCTCGCTGAAGCTGCAATCCACATAGTTGTGGCGAGCCCGCTTGGACGGGGCGAGATGCACCCGCACCCTGCCCCCGTCTCCGGTGCTCAAAAAGAGGATCCCGGAATTCTTGTGTTCCGGGAAGAGATGGTATTCCTTTTCCAGGATGAATTTCGGGCTCTGGAACCGCTTGACATAGCAAAAATTCTGACTCCCCTCGCGGTAGAGGATATTGAACACCCGTTTTTCCTCGACCTTGCCGAACCAGAGCACGTCATGACCGACAAAGAGCTTGTCGGTCACGTTGATCACCTTGTACATGCCGTTTTGGTAAATGAGCAGCAGCTTATCGTATTCGGAACAGGGGAAACAATCCTCGGGCTTGGCCTTGACCTGGTGGCCGACAAAACCGGTTTCCCGGTCATAGCCCATGGTCAGGTTGGAAAGCGCCACCTTGCGCACCTCCACCTCGCCGAAGGTGGCGATCTCGGTGCGGCGCGGATAGAGATGGCCGTAGCGGTTCAGGAGGTCGTCCAGATAATTGATGGTGTACACAACCATGTCCAGCAGATGCTTCTCCACCGCCTTGATGTTGTCCCGAACATCTTTGATGTCTTTTTTCTTCTTGTCCAGGTCGTAACGGGAGATGCGCTTGATTCGGATCTCCAGCAGCCGTTCGATGTCCTCCGGGGTCACATCGCGGACCAGCTTGTCCCGGAAAGGCAGCAGGGATGCGGCAATGGTTTCGCCCACCGCCTTGTAGGTTTTACACTCCTCGATCTCTTTGTAGAGCCGCTCTTCGATAAAGATCTGCTCCAGCAGATGGGCGTGCAGCTTTTCCTTGAGTCGACCATGTTCGATGGTCAGCTCCTTCTCAAGATCTCGGATCAGCTTCTTGGTATTCTGGCGCAGCACCTCGCTTACCGTGAGCACCGCCGGATTGTTGTCCAGTATCACCGTCAGGTTCGGGCTGATCGGCATCTCGCAGTCGGTAAAGGCGTACAAGGCCTTGATCGTATCTGCCGCGTAGATGCCGCGCACCAGCTTGATCTCGATCTCGACCTCCTCGGCGGTATAGTCGTTGATGCTGAGAATCTTGAGCTTGTTGGACCGGGCCGCCTTTTCCACGCTCTCGATCAGCGACTGGGTGGTGGTGCCGTAGGGGATATCCTTGATGGTGATGGTCTTCTCGTTCTTCTCCTCGATCCTGGCCCGGCAGCGCAACCGGCCATTGCCGTCCTCGTAGCCGGAGACATCGATGGCCCCGCCGAGGAGAAAGTCCGGATAGAGGACAAAGTCCTCGTCCCGGAGGATATTCTTCTGGGCCTCCAGCAGCTCGCAGAAATTATGGGGCATGATCTTGGTGGCCATGCCCACGGCAATCCCTTCCGCCCCCTGCATGAGCAAGAGGGGAATCTTGGCGGGCAAGGCAACGGGCTCCTGCATCCTGCCGTCATAGGACTCGGCAAACTCGGTGAGATCCTTGTTGAACAGGGTCTCCCGGGCCAGGGGGGAGAGGCGACACTCGATGTACCGGGCCGCGGAGGCCTGGTCGCCGGTGAAGATGTTGCCGAAGTTGCCCTGCCGGTCGATGAGATAGCCCTTGTTGGCCAGATTGACCAGGGCAGAGAAGATGGAGGCGTCGCCATGGGGGTGGAGCTTCATGCAGTCGCCCACCACGTTGGCCACCTTATGGAAGCGGCCGTCGTCCATGTTGAACAGGGTCTGGAGGATGCGGCGCTGCACGGGTTTTAAGCCGTCGGCCACGTCGGGGATGGCCCGCTCCCGGATGACGTAGGAGGTGTAGTCCAGGAAGTTGGTGTCAAAGAGCTTGTGCAGCTCGCCGTAATGGGAGGTATCCATGATTACACGACCACCAGATGATCCATGATATATTCTTTCCGCTCAGGGGTGTTCTTGCCCATGTAAAAGGAGAGCAGCTTGGGCACCTCGCTCAGGGTATCGATATTCACCTGCTGCAACCGCATGTCCGGGCCGATGAACTGCTTGAACTCCTTGGGGGAGATCTCGCCCAGCCCCTTGAAGCGGGTGATCTCCACCGCCTTCTTGCCCTTACCGCCCAGCTTCTTTTCCGCCGCTTGCCGCTCTTTTTCCGAATAGCAGTAGATGGTCTCCTCCTTGGTCCGCACCCTAAAGATGGGGGTCTCAAGGATATAGACATGGCCGCGCTTGACCAGGGATTCAAAAAAGTGCAGGAAATAGGTGAGCAACAGATTGCGGATATGCAATCCGTCCACATCGGCGTCCGTGGCCATGATCACCTTGTCGTAGCGGAGGGCGTCCACCGAATCTTCGATATCCAGGGCCCGCATCATGTTGTACATCTCGTCGTTCTTGTACAACAGGGTCAGGGGCTGGCCGTAGACGTTCATCGGCTTGCCCTTGAGGGAAAAAACCGCCTGGGTCATGGGGTCGCGAGAACTGACGATGGAGCCGGAGGCGGACTGGCCCTCGGTGAGAAAAAGCATGTTGTGGCGATCCGGACCGGAGGGTTTTTCCGCGCTGGGATGGTACTTGCAATCCTTAAGCTGGGGAATCTTTAAGGCCACCTTCTTGGCCTTGGCCTTGGCCTCCTTGCGCACGTGCTGGAGTTCCTTGCGGATCTTGGCGCTCTGCTGGATCTTGTCGATGATGATCTCGGCCAGCTCGGTGTTCTTGTAGAAGAAATCGCAGACAAAGTCCTTGACCTTGTTGACGATATCGCCCCGAACATCGGTGTTGCCCAGCTTGTTCTTGGTCTGCGACTCGAAGATCGGGTCTTTGACCTTGACGGCGATGGCGCCCACCACCCCTTCCCTTACATCCTCGCCGGAAAACTTCTTGCCGGAAAAATCGTTGATCCCCTTGAGGATTCCCTCGCGAAATGCGGAAAGATGGGTGCCGCCTTCGTTGGTATAGGTGCCATTGACAAAGGAGAAATAGGTCTCGCCATACCCTTCCGTGTGAGAAAAGGCGAATTCCAGGGTGGCGTCCTTGGCGTGGATCGGCGCGTAGAGCTGGGTGTCGGCGATCTCCTTGTCCAGCAGGTCAAGCAACCCGTTGACCGAATGAAAGCACTCGCCTTCATAGTAGATCTTGAGCCCGGCATTGAGGTAGGCATAGCGCCAGAACCGCTTGCGCACGAACTCCCGCATGTAGTAGTAGCCTTCAAAGGCATTGGGGTCCGGATGAAAAGAGACCAGGGTGCCGTTCTTTTCGTTGGTGTCGCCCTGCTCTTCTGCGATCAGCTCGCCGTTGGCAAAGGTGGCCCTGGCAAACTTGCCGTCGCGAAAAGAGGTTACTTCGAAACGGTCGGACAGGGCATTGACCGCCTTGGTGCCCACCCCGTTGAGCCCCACGGAAAACTGGAACACCTCGGTGTTGTACTTGGCCCCGGTATTGATCACGCTCACACACTCAACGAGCTTGCCCAGGGGGATACCGCGCCCGAAATCCCGCACCTTGACCACGCCGTCCGCGCCGATATCCACGTTGACCCGCTTGCCCACCCCCATGATGAACTCGTCCACCGCATTGTCTACCACCTCTTTGAGGAGGATGTAGATGCCGTCGTCCGGATGGCTGCCGTTGCCGAGCCGACCGATGTACATGCCGGGCCGCAAGCGGATATGTTCCAGGGAACTGAGAGTCTTGATCTTGCTTTCGTCGTAGACGGATGCGGAATCGGAACTGGGTGTACTCATCGGGTAATTGGCTGCAAGTTTAGGATTTAATGATCGGATTAAACAGCGGAAAATGAATTTTCATTTGTATATCGCTCTTTGCCCCGGCTCGCAATGATATTTTGCCGGAAGCCTATGCCATGGCGGTTTCAAGTAAAATCTGTATCGCATCAAATGATCTGGAGAAATTGCCAGTCCGCAGTTTTATTTTTTCTGCCTTGCGCCTCCAGGTAACGGGCTATCTCGGCAGCCTGAATGAGGCCTTCAAGGTCGCGATCCCAAGGGAAATCAATGCTCCTATTTGTTGTTTAGTTTTCTGTGAACATCAGGTATCCTCACATCGAACTGGATGAAATTTCCCGCCGAAAAACCCGTGCGGCAGAAAGTCGTTACCATGATAAAAATCATAGTGACTGAGTAAACATGCTGCCTTCTGCCTATCACCGTATTGGCCCATTCTGTCTAATATAATGTTGGGACGCTACATGTCATCGCTGACATACGCTGAAATCAAGGCCTGCTTCGAAATGTCTGAAGACGCTTTTCGCAAGAGGTTTGCAGGCGACAAATGTTTGATGGAATCGGTTATTGCAACTATTGCTAACTCACCAAATGACAACGGTTGGCCTTTAGCCATGCTCGGCGCTCTTAAGCCTCAATTTGCGAGCGCCCTTAAGCACTGGTCTGCCGGAGGGTATGAAGAGATACGTCATGCGCAAGAGTCTGATAACGTAATGGTCGGAACATCTGCACACAACATGGAAACTCATTTTCCGTTGCTCCCTCACTGGCGTGGTGAAGCAACTCACGTGTCTAACGACTCAGGATGGTTCAGTCGGCTCGAATGCGGAACACTTGAGCTAAGGAGTTTCATGGGCTGCTGCGCTCCTGGGTATACCTTTGCTTACGTAAGCGAACCCACAGCGGTATTGAAGTTCTCATCCCTACAGACCGCGCGGCTTATCGGCGCTCTGACCACCGAGAACTTGGAGCATGAGGTTCTTCTACCAAAGGGCGCAACTTTTCGCGTCGTTTCTGTGCACAAGGAAATCAAAACCATTTGCTTGTCCGAGTGCTCGCTCCCCAACCCATCATTTCACCGGACCTGCGCGAAAAGCCGCGCAGGCCGGTGAATTCAAACGTTATGCGTAATAAGACTAAATCAAGAAGGTACTAGTTATGACTTTAGACCAAGAAGTGCAAGATGCTAGGAAAGAAATCGTATCTGACGGATACGACATGTCTTTGGGAGAAGTCATCAATTTGTACAAGGAAAAGGAGTTAAAGATAAAGCCCGAATTTCAAAGATTGTTCCGTTGGGACATCACACGAAAAACGCGGTTTATCGAGTCAATCCTGCTCGGAATTCCTATTCCTCCGATCTTTGTGTTTCAAGATGATGAAGGTGGATGGGAATTGATAGACGGATTACAGCGTTTGTCAACAGTCTTCGAGTTTGTTGGTGCGCTTGTAAAACCAGATGGTGATTTAACTCCGCCGAGCAAACTTGATGGCACTTCGTACCTTCCAAGTCTCGCTAATTCGACTTGGCAAAAGTGCAATGAAGGTGATGTGGCAATATCCAAAACGCAGCAACTTCAAATAAAAAGAGCGAGAATCCGAGTCGAAATCCTTTTAAAAGAGAGCGACGAACAGGCAAAATATGAACTTTTTCAAAGACTGAATACCGGGGGCGCACCTCTTTCAGAACAAGAGGTGCGAAATTGTGTGACGGTAATGATTAAACCAGAACTTCACACTATCCTCAGTGATCTTTCTCGTGATGTCAATTTTTCCGCCACTACATGTTTAACTGAAACAGCAATCGAGAAGCAAATGGGCGTAGAGCTTGTACTGCGTTTTTTTTCTTTCCGCAATGTGCCATATACCTCTGGCCTGGATGTTCACGAATATCTCGATAAGGCATTAGTTATTATGGCAAAGAATGATCACATTAATTGGGCACAAGAATCAGCGAATTTCTCAAACACATTCCAACTGATAAATGCTTCACTCGGCCAAGATTCATTCAAAAGATATGATGCTGAGAAGTTCAAAGGCATGTTCTTGATGTCTTCCTTTGAAGTATTGGCGCATGGGATTTCACATAATATCCAAGATATCCAAACAAAAAACAAGGATGAAGCGACAGCGTTTATTGTAGGGAAAGCTAAGGCACTTTGGGAGAATGAGATATTTCAGAAAAACTCTGGAGCAGGCGTCCGCGGAACCACTCGATTGGCAAATCTCTTGCCCTTTGCAAAAGAATTTATGAAACCATGAGCAACATAAAAACCGAAACCCACTTACAAGATGCACTTGATAGTGAATTTGCTTGGCGTATTAAGGAAATATCCACTCTTAAGATCTTGGTGAAGACAGGCCGCGGTATCCATGCAAATACAGCAGTACGAGCAGGAATCCCAATTCTATATGCCCATTGGGAGGGTTTTATTAAAAAGTCTGCTACCTATTACCTGGAGTATATCAATAACCAACGGTTCAAATACAAAGAACTGAAAAGTTGTTTTGTAGTGTTTGGAATTAAGCGTCATATTAACGCGTTAGTTGAATCAAAGAGTTCATCCGTCCTCATTGAAGCATTGGAGTTTATCCGGGCAAACATGGATGAACGAGCAAAGTTAAAAGTAGAGTCGGCTATTCGCACAGAGTTCAATTTAAGCTCAAAAGTTTTTTCAAATATAGGAAAGGCTTTGGGCTTACAACTGTCGTGGTATGAGCCAAGATATAATCTCATAGACGAGAGCCTATTAAATCGCCGTAATACTATTGCGCACGGAGAATACTTGGACGTTGATGCGAATGGGTTTCGCGACCTCGCTGATGAAGTGATTCTTTTGTTAAGGACTTTCAAGACAGATATTGAAAATGCTGTGTCATTGCAGTCGTTCAAGAGCGCAGCATAACCATGCAATTCAGCGGAAAATTAGACTTGAGAACAAACATTGGGGTCAGGCTTCCAAAATGGGCAAAATGGGGGACGGAGCCCGATATTTTGATTTCTTCTATCAACCCTTTTCCAGGAAACCAGGCTCCGCCCCCCATTTTCCATTCGCAACCATCAAAACTCCCGCTCCCCCAACAAGTATTGACAACGGTATAAACTAACTGCATAATATATTCAAAAAATGCATGAGGTGAATTATGCCCGGAGTCAAAACAGCTATCTCCCTGGATGAAAAATTATTCGACAAGGTCAACAAGCTTGCGAACGAACTGCATGTTTCCCGCAGCCGGCTGTTTACCCTCGCGGTGAAGGATTATTTGAAAAAACAAGAAAATCAAACCCTGCTTGCCCAACTCAATGATGCATATGCTGATCATCCGGATCAGGAAGAACGGAAAATTTCTTCAGCCATGAAGTCCAAACACGGCAAAATCATGGAGCAAGAGCCGTGGTAATCGAGCAAGGTGAAATCTATTGGGTTGATCTTGGTGAACCCTCCGGGTCTGAGCCAGGCTATCGTCATCCTCATATCGTTATCCAGAACAATTTGTTTAACGCGAGCAAAATCAACACGGTAGTAGTTTGCGCCCTTACCTCAAACACCAAAAGGGCTCAGGCGCCGGGGAATGTTTTACTGAATGAAGGGGAAGCCAACCTTCCCAAGCAAAGTGTCGTGAATATTTCTCAAATTTTCACGGTCAACAAAGGCGACTTGGCTGAAATAATTGGCAAGATATCGGAAAGAAGATTCAGCGAAATCCTTGAAGGCATAAAACTGCTCACCGAACCGCGAAAAGTGTAACCATTTTCTCAGTTATTTCCATTCTGGAAATAACTGCCGCCGATGACAAAAACTACCAAACCCGCTACTATAACCTCTATACCATTATCGCCGTGGAAAATCCGCCCCCATGTTGTCCAACAGCGCGCCATCTGATGCATATGCGGGCTTTTGCCGAGGAGTGGACGGATAGGGGTAATTTGTCCAACAGGTTGTTGAACAATTGCCATAAAACTATTCAAGGCTGTAACTGCTAAGGATTTCTTAGCAGTTCAAACCGAGGCTCAGCGGCAGGGTTCGCGCCACCTCAAATATTACACTCTGGACGCCACCATCCTGACGGCAACCTTGAGCGACAAAGCAATGTGCAAATTTTGCACAAGTTCAAATTAAGGAAAGATAACCATGACCAACCCATTAAACGAACAACTCGGCACCACCGAGATTCTCTGGCAGCTTGCCGATCTCTATCTGGGCGTTGATGACCCGAAAGTCGAGACCGACATCGCCTGGTGCGAGCAGGAGGCCAAATCAATCAATGAGCAATTCGCGGGCAAGGTCGCAAGCCTTAACGCGGACCAGATGCTCGCCCTGGTCTTGCGCCTGGAAAAGCTCGAAACCTTGATGGGCAGGATTGCTACCTTTGCCTTTCTCAATTTCACCACCCAGATCCAAAACGCCACGGCAGGCGCTTTTTTGCAAAAAATCAAGGAAGCTGGGAGCCGGATCGGCAGGGAGACCGTATTTTTTGAATTGGAATGGAGCAAGGTTGAGGACTCCACAGCCAATACCCTGCTGGGCGATAAGGCCCTGGCCCAGTACCGCCACCACCTTGAGAGCATGCGCCGCTATGCCAGACATCTCTTGTCCATGGCCGAGGAAACCCTGCTCATCGAAAAGGCCCCGGTGGGCCGCTCCAGTTGGACCAACCTCTTTGAAAAGGTCATGGGGAATCTCAAGTTCGGGGAAAAGCAGCGGAGCGAAGAGGAGGTGCTAACCGACCTCTACAGCCCGGACCGCGCGGTCCGCGCCCAGGCAGCCGATGAGCTTACCGCCGGGCTTACCAGCCAGCTCCATATCCTGACCCATATCTTCAACACCCTGCTGGCCGAAAAAATGATCGACGACCGGCTCCGCAAGTACGACTCCTGGGTCAGCTCCATGAACCTGTACAACGAGCTGGAAGACCGAACCGTTTCGGTGCTGGTCGAGGCGGTCACCAGCCGCTACGACATGGTCCAGCGTTACTACCGCCTCAAAAAGGAGATCCTCGGCCTTGATTCGCTGTGCGACTATGACCGCTACGCTCCCCTGCCCCATCTCCCCACGACCTTGGTGCCGTGGGATACCTGCAAAGATATGGTGCTCTCCGCCTTCCACGACTTTGCCCCGGAGATGGGGGAAATCGCCGGGCAGTTCTTTGATAAGCGCTGGATTCACGCCCCGATCCTCGAAGGCAAACGGGGCGGGGCCTTTGCCCACCCCTGCGTGCCCGAGGTGCACCCCTACGTGATGGTGAACTACACCGGCAGCCTGCGCGACATCTCCACCGTGGCCCACGAGCTGGGGCATGGGGTACACCAGTATCTGGCCGCCGCAAACGGCTATTACAACTCCTCCACCACCCTGGTCCTGGCCGAGACCGCCTCGGTGTTCGCCGAACTGCTCCTGTTCAAATCCCAGGTCAAGCTCCTGACTGATCCTGCGGAACGGCGGGCCTTTATCTGCCAGAAGCTCGAATCCATCTTTGCCACGGTCTTCCGCCAGGTCTCCATGAACCGCTTCGAGCATGCGGTGCACAACGCCAGACGGGAAAGCGGCGAACTCTCCCCGGAGCAGCTGGCCGGCCACTGGCTCACCACCCAGCAGGCCATGTTCGCCGACTCCGTTGACCTGCGGGATGACTACGGGATCTGGTGGTCGTACATCCCCCATTTCCTAAGCACCCCTGGCTATGTATATTCCTATGCCTTTGGCGAGCTGCTGGTTCTGGCCCTGTACAACCTCTACCAAGAAGACGGGGCTGCCTTTGTCCCGAAATACCTTGAGCTGTTGCGCGCAGGAGGCAGCAAGACCCCGGCTGAACTGCTCAAGCCCTTTGGCGTCAATCTGGACGACCCGGCCTTCTGGCTTGGCGGGCTCACCACCATTGACGGAATGCTGAAGCTGGTGGAGTAATGACCATGCGCAAGAAATCAGGCAACGGTTCCGGTCTGGTCTACTCCACGGAACATGGCCGAACCTGCCCGCATTGCGCCAGGCCCGTGGCCCAGTGCAGCTGTGGGCAAAAAAAGGTCGCACCAAAGGGAGACGGCATCGTCCGGATCTCGCGGGAAACCAAGGGCCGCAAGGGCAGCGGCGTAACCCTCATCACCGGCCTGCCCTTGGCTGAGCCCGAGCTTGCCGCCCTGGCCAAACAGCTCAAGCAGCGCTGCGGCAGCGGCGGCACCGTGAAAAACGGGGTTATCGAGATCCAGGGCGACCAGCGGGAGGTGGTGCTAGCGGAACTTATCCGTCTTGGCTACCAGGCAAAAAAGGCCGGCGGCTGATGGCGGCCCCTCCCCCCAACCAGCCCGCCTGGTTTGTCTATCTGGTCCGCTGCCACGATGACACCCTCTATTGCGGGATCGCCACAGACCTGGCAAGACGCCTGGCAGAACACAACTCTGCGGACAAGGGCGCGAAATACACCAGAGGGCGAAGGCCGGTGCAGCTGATCTACACTGAGGAGGTCTCCTCCCGCTCGGTTGCGATGCAAAGGGAAGGCCAGATCAAAAAAATGTCCAAGACCCGGAAGAATACCCTGATCGACTCGATTACCAACCAGCTGCGGACAAACCAAGCCTGAACCAGGCCCCCCAGCGTCCATCTTCTGTTTACCACATTTCCCTGACAACCTGTGCTACACTGAACCAAAAAGAGCAGAATCATGGCCAACAGAATGGGGGAAAAGGCAGGCTGGATCGGGGGTTGGATGGGAGGCTTCCTCTGGGTTCTCCTGCTTGCCGCTGTCTGGACCGTGCAAGGTCGCATGGCGGCAGGATTGACTGGTCTGTTGCTTGCAGGGATCGCCGTGGCTGTGGTGTTGACTACCGCGCCGTGGAGGCATCCGGATCAGCCCTACTGGAAACTCATGCTCCCGGTCTATTTTCTGCTCGGTGTCTGCGTGGCCTGGGCAGCTCTGGCCTCAGGCGGCTTAACAGCACTTGGCCTGAATTGGTGGTCGGCCTGGTGGCTCATACCCCTGCTCTTTCCCTTCGGCTCGGTGGGGCACCTCCACTGGAACGATAGAACACCGACAGACACCCACCAGGCAGGAGACGACAAAGGCTGTCGGGGCAAAACAAACGAAGATCCGGAACACCCATCATGAATATATTCATCGCAGGCGGCACCGGTTTTATTGGACAAGCCCTCATCAAAAAACTTCTTCTGGCTGACCATGCAGTAACCGCGCTGGTCAGAAACACTAACAAGTTCGGCGCTCTCTCCCCGCAACTTCGCCTGGTTCCCGGCTCACCGCTCATACCCGGCCCCTGGCAGCAAGAACTGGCCAGCCATGAGGTAATCATCAATCTTACCGGCGCCAGCATCTTCACCCGTTGGACGCCGGCAGCCAAAAAGATGATCCTGCACAGCCGGGTTACGGCGACCAGAAACATTGTCGAGGCCATCCCGGCCCAAGACTCCTCTCCCGTCACCCTGATCAATGCCAGCGCCTCGGGGTTTTATGGCCCTTGCCATGATGAAGAAAAATACGAGACAGACCCGCCCGGCACAGATTTCCTGGCCTCGGTCTGCCAAGCTTGGGAAAATGAGGCGAAACATGCCCAGGGTAAAGCCAGGGTTATCCGGCTGCGAACCGGGGTCGTGCTGGGCAAAAACGGCGGAGCACTTGGTGCCATGCTGCCCGCTTTTCGCCTCGGAATCGGAGGAAAAATCGGGCATGGCCGGCAATGGTTCCCCTGGATTCACTTACACGATCTGACCGGCGCCATCATTTTTCTCATGGAAAACAAGGAGATTCACGGCCCTGTGAATCTGAGCGCCCCAAAGCCTATCCGCAACGGAGAGTTCAGCAAATGCCTCGGGCAATCGCTTCACAGGCCGACGTTCCTGACGGTGCCAGGATTCGCGATTCGCCTTGCTTTGGGAGAACTGAGTTCGGTGGTACTTGAGGGATGCAGGATGATGCCTGGGGTGCTGCTTGAAAACGGTTTTGACTTCCGCTTCTCCGAGGCACGACCGGCCATTGAGGATATTATCGGAGAAGGCTAAAGATGCACTGAACCTTCTTACTTACTGGCCAGATTGGCCTCCAGCACAAAGGTGCCGCAGTCTGTCTCAAACGGGAGCACGATGATCGGCACGTCGGAGTGATGATGAATCTCCACCCCCTTGCCTGTGACCATGGTCGGGGTGGCAAGGTTGAAGCTCATGCCAAGTTTGCCGAATTCCGCCTTGGCGCCGCCGCAGATCATGTTGGTGATCTCACCCACCGCATCGACAATGTCGTTGTCGATGGTGGTCTTGGGCTCTTCCATCAGCATCCGGGAAACGATCTTCAGGATACAAGCCGCCGGGAAGCTGATGGTCATGCTGCCCTCCACGCTTTCGGAGGCCATGCCGATAATGCCGGTCACATCGCCATAGGTGGTCTTGCCTTCCTTGAGATGCGGCTTCTGCCCGGTCAGTTTGGTCTGAGCCATGGTCTCCAGGACATTTCTGGTGGCATGCACAAAAGGATTCAGATATTCAGCCTTCATAAGTCCCCTATAAAGTCTCGTTCAAACATCGGTCAAAAAACCGGCGCGAAATATTCATCTTTACCGAAAGCCCTTAAGCGGCTGACATCTCTTTAACATCCTACACCATTATTAGGCGTGATCCTAAAAAAAAGTCAAGAAAAACACAAGGCTTTTGGGCAGGTTACAAACCCACGACAAGCCACACGCGATCACTGGGCAGCATTTTGCTTCCATCCCGGCATTTATTGGCTTATCGTGGCACTTTTTCCAAGGCTTCAAGCCGTTTAGCCAATTCAGCCAGATCAGAGGTCGGCAGCTGGCAGCTGAAATTTTCGCAGAGATACATCGTGGTTTTATTTTGCTGTAGAGGCAACTCCGCCAGCATCGGTTGGTATTGCGCAAGAAATTCTTGGCCTGCCCCGCCATCGGCCAACAACACAATCTTGCCGGGCAAAAAGCGTTTGCGGATCATAGCGAGCATAATCTCGGTATCAGGTCGGCCAAGCTTGCCGACAATCACGAACTGCCGGGGCTTGCTTCCCTGAAAATCATAGGCCACGAGCATCTGCGGCAGGATGGGCGGATAGTCGTTCAGCCGCCCGCCAAAGGCATTGATGGTCGCCCCGGCTTGCTTAAGCCACTCTTCATTGCCGGTTATCCAGGCAAGCCGGAGGAGATTAAGAGCGCTTATCGAGTTGCCCGTGGGCTCGGCCCCGTCATAATCGGCCTTGAGACGGACCAGCACTGAACGATCGTTCCCTGAGGTTTCAAAAAATCCTCCCTGCGCCTCATCACCAAACAGGGCAAACTGCCTTTCCGTCAAGGCAATGGCCAGTTGTAGCCAGGCAATGTCAAAGGAGGCCTCATAAAGGTCGAGAAGGCCGTTGACCAAGAAAGCATAGTCGTCAAGCTGCCCGGCAAGACCACCCTCCTGATCCCGATAGCGCCGGAAAAGCATGCCGGAATCAGGATTATACAACTTGGTACGGATAAAATTGGCGGCCCGTTCGGCCGCGACAAGGTAACGCTTCTCACCCAGTACCTGGGAAGCACGGGCAAGGGCGCTGATCATGTGGCCGTTCCAAGAGGTGATGATCTTGTCGTCCAGATGCGGCCTTGGCCTTTGTTCCCGCACCGCATGGAGCTTCTGCCGGGAGCGCTCGAGCAGGCGTGACAACTCTTCCTCCGGGATGCGGAATCGTTCGGCGGTTTCCCCAAGGGGATGGGCGACATAGAGGATATTTTTCCCAATGAACTCCTCCTGGGGGTCGGCAAGGGCATTACCTGCCTCAAGGACGCCATAATGG
>Ga0172379_10005105_pt1 | contig 18652 bp, 21 predicted proteins | sample GrowelOW334metaG_FD_119756 | JGI IMG/M metagenome (GOLD analysis project Ga0172379, IMG submission 119756) | Groundwater microbial communities from an aquifer near a municipal landfill in Southern Ontario, Canada - Groundwater well OW334 metaG | ecosystem: Environmental > Aquatic > Deep...
CGTCGCGCGCGACGAAGGCTGGCTCGCCGAACACATGCTCATCCTCAAGATTTCCAACCCGAAGGGTGAAGCAAAGTTCGTCGCGGCCGCGTTCCCGTCGGCTTGCGGTAAAACCAACCTAGCCATGCTCGTCCCGACCGTCCCCGGCTGGAAAGTAGAGACCATCGGCGACGACATTGCCTGGATGAAGTTCGGCAAGGACGGCCGTCTGTACGCCATCAACCCGGAAGCGGGTTTCTTCGGCGTCGCCCCCGGTACTTCCATGGACTCCAACCCCAACGCCATGCACTCCTGCGAGAAGAACACCATCTTCACGAACGTCGTGGTCACCGCGGACAAGGATATCTGGTGGGAGCAGATCGGCTATCCCGCCCCGAAAGGCAAGAACCTAGACTGGAAGGGTAACGAATGGGTGGAAGGCGTCAAAGACGCCGACGGCAAAGCAATTCCCGGCGCTCACCCGAACGCCCGCTTCACCGCACCCGCCAAGCAATGCCCCTGCATCGCTAAAGAATGGGAAGATCCCGCCGGCGTTCCGATTTCCGCCATCCTTTTCGGCGGACGCCGCCCTGGCACGATCCCCCTCGTCCACCAAGCCACCGACTGGACGCACGGCGTATTCCTCGGATCGATCGTCGGCTCGGAAATCACCGCCGCCGCCCTGGACCTCAAAGTCGGTACCGTCCGCCGCGATCCCTTCGCCATGCTGCCCTTCTGCGGCTACCATATGGGCGAATACTTTCAGCACTGGCTCAACATCGGAAAGAAATCGACCGAGGACAAACTACCGAAGATCTTTTTCGTCAACTGGTTCCGCAAGACCAAAGACGGCAAGTGGCTCTGGCCGGGCTACGGCGAGAACTCCCGCGTCCTCAAGTGGATATTCGAGCGCTGCGCCGGTACCGCCAAATTCCAGGAGACGCCTATCGGCATCATGCCGACTGTGGACGCGATCGACCTCCCGAAGGGCGTGACCGCCGCCGACATGAAAGAACTCCTCGCCGTAGACATCGACGGTTGGAAAAAGGAAATCGCGGATGTCCGCGAGAATCACTATCCGAAATTCGGCGCCAAAATGCCTAAAGAGCTCATGGAAGAACTTTCCGCCATCGAGAAACGTCTTTCCAAATAGGCAAGACCGCGCGTAATTCCAGACTGATTCGTTAAGACGCAGCGGGCCGCCCCGAATGGAGCGGCCCGCTTTTTTTGAACGCTTACCTTTTTCTGACGAACATAAGCTCAGGCAGCCAGGTGATGATCTGAGGGAAAATCACCATCAGCACAAGAGCGAAGCCGACGATACCGACGAAAGCGAGATCCACCTGGGCCATAACATACCCCGCAACCACGATTACGCTTGAACCGACGCTTTCTTAATACTCAATGCCAGCGCAGTATCCACTTCCGCGGCCAGACCTTCGGCGGAGGTACGCAGGTCGACCGGCAGGTTTTCCCAGCTGAGCGCGCCGGCCTGAGCCAGTTCCTTGCGCCACGCGAAGCGAGCCAGCAGCGGCAAACCAAGCTTATTCGCCGAATCGGAAGAGATGTTGTGGGAAAACAAGCTGAACGCCTTGTCGCATTCCGGGCAGATCATCGCGCCCATGTTTTCCACCAAGCCGAGAACCGGCGTATTGGTCTGTACCGCCATCTTCACCGATTTGAGGACGATCATCGACACGAAATCCTGCGGCGTGGCGACGATCACGAGCCCGTCGACATGCAGCTGCTGGAAGGCGGTAAGCACGACGTCGGCGGTTCCCGGAAGAAAGTCCACTAATTAGATAATCAAGATCGCCCCAATCAGCATCGTTGTAGAACTGCGTAAGAGCGCCGGCCAGAAGCGGCCCGCGCCAGATGACCGGATCATCTTCCTCTTTTATGAACATGTTGATGGAAATGAACTTTATGCCCTGTTCATCCTGAAGCGGCTGCAGTTTTTCGCCGTCGCTCCCGCCGCTGATGCCTTCCATGCCTAAAAGCCGCGGAATGCTCGGCCCGGTGATATCGGCGTCAAGAATGCCGACCGAATACCCCCGCGCAGCCGCAGCCGGGCATGGAAAACTCTTCTCTTCCCAATTCGTTCTGACTCCACGCAAGCAACACTGTGGGAACATCTCCCGCGACAAACGGATGCAGGACGATATCCTCCGCGAGAAGGCGGCGCTTGGCTTCGTGGGAGATCGCGCCGCAGATCAATTCCGTCGCGCCCCGTTCACGCAAGGTGCGCGCGCGGTCTTCCAGATCGCGGCGATTCATATCCAGCGTTGTTTCCGACAGAATAGAGCCGGCCGCTACGTCCAGAAGCAGCACCGTTCCGGCGCAATCGAATACGGGGGCGATGCGCTTATTCCAGATGGTCACGGCAAGCTTCATACTTTTTATAGAGCAATAAGCGGGCCAAGCTAAAAGTCGTCTTTTAGGCTTACTTGCGGATGTATTTGCGTGTGATTAAGGTTACATGAATGGAATAGTCGCACTAATGCGACGCATTTACGAAGAAGCGTCGCATTTGTGCGATTTTAGATAGTACATGGTTAGCGGTTCAGCCTATCGGCGGCGCTCGCCCCGCGGGACTAATTGTAAGATATCCGGGTCTTTTCGTCCGCTAAGGTGTCCGCAAGCAGACCTTTCCATTCCGGCGCCTTCCAGGTTCCCAACCGATCATGCAGAGTGAGGTATTTTTCGGGAATCGGATGGGTGCCGATATGGACTCGGACTTTATAGCGTTCTTCCATAAATCGGACAAAATACTCAATGCTGGGACAGGGCGGGTATCCGACGAGAAAACCGGTTGCCAAGTGGATATCCGTCACTCCGTTCTTTACCATCTCTTCTCCCGCGTATTCGATATTGCCCCCAGGGCAGCCTCCGCAGCTCGTATACCCGGCCAATTCAAGCTCTTCGTCCTTATAAATACTGAAGGCGCCTTCGCGATTCCGCATCGCACGCAGACATTTTCCGCCCGCGCAGGTTCGATAACGATCGCAAATGATGATGCCGATTCTCAGCTTGGCTTCCATACTTAAATCTCCCGTTGTATTATCTAACGTACCTCTTCTTTCTGAGCCTACGCAACATCAAAAAGAGATGGAGAGTCTAAATCAGGAGGAATCATGAAGTTCGGGATAATCATTGAAACCAACGAACCGGAAAAGGCATGGAACGGCGTCAGGTTCGCGAACGCGTCCATCAAACAAGGCCACGAAGTTAAAATCTTCTTGATGAGCGCGGGCGTTGAGATCGAGAGCATCACCCATGAAAAATACAACGCGAAGCATCAGATCGACGATTTCGTAAAAAATAAGGGAATTGTTTTTGCCTGTGGAACCTGCATTAAGTCACGCAATAGCGAAGGCACTGAAGTTTGTCCGATTTCTACGATGAACGATTGCATCAAGATGGTTGAGTGGGCCGATAAGGTGATAACTTTCTGAGCCGAATGAAGCCGTCCGGCGAACCGATCGGCTTCACATCGAATTTTCCTGTTATAGTTCCAGAGTCCGACTCGCGACCTTGGCGCTCAGATAATCGGCAAAATCGGCTGTCTTCATCGCGGGGAGCTGCCGGCCGTCGCGGAGACGTATGGAAACCGTTCCTTCTTCGGCTTCCCTTTGCCCGACAACCAGCATATACGGGATCTTCCGGGTCTGACATTCGCGGATTTTCGCGTTCAGACGCGAGTCTCCGAGTTCAACCGACGAGCGCAGCTCCCGCGCTTTCAGCTCGGCGTTGACCTTCCCGGCGTAGGCGTCGAAGGCTTCCGCCACCGGTATGACGGCAACCTGCTCCGGCGCGATCCAAGCCGGGAAAGCGCCGCCGAAATGCTCGATCAGCACGCCGAAGAAACGCTCCAGGGAACCCAGAAGCGCGCGGTGCACCATGTACGGCCGCTTTTTCTGACCGTCCACGTCCACGAAGGTCATATCAAAGCGATCCGGCAGATTGAAGTCGAACTGAATGGTCGTCATCTGCCACTCGCGGCCGAGGGCGTCCTTGATCTTCAGGTCGATCTTAGGACCGTAGAACGCGCCGCCGCCCTCATCCAGCTCCCAGTCGAGTCCTGATTCAACGATGGCGCCCTTGAGCGCTTCCGTAGCCTGGTCCCAGCGCGACTGCTCACCGACGGACTTTGCCGGTCGTGTGGCGAGATAGGCCTTGATATCCTTGAACCCGAAGGTCTTCCACATGAAGAGGCTGAATCGAAGGGTTTCCTTGATCTCATCCATGATCTGGCCGGGAGTACAGATGATGTGCGCGTCGTCCTGCGTAAAACCGCGGACACGAAGAAGTCCATGGAGTACGCCCGAGCGCTCGTAGCGATAGACAGTGCCCAGTTCCGCCCAGCGGAGCGGCAGGTCGCGGTAGCTGTGTCCCTTGGTCTGATAGATCATGATATGGAAGGGGCAGTTCATCGGCTTGAGGTAGTAGTCCTGCTGATCGATCTCCATCGGCGCGTACATGTTTTCTTTGTAGAAACCCAGATGTCCCGAGGTTTCCCAAAGCCATGATTTTCCGATATGCGGCGTGTAGAGGATTTCGTAACCGTTTTTGTAGTGTTCGGCGCGCCAGAAATTCTCTATCGCCACGCGCATGCGCCCGCCGTTCGGATGCCAATAGATAAGCCCCGCGCCCGCTTCCTCGTGGATGGAATAGAGGTCCAGGTCCTTGCCTAGGCGGCGATGATCGCGCTTCTCCACCTCTTCCAGAAATGCGAGGTGCGCCTTGAGATCCTTGGGAGTCTCCCAGGCGGTTCCGTAGATGCGGGTCAGCATCGGGCGCTTTTCATCGCCTTTCCAGTACGCCCCCGCGATATTCATGAGCTTGAACGCCGCGGAGTTGATTTCCCGCGTGTTCGCGACGTGCGGGCCCCGACATAAATCGGTGAATCCGTTTCCGTCCGCCCCGGTCTGACTATAAAGGGAAATTTCCGCGTCGGCGGGCAGCTCGTCGATCAGCTCCAGCTTGAAGGGTTCATCCGCGAAACGCTTTTTCGCCTCTTCCCGCGAAACGACGGTCCGAACCAAGTCGCGCTTTTCATCGAGGATCTTTTTCATCTCGGCTTCGATTACGCTCAAGTCTTCCGCCGTTATCGCGCGCGGCAGCTGGAAATCATAGTAAAAACCGTTCTCAATCGACGGGCCGATCGCCACCTTCGTGCCCGAAAAAAGGCGAGTGACGGCTTCCGCCATCACGTGACTGACCGAATGTCTGACCGTCGCGAGCTTCTCCGCCCTCTTCTCATCCTTGTCGCTGGACATTAGATTCCTCCCTGATCCTGTTTACGAATAATAGTGAGTACGATACCGTACGTTTTTATCTTCCGGTACAAGGTCGCGTTATCGATACCCAGTTCGAACGCCGCTTTGGAACACTGGAAATCGCGGCGCTCAAGCGCGGCGATTATAGCGGTTTTTTCCGCGTCCTGTCTTTGTCGTCGTATAGCGCTATGAGTGTCGCCGTCCGAGATGCCGCCGGCGGGCCTCGGCAAAGTAGACATCGAGGTGTCGATTGACGCGGTCGGGGCGATAAGTTCACCAGGCAGAAGCGATGCGTCGATCTCTTTATTTCCACAAAGCACAACCGCCCGTTCGATCACGTTTTCCAGTTCGCGGATGTTGCCCGGCCACGCGTACGCGTAAAAGGCGGCGAAGACTTCCGGAGTGAAACCGGTGATGGTCTTTCGCGACTGCCGCGCGTAAAAACGCAGGAAGTGTTCCGCCAGGCGCGGTATGTCTTCCTTGCGATCACGAAGCGCTGGCAGCGCCAGGTCGATCACGTTGATGCGGTAATAGAGATCGTGCCGGAATAGTCCCTGCTCCACACGCTCCTTGAGATTCCGGTTCGTCGCGCAGATGACGCGGGCGTTCGTCTTTTCGGTTGCCGTGGATCCGAGAGCCTCATACTCGCGCTCCTGTAACACGCGGAGCAACTTCACCTGGAGAGCGGGAGAAATATCGCCGATCTCATCCAGAAAAAGAGTCCCGTTCTCGGCAAGCTTGAAACGTCCCGCCTTATCCTTGTCCGCACCCGTGAACGCTCCCTTCTTGTACCCGAACAGTTCGGATTCAAGAAGCGTATCGGGGAGAGCCCCGCAGTTGACGGCGATGAACGGCCCTTTTGAGTGAGCGCTCAGGCGGTGGATCATTCGAGCCATCACTTCTTTCCCCGTTCCGGTTTCCCCCCGGATCAATACCGAGATCGAGCTTTCCGCGATCATAGGAAGCAGTTCGAAGAGCTTGCGCATTTCGGGGTTACGGCTCGCCGTCTCGTCGCCGATCGCTTTTTCTTGGAGCCTTTCCTTGAGTTCCTCGATTTCCCGAAGGTCCCGGAACGTTTCCGCGCCGCCTGAAGCCTTCCCGTGCTCGTCGATAAGGAGCGCGGTCGACACGCCGTCTGAAATGCTTTCAAGGATGTTCTCGGTCATGGATCGATGGTACTACCGAGGCGTGGGAGTTTCAAGCAATAGACCGGAACTCCTCATTTTCTGGCATTCAGCTTATAGAAGACCTCCCGGCTTCCCGCAACTTTGTCCGCGTTCCAATCGAGGTGATACCGCTTGACTTCTCTCATCTTTTTCTGAAAATCGGAGGGCTCGGCAGCATACGTTCGGTTCATGTATTCCGCCGCTTCCGCGTATAGCTCCGTGACGTCGATATTGGTGAACTCGCGCTCCCGCATGACGATATTCCCATTGATGATCACGTGCCTGACGTCTCGTCCGTTCGCCCGGTGCATGAAGGCATGCAGAATATCCGCGTCCGGAGAAACCCAGGGAGCCCGCTCGATGTTCGTAAGATCGACGACGATGATATCCGCCGGTTTTCCCGCTTCCAAGGTCCCCAGGCGGTCGCCCAAACCGAGCGTCCGCGCCGCGTTCCGCATACCCATCGCCAACACCTGTCTTGGGCTTATCGCCTGAGTATCCGCCAGACCGTAACCCGACATCCGGTGAAGGTAGAATATCATCCGCAGCTCGTGCAGCGCGTCCTCATCGTCGTTCATCTGTTTTTCATCGATCCCCATCGCGACATTAACGCCCGCCTTGAGCAGCTCGTAGACCGGGGCGATCCCGTTCCGCATCGCCAGGTTGCAGCTTGCGTGGTGCGTCAGGGAGACTTGTTTCTCGGCCATCAGCTCGATGTCCGACTCGTTCACATAGACGCCGTGGCCCAGCGTCAGGTTGGCGTCAACGACGCCCAGGTCATCCAAATGCGCCAACAGGCTTTTACCGTATTTCCGCTCCCCGTATTCTTTTTGGTAGGGCGTCTGCAGGGTATGGATGTGCATCGGAAGGCCGCCGTAACTTCGCGAAAGTTCCATGATCCGCGCGTAGAAATCGTCGGTGCAGCCGTGAGCCCAGGTCGGCCCGAGGATAATGTTGGTCATTTCCCCGTGAAGAGAGTTCCGCATCGCGGTGAATAGATTGATATAATAATCCTGGGCCGCGCGCTTATCGAAGAAGATCATCGGCCGCACGAATTCGCGCAGGCGTTCTGGCAAGGTTTCGTAAAAGTCCTCGTCGTCGTTGGCGAGCGCGTTGACGTCCTTGATCCCCGGCGCATAGGCGCAGCGTATTCCCATTTCCGTGTACGCGCGAAGTGACGCTTCCGCTTTGTCCTTCGCTTTTTCATCGAACAGGCGAACGGATTCAATATGGTTCATTGTCGTGCAGCCATTCCTGATGTGCCTGACGGCCGTCAGCTTCGCGTTCAAGTCCGGAGGCAGATCCACCGCGCCGACCCAGTCGTACAGGCAATTCTCCAGGAAATCGTAGGGGATTCCCTTCTGCACGTAAGAAATACCCCTGCCGTGCGAATGCGCGTCGATGATTCCAGGCATGATGATATCAGTCTCTCCGCCCAGAACTTCGGCTTCGGGATACTTACGGCGCAAGTCGCGGTAAGCGCCCGTTTCCCGTATCGAATTACCTTCGATATACACCGCGCCGTCTCGGACCAAGCCATGATCCAAGTCCAGAGGATCCGTCAATACGTATTTCCCGCGTACCAATAACGACATAGGCAGCTCCTGTATTCAAGCATACTACTGAATCGAGTAGGGCTCCACGAACACCACCTCCAGCGCCGAAAGCGCGAAGGTCGCCTCGCGTCCCGCGATGGAGAGCATCGCGAGGCCGGCGTCTCCCCGCCTCGCGATGATACGCAGTTCCACCCCCGGCACGAGTCCCTCGTTCCGGTAATAGCTAAGAGCTCCCTTGTTCCCATCGATTCATACGATCCGGACGAGCGCTCCTTCGGGGAAAAAGGAAAGGGGTACATCGCGAACCGTGTATTCCCGTTGGGCCTTCGCCGGAATGGGGTCCCCCGTGCGGATCCGGAGTCCGTAGATCCGACCTTCCTCGGCGAGAACCTTGACGATGGCCTTGAGGTAATTCTCCGTAGCGAAATTCGACATCATCGACATAGCGATCCTACCTTACGCTGGACGGCCTCTTTCGTTCTAGCGCTCGATCACAGCGCGGGCCTTCTCCCTGCCGCGTTCAGTGAGAGTCAAGAGTTCTCCGCTACGCTCGACCAAGCCGCCGGAGAGCGACTTCTCCACCGTCCGCTCGTGATGGAACAGGTGCACCGTGATCATCGTCGTATCGAAGTCGAGCCGCATCCTGCGTTTCGCCGCGGCGCGTATGACAAGTCCGTACTTGGGTGAGAAAAGGAGGGCCAGGAGGAAAGCGAGTCCCGCCATGGCCGCGATGACCCGGACGTTGAGGAGCAGAACCCGGTCGAAATACTCTTCCACAGTCTGGAGGTCGTGAATGGGAAAGCGAGAAAGGCAGGCGCGACAAGAGTGGGAAAGAATCGCAAAGCTTTAGGTCTTCCGATTTGATTGCCGTCCTCCACCGTAAGTGGAGAGCGGCAATCTCACGAAAAACAAAATGTCGCGCCGTTCAAAACTGCTTGCCGGAAAGAACACAAGGTAAAACGACAGTTCTCAAAAGTCCAGCCATCGAAGTTCAGTTTTTCCGCCACTTGACAGTTAGGTTTTCGCGATTTAGGCTTAAAAAATGTATCGGGATTGCAAGGGAATATAGCAGGACAATCACAAAAAGTTAGAATTTCCATCAACCCTTTCTTGATTCATCTTTGGGAGTATATCTGGCTTGAAGGAGGTCGCACAATGCGTAACTTTCCGCGCGGATTTCTCCGTATCGCGTGCCCTTTAATCCTTTTTCTTAAGGCAGTATTCTCGGCCCCGGCAGAGATTTCGCCTACCATCGCGCTGAGCGACCTATCCGTCAACTCTTCCGATCCAGGTTATACCTTCATCGGCAAGGGATTCACGGAGATCGTTGCCTTTGAGCTGAAGAAAGCGCCGGGAATCAGGCTCGTAGACCGTTCAAGACGCAATGAGGCGCTTAAGGAGATGGAATTCTCCCTGAGCGGAATCGCGGAAGAGAAGAACCGGCTGGAGATCGGGAAACTGCTTTCCGTGAACTATATTGTCGGGGGCTCGATCACGGATATGAAGGGGACACTCCTTGTCAGCCTCTCGTTGGTGGACGTAGAGACGGGGGAGATAGTGTGGAACGACCAGCTTGTGGAGTCAAGCGGGAAATACGCCTATTTCGGAGCTTATTTTGCCAAGTCCCTTCTGTACTTTTTCAAGTTTCAGGCGGACAAGAGTACGGAAGCTGTTTTAGCCGCCAAGAAAGAGAAAGACACCGCGTCAGTGATAGCCCTTTCTCAGGGAATTGCCGCCCTTGACGAGGGAAACAACGTCAAAGCAAAGCAAAAGCTGACGGAGGCGGCGAAGATCGACCCCGCAAACGCGGTTGCTTCCGCGTTTCTGTCCCAGCTTGCCTCCGCATCGGCTAAATTCAAGGTCGCGCCCGAGAGGTATGTGAGTTATTACAATCCCGCGTATCTCGGTGTGATGGATGGGGACAGGTTATTCCTCAGCGTTTCCTTAGGAAGACCGCTGTATGGCCGGTATGATGCGAACAAACCAGATTTCCTCAAAGTCGTGAATCCCGCGGAAAACGCGGGGACCTTCGAGGATCAGAAAGTTAGTAGTCTGGGCTACGCCGTCTCCGTCGCGAACGGCGTCGGAATCGGGATTGAGGCATCCTTCACCGGCACAATAGACGAGATTCACGATATCGTAGGATCTAATTTCGCAAAAACGGTATGTAACTATATCGATAATTTTGGCGGTATCGTAAGCGCTGGGTTTTCCCTCAGCCCGAACGTAAGCGTTGGAGTCGGCGTAAACGCGGCGTATTCGAGACGCCGATATGAGGAGTTGGGAGAAGGGTCCGGGTTCCTTTCCGTCAATTACTTCCTCGCATCCGGAATCCTGGCTTTTTTGGTAAAGGACGATTCGGGAAACATCGCGTGGGACGCCGAAGCTTCATACGGCCATGATTCGCTTTTCTGGTACGATCTCGTCTCTAAAGATTTCGTCACCTACAATGCGCCCCTGTACATCGAGCAGACCCTCACCTTCGCGCTAAATGAGAAAGCGACGTTTCTTGCCCTCAAGCAAGCCAATGATGTCTACTTCGATCGGAGACTTTATGCCGGTCGCATCATGCCATGCTTCGAGCAGTGGTTCGGCGGTTTCCTGGGACTCCGGATCGGCGCTGAGGGAACCCTCTTCGTGCGGGACGGAACACTTGATCTGGGTTGGGGAGGCACCGCGGGATTCACGCTACGGTTTTTCGGATGGAACGTGGATGGGAATTTCACATTCCGGATGAGACCCTCGCGCAACCTGGTGGATACCATCATCCCAGAGGCCGTTTACTTCTTCACCGTATCGAGGAACGGAATTTTCGTGAAGTAAGGATCGGATCCCGCGGCTCAAATGAGGCGCGGGCAAAGGAAGCCGAGGCCAAAGACATCCATGTTCAGGCGGCATTTCCGCTTTCGCGCAAGCGATTGATATCCGGCGAGCAAGCCGAGTTGCAAATAAGGAGAACCGGGGAAAACCAAATGCCCCAAGGCCGCCGCCCGCAATCGGGTGTTTCCCTTGACGAACAGTTGCCGAATATCGATGCCTATCATCATCGGATAGACAAGCGCGAAAGTCAGTGGAAGCACCAAAGCCTTAAGCGGGGCCGGATTGACGGCGATCCCGAAGAGGAACCCAGCCAACATACTCAAAGGAAGCACGATCACCAAACGTTTGGTGATAAACGAGAGCATCAATTTGATGGTTTCCAGAATCGGTATATTTGGATTTATCGATAACGTGGGCTGAGTTGCCGTTCTGGCTGATCGCCCCGGTTACGATCGCGACCTTCCCGTCTAATTTAAACGAATCCAATATTTCTGCCATTTTCAGCTCCTATTTCGCGTATTCCGCGCGCATTTTCTTGACCGTATCTTCCATTGCATTCCCTCTACTTTTCTGGAAGTGATCCATATCGTTACCCATGATGAGCATGTTGGCTCCCGCCGCGATCAATTCCCGCGCGTATTCGGGTGTCGGGGGTACAACCGGTAAACCCCGTAAAAACCGCGATCCCGTATACCGGGCCTTTCTTCATCTTTTCTTTGAAGTTGGTAGTTTCCCCGCTATTTAAGCAGGGCAGGAGCCCAGAGAGATACCGCGGGAACGGAAGTTCCGCTCAAGGCGGATTCCTACTTGAGGGTTTCCGGAGCCACGAAATCCATGTCGTCGAAGGTTTGATTTTCGCCAGCCATTCCCCATATGAAGGTGTAACTTCCGGTGCCCACTCCGGAATGGATGGACCAGCTTGGAGAAATTACGGCCTGTTCATTGGCGACAACTAAATGCCTGGTTTCCGACGGATTTCCGTGGAAATGGAAAACCCGCGCATCCTTGGCCAAATCAAAATAGAAGTACACTTCCATGCGGCGTTCGTGGGTATGGCAAGGCATAGTGTTCCACACGCTGCCCTTTTCCAGGATAGTCATTCCCATCACAAGCTGACAACTTTTACAAACAGCAGGATGCACATACTGATAAATGGTCCGGGCGTTGGATGTTTCCGCCGAACCGAGTTTCTTGGGATTGGCGTTCGCGAGAGCTATTTTTACTGTTGGGAATGTTTGATGAGCGGGAGAACTAACAAGATAGAATTTCGCCGGGTCGGAAGCGGATGCGGACTCGAAAGAAACGTCCTTGGTCCCCATACCAACGTAAGCTCCATCGCCCTTGGTCATCTCATAGACGGTTCCGTCAAGGTTAATCCGCCCTGCCCCGCCGACATTGATGACGCCTAATTCACGACGAGCCAAGAAAAAATCAGTCCCGAAATCTTTTCCGGCTTCCAGCGATACTTTTTTGGAAACAGGCATGACCCCGCCGAAAACGGTGCGGTCCTGGTGGCTGTACGTCAGCATGGCTTCATTGGGAACGAATACCTTTTCTACAAGAAAATTGGCGCGTTGGTTAGCCGTATCATAGCCGGCGGCGTCTCCCGGGTGATTAGCATATCGGATTTCTACTTTCACATAGGTCTCCTCTTGGCAAGTTTTCATTAGTATACTACGGAATTAGAACCGGTCAACTTTTTTTGAAATGATGTTCCATTTTTAGTATTGTCATTCCAGAAGTCGACTTCAGTTTTTCGTACTTGTCGGCCCGGTCGACCATGAAACGCGGATTTTGCGCCTCTATGGAGTGAATCATCTTTACGCGATGATCTCCGGAATGATCCGAGCCGCGCTATCGACCATCGTGGAATCGTGTTTCAGATTCTCAATAAATTCCATGACGGCGATTCTGGCTTCGAAAAGATCGCGTTCATAAATCGCTATGATCAGATCGGCATAACCTCCGACGGCAATGCCCGGATACAGATTATTTACATTCTCGAATTCGACGTAAGTATTGATACCGAGGTCGGCAAGAAGGGAGCGAATTACGGCGACATCATTTTGATTGAACGCCCGTACGAATTTCACCATCGTATTGTCGCCGAAATTATTCAGGAACTTCTCGTTGTAGTCCTCAAACTCCGATTCTTCATCCTCGGTTTTCTCGCGGGCGCCTTGAACCGATATCGGCCGCCGACTTTTCTTGAACCGAAAAAGGGCGACCAATATCGCGAAAGAAATGAATACAATTGCGTATAGCATTACAGCTTTACCTTACAATTCCAGACTCAGCGTTGAAATTTTCCCCTTCACGTACTGAACGAATTCCGCAACCTTCATCGGGGGAAGCTGGCGGCCGTCGCGGAGGCGGATGGAAACGGTTCCCTCATCGGCTTCCTTTTGGCCCACGACCAGCATATACGGAATCTTTCGAGCCTGGCAAACGCGAATTTTTGCGTTCATGCGGGAATCGTCCATCTCGGCGCAAGCGCGGATGTCGGCGGCTTTGAGCTCGTCCAGAACCTTTTGCGAGTATTCGTTGAAGGTACCCGCAACCGGAATGACAGCGGCTTGCTCCGGCGCCAGCCACACGGGAAAGGCGCCGGAGAAATGCTCGATCAGAATACCGATGAAGCGTTCCAGGGAACCGAGGATGGCGCGATGGAGCATGACCGGATGGTAGCGGGTGCCGTCCTCGGCGACGAACACCGCGTCCAGGCGTTCTTTTGAAGGCAACTGGTAGTCGATCTGCATGGTGCCGCACTGCCAGAGGCGGCCGAGCGCATCGACGAGAGTGAACTCCAATTTGGGGCCGTAAAACGCGCCTTCGCCGGGCGCGACGGTATAGCCAAGGCTTGCCTGTTCGCAGGCGGCGGCCAATGACGCTTCGGCTTTATCCCAGGTGGCGTCGTCGCCGACGCGGAGTTCCGGGCGGGTGGAGAATTTGACGATTATCCTGTCGTCGCCGAAACCGAAGTCTTTGTATATTTCCTTCAAGAGCCGTACGAATTCTTTGACCTCGCTGCCGATCTGGGCTTCGGTACAGAAGATGTGCGCGTCGTCCTGGACGAAGCCGCGCACGCGCATAATACCGTGAAGTGCGCCGGAGGCTTCGTTGCGGCAGCAGGAGCCGAACTCGGCCATGCGCAGCGGTAAATCGCGGTAGCTTTTGATTCCCTGCTTGAAAATCTCGATGTGGCCGGGGCAGTTCATCGGCTTGAGGGCGAACTCGCGTTTCTCGCTTTCGGTGATGAACATATTTTCACGATACTTGGCCCAGTGGCCGGATCGTTCCCACAGGCTCTTGGGCATGACCGACGGGGTCTTCACCTCGATGTAGCCGTTCGCGCGGATCTTGGCGCGCACGTAGCCTTCAATGGTGCGGTAGATGGTCCAGCCCTTGTCGTGCCAGAAGACCTGGCCGGGATTCTCGTCGTCCATGTGGAAGAGGTCCAGTTCCCGGCCGATCTTTCGGTGATCGCGCTTTTCGGCCTCCGCGAGCATGTTGAGGTACGCGGCAAGATCCGCGCCCTTCTCAAAACAGGCGGCGTAGATGCGGGTGAGCATGGGTCGCTTTTCGCTGCCCTTCCAGTACGCGCCCGCGGCGCTCATCAACTTGAAGGAATCGCTCTTGATCGAGCGGGTACTCTCCACGTGGGGACCGCGGCAGAGGTCGGAAAAAGCGCCCTGCTTGTAGACGCTGATGGTTCCGTCTTCCAATCCCTCGATGAGTTCGAGCTTGTAGGGCTGTTCCAGAAAATACTTCTTGGCCTCGTCCTTGGAAAGCTCGATGCGCTCAAAAGCGGCGTTGTCCGCGATGATGCGCCGCATCTCTTTTTCAATCAGGGGAAAATCCTGTTCCGGATCGATGGGGCGCGGCAGGTCGAAGTCGTAATAGAAGCCGTTATCGATCGCGGGGCCTATGCCGAATTTGACGCCGGGAAAGACGCGGGAGACGGCTTCTGCCATCACGTGGCTCGCCGAATGGCGGATGGTTTCTACAGGGAGGGTGGGTGAGGACATGGTGAAACCCGCTTTTGTCGAACGACGAAAAAACGTTCAACACGATTTTATTCGCGGGGACGGGCTATGACGGCAAACTCCAACGGAGTTCCGCGGCCCGCGGTTCCACCCTGCTTCGCTTTTCCATGACGGATAGCGCACTCATCGCCTCTGACGGGGGCTTCCGGCTCGAAATACTCGCGCCGCAGCCTTTCGACGACGGCGGCTTTCATCCAAGCGGCTCAGGAGGGGTTTTCATCCGGTCTTCCGTCGGCGGCGCTCTCAGCCTCGGCGCCGCCTCTCTTGTCACGGAGTATCCGAACTACTCGTCTCCATCATTGCCTGTTCGGTTATAATCCGCTTACGTCACGTCTCTGTCAAGGCGGCGCAGTGGGAACGCTCAGAGCCTGTGCACCTAAATAGTCGAGAAGTGAGATGAATGATAGCCCTCATAGCCCTCTTTTCTCCTTTGACTTCTTCGCGTCCTTCGCGGTTTGAATTTCTTCAGGAATCACAACCGCGAAGGACGCAAAGAAAACGGAATGCAAAGAAGAATAAGAGCGGCGTTTTCGTCCCCGACTTCTACCGCTGTTGATTTCCTTCGTGCGCATTCTTGCGCGCAAAGAAACGATGGGAAATGATGACGGCAATCGCAAGGGTCGCGATTCCCAACGCGAAACCTCCGAGATCCGAAAGGAACTGACTGATAAGTTCCCATTGGCTGCCGAAAAGATAGCCCAGGCCCCCGTAGACTACTATCCAGATCGATTGACCCAACAGGATAGTAAAGAAAAAACGAAAATACTTGCAGCCTACTCCCGCCATCAAGTTGACGGGAAAAGCCGCGGGCGTAATGAGGAACCGAGTAAGAAATACAGCCAAACGGCTATTGCGATCAAATACGGTTCGGGTTTTGACCCAAGCGCTCTGCGAATCGAAACGACGGGATATCAAGGCTCCGCCCCATCGCCCGAATGCGAAACTTACGCTGTCGCCTGCGACCGCGCCGAGCAAGCCGAATAGGGCGGTCAAAGCGGGATCGAGCAACCCTTGGCGCGCGAAAGCCCCCGCCGCGACCACCAGAAGGCTGGCGGGAACAGGGAATCCCGCGGCGCCCAAAAATAGAGCTAAAGTAAAAAGCGGCGTTCCATAAGCGGAAAGAGAGGTCAGAAAAAAATCGGTAATGGCGCTCATGGCTTCTCTTTAGGAAGTTGAGTTCGTTGCTCCAATCTGCGGCGGACAGCTTCTTTGACCTTGCCGACGATATATCCATGTTTACCGGGGAAAAAAGCTTTGTTCAGAGATAACAGACTCTTCTTATCTGATTCGGATGACGGAACCCCTATGTCGGCGTAAAGATCGTCGGCCGATAACTCAAAGACCCGGGCGATATATGGAACCGTCATCCATCCACGAATCGCGTCGGAATCGGTTGTTCCTTTTTCCAGGCCCGTCGTCGCGACGCGGACAATACTCCGCACTGCGCTGAAACCGAAGAAAACGCTTAGGAGCACCCCTATGGAAACGAGAGCGAAAATGAATCGCCGTAAATTGCGGGGATCCGATGGCGGGATTTCCATTAGGGGTTATCTCCTCATTTCTTCCGCGTTGAAATACCGAAGGGCAGGTAGAGAGGGCAGGTGCTTACGGCCGCGGTCGCAAGCGGGATGATCCCGATAAGACCGAGCCAGCTTTTGAACGCGATGCCGAATCCGATTATCGCCAAGCCAAGGACGATCCTGATAATTCTGTCCGTGTTACCGATATTAGGCGTCATAATGAACCTCCGTATCCCGGTGTCCCGGGTATATTGTAAATATATACTCTCTGCTCGAAGAAAAGACGGTGACTTTCATCACACAAGAATCTTTTTGAAGCCCGATAGAAGCGTTAACGAGCCGCGGGCTATTTCAAGAACGCCGCGCTGCTCCCAATCCTTGAGAATACGGCTTACTACTTCTCGGGACGTTCCGACGTGGTCGGCAAGTTCTTGGTGCGTCGCGACGATATGTCCGGCAGAGGAGCCCGCGCCGAGTTCCCCCAGTCGCTGCGCGAGGCGTTCATCGACCCGCCTGAAAGCGACTTCTTCCACGAGTTCTATCACTTCGGCCATTCGGCTCGAATACTGGCCGATGACATAGTCCCGAAACGCGGCGCCTTCGGCGTAAAGTTCTCGTATCGTCTCTTTCGGCAGAAACGCGGCGCTCGTCGCCTTTTCCGCGACGACGGAGGCGGGAAACGAAGAAAAACCGGAACCGCAGCCGAGACTCAGAATGCAGGTCTGTCCTCTTTCAATCCGGTAGAGCGTAATCTCCCGCCCTGTCTCGGCGGTCTTGAAAACGCGAATCGCTCCTTCAATCACGAACGGAACACTCGCGCACGTCTGACCTTCGCGGAGTATCGTCGTTCCGGCTTCCAAGTCGCGGTAGGCCACCGTTGCGAGAACGGCTTCGAGTTTTTCAGGCGGCCATTCTTTTTGAGGAAAAAGGAAACCAAAGGTTTTGAGGAATCGGTCTTTACCGGCAACTTCAGTCAATGATCACCTTCGTACTCATTCTTTCACCGTCCTTATCCTTTTTTCGTCGCGTCGCCTATCGTATCCTGTAAAGTGCCGTGCGGGCAGAACGCTTACCAGGCGCGCGGCTTATAGAATAGTCCGAATAATACTCCAATCAATAGAGTGATGCTGTATATCATCCAAAATACATTACCTATGCTCGTTAGATTTGGATAGCCGCGGACCAAAAGACCGATCATGCAAGACATCATGATGCCGCAAAACGAACGGCGCTGCCGAAAGTTCATAACGAGGGCTGCGGACATAAGAGCCAAAACGCCGAGCCGAGTATCGGGTAAAAAAAGCCGACGAAGGCGAAGACCGCCACAAAAAGAAAGGAATCAATATAGAGATATTGCTAAAGCATCCCGTCCACCATACATTTGAAGGACGGATTCGCGTCTAAGGCTTTTTAATAACATCGCGCCGGGCCATCGGCGCTTTTTTAACAATCAGCGACGTATGTTCCAACCTGCTATCCGAGCATGGACTCCAAGCTGAAGGCGTGGTATGTAGGACATGCAGCGCGCTATTGAAATAATGTATTCAGGAGGACTTTCATGCGGAAACTAATTACGCTTTTCATGATTCTCTCCGTGTTCGCGCTGCCTTCGGCCGCCGAAACATCCGGTGCGACTTGGGGCGCCCGCGCTGCTGCGATAGATGCGGAGCTGACGGTTGCGGATATGCTCCGCTACGCGATAGAAGACGAATACCTAGCCCGCGCGGAATACGCGGCAATCCAGAACAAATTCGGAGCGCAGCGGCCCTTTTCCAACATCATCAAATCTGAGGAAAGCCACATCGGCTGGTTGAAGGACGCTTACGCAAAAGCCGCGCTGTCCTTGCCCAAAGACGAGGCCGCCGTGTTTATCGTCGTCCCCGCCACCTTGAGAGACGCTTTCCAAGCCGGGGTCAACGCGGAGATCGAAAATATCGCGATGTACGAATCTTTCATCGTGTCTCCATTAACAAACCGGTCGGAGAACGCAAGCCTCAAAGCTTTGTTCATCCGTCTGCGCGACGCTTCCAAAAACCATCTGGCGTCCTTCAGAAACGGTCTTTCCCGGTAATTGACCTTCAGCTCACCGAGTTCGTCATTTACCATCACGAGTCCAGCGGAATCGTGATCGTGAATACGCTACCTTCGCCTTTCTTGGATTTCACCGCGATATCCCAGCCGTGAGAATCAACGACGCCTTTCACGACCGAAAGGCCGAGCCCCATCCCCTGCTCGCGACGGGAGGACGTACCACGGAAAAACGGGTCAAAAATCCGAGGGAGGTCA
>Ga0172379_10005106_pt1 | contig 18647 bp, 16 predicted proteins | sample GrowelOW334metaG_FD_119756 | JGI IMG/M metagenome (GOLD analysis project Ga0172379, IMG submission 119756) | Groundwater microbial communities from an aquifer near a municipal landfill in Southern Ontario, Canada - Groundwater well OW334 metaG | ecosystem: Environmental > Aquatic > Deep...
CCTATGTGCTTGGCTAGGATAATTGTTTGAAGAAAAATTTACTTTTGCAAAGAATCGCGGACAACCGCGTGATTTTGCCGTGTTTTAAAAATATTGGTTAAGGAGAGTTTTGTAATTCAAAGTTCTTCAACCATTGCGTTTTTGTAAAGACTTTTTATCGCTCTTTTAACATTGGATCTTTTTATACCTCTAAATTCGTCAGTAATTTCTCCTAAAACTTCAAAATATTGCTTTGGCGTTCTAGTCAAACTCAAAACAAAACCTCCCATGAGAAGCAATGCCAATTTTCTTTTTATCCCACCTTTTCTATTTATCTTTCTCATATTAACTTACATTGCGTTATTTTATTACAGCTCCAATACTTGCGATCGCAACTATCGGAGCCGAGACAAAGTAATAAAACATACAATAAGGTAATAAAAATAAAACCCTGAAAAACAGTAACGCTAAAAAATAAATGAGAAAATCAAACCATAATCCTGGAGTCCACTACTATAGTTTCGTTTTCCGTTGCCATTACAGGATTCAAATCAATTTCTTTTATTTTCGGATGGGCGAGCGAGAGTTTTGAAAGTTTTGAAATAAGTTCGGCGATGGCTGAAATATTCACGGATTTTTCTCCGCGGAGGCCGAAAAGAATATTTTTGCCTTTAATTTCAGAAATCATTTGCTCGGCCATTTCTTTGATTACCGGCGCGATTCTAAGCGAAGTGTCTTTAAGGGCTTCGGTGAAAATTCCTCCAAGCCCGAACAAAATTGTCGGTCCAAAAACCGGATCTCTTTTCATTCCGATAATTATTTCCTTTCCTTTAACCATCGGCTGGACAAGCATTCCTTCCAATTTGACCGCTCCGCCTTTGACCGTGATTTCATTCCATGCGCTCAAGGCTTCTTCTTCGTTTTTAATATTTAATTTCACCACGCCGGAATCTGTTTTATGAACGAGATCTCCGGAAATGGCTTTCATAGCGGCCGGAGTTCCACTTAATTTTTCAAAAATAGCTTTTAAATCTGACTTTTCTCTGGCTAAAGTTCCACAGAGCGAGATTTCAAATTCGTTTAAAATAGGTGACATTTCGGCAAAACTTAACATTTTGAGTTCTGCTTCTCCCTTTTTTAAAGGGAGCACTTGTTCTGACAAGGAGGGATTTTTAAAATCCTCCGGCCCATGGCCACCCGCCCGACTGAAACCAGTCGTTTCGGGCGGGCCTACTTTTCCCACTTCGCTGAAGCTACGAGGGACGAGAGGAAAGGAGGAATTGAAAACGGTTGCAAGATTATCCAGCGCTTCCACTGCGTCCTTTGGAAAATTAAAATTAACCAAGCCGTGTTTTTTCATCAATTCCAACCCTTTTTGGATTGTCGGTCCTCCGATAAAAACCGGAATAATCGGCTTCTGATTTTGGTATTCAAAAATTAATTTCGCCGTCTCTTCCACCTCGGTCATCATCTGCGGAGTGAGCATTAAAATTATTCCATCAACTTCTTTCAAATTGCAAAGAATTTTTAGCGAGTCGGCATAGCGGGAAGCCAAAGCGTCTCCGATAATATCAACGGGATTTCCAAAAGCGGCCATTGGCGGCAAAACTTTTTTCAATTCTTCTTTTGTGGAATTTTCAAATTCGGCAAGCGAAAGCGATTTTGACAAATCAATGAGATCGGCTGTGACCACTGACGGTCCTCCGCCGTTTGTCAGAACAACAAGATTTTGCAAAGGCTTCAATATGCCAACCTGAAACAGTTTCGCCATATTGAAAAATTCTCGGATTGATTCAACTGCAATGATTCCGCTTTGCTTGCAAGCCGCGGAAAAAATGGCGTCTTCCGGCGCCAATGAGCCGGTGTGCGACATAACCGCTTGAAGTCCGCGCTTGCTTCTTCCGGCTTTCAAAACCACAATCGGTTTTGTCTTGGAAATTTCTGAAGCCAACTCCATAAATTTTCGGCCGTCTGATAATTTTTCCAGATAAATTAAAATGGATTTTGTGTCCGAATCTTCAGCCAAATATTCCAAAAATTCAATTTCAGAAAGAGAAGCTTCATTGCCGAGGCTGATGAATTTTGAAAAACCGACGCCTTCTTTTATCGCCAAATCCAAAATGGAAGTGCCGAGCGCGCCGGATTGCGAAAGAAAAGCAATATTGCCTTTTTGCGGTTTTACCGCCGAGAAGGAAGAGTTTAGATCGGAATGAGAATCAATTGTTCCGAGGCAGTTCGGTCCCAAAAGCGGAATATTATTTTCTTTAGCCAAAGCGGAAATTTTTTCTTCCAATTCTTTTCCTTTCTCGCCGATTTCTTTAAATCCGGCGGAAATAACGATAATAGCGCCCACTTTTTTCTCCGCGCATTCTGAAATGATAGACGGAACGATATCAGATCGGACGGCAATGACCGCCAGATCAATTTTGTCATCAATGTCTTTGATTGAAGCATAAGCTTTCAGCCCACAAATTTTCTTTTCCGAAATGCTCACGGGAAAAATTTCCCGCTTCGCCCCAGCAACGAGATTAGACAGCAAAGCATAGCCGACTTTGTTTTTGTCCGAAGATGCGCCGATAACTGCGACGGTTTTGGGGTTGAAAAAATTGGTTAGATTCATATGTATATTAAATTCCAAATCACAAATTTCAAATTGACATTTCTTAATGTCATCCCCGCGAAGGCGGGGATCCAGTATTGCTTCTGGTTCCCCGCCTTCGCGGGGATGACAGAGTACTGTCAGTTTGTGATTTGGTGCTTGTGATTTTAATAATTATTTATCAAGTTCTTCTTCGAAAGTAGTCTTTTCTACATTGTAGAATATACCTAATGGTGTTTTGCCATTTTCTTTTCGAACGATTTCAATCGCTTGTCCCAAATTATTGGTGGGAATTTTTTCGTCAATCCAGTAAATTCTGTCTTTGAAATATTCGCGGGTGTCAAAAAAAGTAATGCATGGCTGAATGATATCAACAAAAGAAAAACCTTTGTGGGCGATTGCCGCTTTCATAATTTTTTTAGTGTTTTCAATATCGCCGGCGTATGTTCTTGCCACGAAAGTTGCCCCAGAAGAAAGCATCAAAAGCAGGGGATTGATCGGCTCTTCAATGCTTCCGTACGGCGTTGACTTGCCTTTAAAACCTTTCGGGCTTCGTGAGCTGGCCTGTCCGGTTGTCAGGGCAAAAAGCTGGTTGTCGTGAATGAAAAGTTTTATATCGGAATTTCTTTTGGCGGTGTGAATCAGATGTTCCAAGCCTTCCGAAAGCGAATCTCCATCTCCGGAAAATCCGATGATTGTCAGTTTCGGATTGGCGCATTTGATGCCGGTCATTGCCGGAATGACTCGGCCGTGAAGCGATGTGAAGCTGTTCAAATTCAAATAATCGGAAATTTTGCCGTGACAGCCGATGCCGGCGCAAGCCACGATATTTTCCGGCTTTAATTTTCCGGCAGAAACAAGCTCGTCAACTGTTTGTCGGAACGCGACCAAAATGGCCGAGTTTGGACAGCCGGGGCACCAGGTTATTTTAGCGGTTGTGGAGAGGTTTAAGCTCATATTTTTTGTTTTTAATAATGGCAATTTTTAGTTTGCAACTTAATTTAAAATTTAAAAATCAAAAATCAAAATGAAAATTCAAAACTATAAAAATTTTAAGATTTTACATTGTTCACCCTATACACTTTTTCACGGATATTAATTAAACAATTACCAAATAGAACTTTGTTTAAATCATTTCCTTAAAGAACAAATGTTTGTTCTGTAAAAAAGTGTTCAGGGTAAATTTTCCATTTTGATTTTTTAATTTTGCATTATTATATTGTTGATTTCTTCTGCCAATGCCACCGGTTCAAACGGTCTTGAATCATATTTTAAAATATTGTCCGTTACATTTATTCCTGTTTTTTCTTTTATGAGCGAAGCCATTTGCGCGTCGTGGTTGCATTCAATATTTATAATTTTCTTGGCATCTTTCAAAGCTTCCGTAACTTTTGCCGAATCAAAAGGTTCTACCCACAAAACTTGAACCAAACGAACCGGCTTATCCAAATATTTTGCCGCTTCCAAAACCGGTCCTTTGGTTGAACCCCAAAAAACAATGGCGGTTTCGCTGCCTTTATCTCCATAAATTTTTACAGTTTCCTGATTTGCTAATTCTTTTTTGAGCGATTCAGTTTTGGCAAAACGCTTGTCAATCATTGCTTTGACCGGAGTCGCTTCCTCAGCGGTTATGCCGGCCGGGTCATGTTCGTAGCTCGTAACTTTTACCACGGTTTCTCTAGTTCCGGGAAAAGCCATAGGCGAAATGCCGTCTTCGGTAATTTGATATCTTCCATAACTTGCGCCAGTTTTTTCTGAAATTTTTCCTTTCTCAATCCGGATACTGTTTTTGTCAATCAAAGAAGTTGAAGAGTGTTCTGACAAAATTTTATCCATAAGCACAATTGCAGGCAATTGGTATTTCCACGCCAAATTTAAAGCTTGCGCTCCGGCAAAAAAAGCTTCTTCCGGATCGCCTGGAGCGATAACGATTTTTGGAAATTCGCCATGTCCGGAATGAATGGCAAAACGCAAATCGGTCTGACTTGAAAAAGTCGGCACGCCGGTCGCCGGCGCTTGGCGCTGAGAAACAGCTGCAACTATCGGCAACTCGGCGCCTCCGGCGAAACTGAAAGCTTCCTGCATCAAAGCAAAACCGCCGGTTGCCGAACCGACAGCCACTCTTTTTCCGGCGTAAGACATTCCAAGCGCCATATTGATTGCCGAAAGCTCGCTTTCCGGCTGAATGACGCGATGTTTTGCCCCAGCTTGTTCTTTTGCCAAAAAATGCAAAATGGAAGTGGCCGGAGTCATCGGGTAGGAAACATAAAAATCCAAACCGGCGGCAAGAAGCCCTTTAGCGAAGGCAACGTTTCCGTCCATCAAAACCGCGGATTGACGCTGATCCGAACGCGGATTTTCGCCGATAAATCCGCGTTTATCCGCGTTACTATCCGCGTTTATCTGCGTCTTGGAGTGGCGGAAATTTTTTGATTCCAAAAGCTTGAAGCCGATATCGGCGAGCTCAATGTTTGCTTTGAGGCTTTTTTCTTTGAAGACTTTGTTCAGAATTTTCTGCATTTCTCCAAAGTGCAAATCCAAAAGATAACAAGTGGCTCCGAGCGCCACCGAATTTCTTGTAATGGGCAAAGCTTTTAATTTTTTTGAAGATTCGGACATCGGCAGTGCTACCGCATTTTCTTTCAGTGAATCAATGTCTTCTTTTTCAAAACTATCGGCAAACACGACAGCGTTTTGACCGAGCTCGTTTTTATGAACTTTTACCGTTTCTTCGTTTAGGGCGATAAGAACGTCAAGCGAAGTGTGGTCGCACCAAACTTTTTCTTTGCTGAAAGTCAGGCGCGAAAAGTTATGTCCGCCCTTTATGAGCGAAGGATAGGTGAAAGACATAAAAACTTCATAACCTAAAGAGGTTAGAAGCGTTCCCAAACTTTGTCCGGCTTCGCGAACGCCGTCCCCGGCCGCTCCGCCGATGCCGATGGTAAAAACATCAATGTGGGGGTCATTAATCACGGAATTATTATATCATACAGGTTTCTACTTATTGTTATTATTGTGAATAAACAATCAAAAGTTTTGGATTTTTTTAATTTCCAATATCCAATATCAAATTTCCAATAAAATTAAGAAATATCAATTTTTTAAAAATTTATCACTTCTGGTTATTTATTTGAATTTAGAATCACTAAATTTGTAACAATGTTAAAATTATTTGATAAATTGACACCATTTAGGCATTGTGTGCCAATCTCGTTATACACACCGGGGGGGGGGGATTGTTTTTGGTCAAGAAAAATGGTAATCTGTCAAGGTAACAAAAAGTCCAAAATTATCAATTTTAACGGTGATACGATTTGGCTTTCTTATTCCTCCTTTCCTAAAGGAGGTGCCCGTAGGGCGGAGGATTTAAATCCCTCCACCATAAGAATGGGTGCTCCCTTTAAAAAGGGAGAATTAAAAACCAAACGTGCAGTCAAATTTAAGAAGAAATTCATATGAAAAAAATACTCTTCGTCGGGTTTTTGTCAGCCTTTGTTTTTGCGGTTTCTCCAACCGCGGTTCCGTCTGCGAGCGCGGAAACGGCAGTCTTGCCAAATGTATCAAGCATTTCAACAATGTCTGATACGCAATTAGTGGCTTTATTGACACAGCTTATTCAGATTGTCCAACAGCTTCAAACGCAAATTACCGCCCAAAATGGCGGGCAATCCGGCGGCGTCTCAATTGGAGGAGATTCATCCACACCAACCAGTTTTTGCTACAACTTTGACAGAAATCTAACCATTGGAAATTCCGGTCCAGCCGTGAACGCGCTTAAACAAGTTTTGTTTAAAGAAGGTGTATTAGATAAAAACCAATCTTCTTCCGCCGGTTCTGAAACTTTTACCGAAACTTTGGCCTCTGCGGTAACTAATCTTCAAGAAAAATATTCCAGCGAAGTTCTCGCGCCAAGCAATCTTTCGCACGGCACCGGTTTTGTCGGACCATCTACCAGAGCCAAATTAAATAAACTTTACGGATGCAATGGAAATACGAACCCTCCGACAATTTATTCTTGCCAAACTGACAATGATTGCAAAGAAATGGTGTGTGTCGGCGGCGGTTTTGCGCACGAACAGTGCGTTAACAACAAGTGTTACATTTCAGATGAGGTAAAAAATAAATGTGGCAATGGAACCGCGGTCGCGTGCACCACAGACGCAAAACAATGTCCCGACGGTTCTTATGTCGGCCGAGTCGCTCCTTCTTGCAATTTTAAAGAATGTCCGGAGTCGATTAAAAATCGAATAACAGTTCTTTCTCCAAACGGCGGGGAGGCGTGGCAGACGGGAACAACCCAGACTATTAAATGGCAAGATAACAGACCGATGCCGACTTGCACTACTTCGGTAACTTCAACAGGCGCCGTCGCCGTCCCAATGTGTGTGAACGAATTTCGCGCGTATGATATTCAATTGGCAACTTATTATCAGCCTTGCACCGGCCAAGTTTGTCCGATGGTTGCTATGGTTCGAGCTCCTTATATAATTGCAAAAACTGTAACCGGTAATTCTTACAATTGGAATGTTGGGACTGCTATTGATACCGCAAACATCTCGGCAGGCAGTTATAAAATAATGGTTTGTCAAAACGGAACAGAAAATTGCGACTCCAGCGATTCATATTTTAAAATTTATTCCGGAACTTCTACAAATCTTCCGCCTGTCATAAACGGCCTTACCGCTCCGACAACTCTTACTGTCAATCAAACCGGCACTTGGACGGTGAATGCGTCTGATCCGGAAAATGGCGCGCTATCATACTCGGTTTCTTGGGGCGACAATTCTGCATACGCCCAAAATTCCACTTCCGGAAGCGCTGTAACAAGTTCTTCTGTTCAAAACTCTACCTTCACTCATTCGTATTCATCCGCCGGAACTTACACAGTTACATTCACTGTTAAAGACAATGCCGGCCTGTCCGCGCAGACTTCGGCGACGGTGCAAGTTGTTGGCCAAGTCCAAACTAATAGCTCTCCCAAAATTGTTGGTTTGCCAGCAATCCCAGCAAATATTCAAACCGGACAGACTGTAAGCATTTCTTTATCGGCAACGGATAGCGATAAAGATGATTTGGCATGGTCGGTTGAATGGGGAGACAGCGGGGTGGCAACCGCATGCAGCTCCGTACGAAGACAAACAGGCACAGGTTGGAATTTTAATTCTAGCCATGCGTGGTCACAACCCGGAACATACCAAGTGAAAGTTACTGTGTCTGATTGCGTGGGCGGCAGCGATTCGTATTCTTTCAATGTAACCGTAGTAAACGCGACAAATCCTTCCGTTACTGTTCTCTCTCCGAACGGGGGAGAAATGTGGCAAAGTGGAACAAATCAAACCATAACTTGGAAAGATAGCGATGTAAATCCGTTGCCATGTCCTGCCGACTCGACTTGTACAACAAGTGATGTTGGTACTGCGAAGGTCTACGATATAAACCTAGTATCAAAAGGATGCAGTTATCCTTTGACTTGTGCTATTCAGCCTAAACTTATTGCGCAATCGGTATCCGGCAATAGTTTTTTGTGGCAAGCCGGTAAACTAGCTGATAATACTAGTATATCTGGAGACTATAAAATCAGTGTCTGTCGAACGGGAACCTCTTATTGCGATCAAAGCGATTCATATTTTACAATCACTACACCTCAAGCCAAAACCTCTCCCTGTGGCAATTCTGGCGATGTTGATAGTGATGGTTACCTGACAAACAACGACATAACAATCATCCGCCAAGCTATTCTTGGGCTCGGAACGTTAACATCTGACCAAAAAACTCGAGCTGATGTGAACAATGACGGTAATGTAACTTCTCTTGATATCACATACATCAATGGTTACCTTATTGGGACACAGACTACATTCCCGGTTTGTTTAACTAATAATCAATGAATTTAGAGTCTGAATTTGTAGGATTTAAAATTAAACAAACAACAATTTCAATTACTACTCTCGTCGAAAGGCAAGGGTAGTTTTTGTTTAATTGGGCAAGATGATATAATTTATCATATTACTTTTGAATTCATTTAATTTACTATGTTTAAAAATAAGACGGCTGTGGTTACAGGCGCGGCAAAAGGTATCGGATATGGAATTGCGCTCACTCTTGCAAAAGGCGGAGCCAATGTGGTTTTAGGCGATCTTGATGATTCTGTCAATGAAAATTCCGCGCGTGAAATTGAAAAGCAGACAAAATCAAAATGTTTGGCTGTTAAATGCGATGTCTCAAAAAAAGAAGATGTTGACTCGCTTGTCGCGAAAGCCGTGGAAAAATTCGGCGGTGTGGATATTTTGGTAAACAATGCCGGTATTTTTCCATTCAAGCCTTTTATGGAACTCTCTGAAAATGATTGGGACAAAGTGCTTGATGTTAATTTGAAAAGCGTATTTCTATGTTCCCAAGCGGCGGCAAAAGTTATGAAAGACGGAGGAAAAATTATAAGCATTTCTTCTATCGCTTCTTTTGTAGGATTTGAAGGTTTGACCCATTATTGCGCATCCAAAGGAGGAATTAACGGATTGACGAGAGCGCTTGCTTTGGAACTAGCTCCGAGAAAAATCAACGTCAACGCCGTTGCGCCGGGTTCAATCAGTACTCCCGGATCTGACGGCGTATCAGACGATCAGGTAAAAAAAATGAACGAGATAATTCCCTGGAAAAGAATGGGAACTCCGGAAGACATTGCCGGCGCGGTTGCGTATTTGGCTTCTTCGGGAGCTGATTATGTAACAGGCCAGATTATCACAGTTGATGGAGGGTGGACGCTTCGCTAATATATACTTCGCTAATATATATAAAATGGATAACGAAAAAAAATTACCCCAGCACCAAACGCCGCAAGATAATCTTACGGCAAGATGCTCGGACGAAAAAGGGAGCGATTATTCATCGCCCGCGTCTTGCGTTTGCAATACCGAGGTTGGTGATTTTCCGGCGATTGGCAAGAATGAAGTTGGCGGCGTTGATGCGGGGTTAGATTTTTGCAAACCGCAATTTTCGCCTGCGGAAGACCGCAGTCAGAAATTGCGGGCAAAAATCAAAATCGGATGGTTTTCATTTTCGTGTTGTGAAGACAACACGGTTGTTATGACCGAAGTTATGAACGACCATTGGCAGGAATGGAAGAAAATTTTTGATTTTCGACACGTTCGCGTGCTCAAATCAAAAAATATTTACGATGAATTTGACATTGCTTTCATTGAAGGCGCCTTGGCTTCATCTGAACATGAGGAAAAGGTCAAAGATATCAGATTGCGGTCCAAAAAATTGGTGGCGGTTGGAGCTTGCGCCGTAACCGGACTTCCGTCCGGACAGCGCAATACTTTTTCGCCGGAACAAAAAGCCAGCGTTGAATTTTTAGTCTCCCGTTTCGGCGGGCTTAAAGAAGTCAAAAAAGTATCGGATGTGGTGAAAGTGGATGTGGAAATCCCGGGATGTCCGATGAGCCCGGACACTTTTCTCAAGGAAGTTAATAAATTGGTTTTAGAACTCCGAAAAGTGTAAAATCAAAATCCAAATTTCAAATGTCAAATCAAGCTCAAAATCCAAATGTCAAAAATGATAAAATATATGACCTTGCAGAAAGAACGGCTTTGTTTGGCGAGTCAATCATTGAATTTATGTCTTGTATCCCAACGACAAATATAAATAATCCTCTCATAAATCAACTTGTAAGATCATCAACTAGCATAGGGGCAAATTATATGGAAGCAGATGGCGCAGAGTCTAAAAAAGATTTTAATCATAAGATTGGCATTTGCAAAAAAGAGGCAAAAGAAACAATGCATTGGATTAGAATGATTGCTAAAGCAAATTCTGGAAAAACAATTGAGTGTAGAAAACTTTGGAATGAAGCACATGAATTAACGTTAATCTTTTCTTCAATTATTAGACCAAAACCAAAAGTCCAGTCTTAAATTTAGTCATTTGAGCTTTGGATTTGATTTGAAATTTGGGTTTTGTAATTTGGGTTTTTAAATATATGCACTCATTCGACATCTCAATGGAGCACATTACGAAAGTGGAGGGAAACGCCTCGCTTCATTTGCGCGTGGAAAATGACAAAGTTACGGATGTAAAATTTGCCATTGATGAATACAAAAGATTTTTTACCGAAGCTCTTCGTGGCAAAGCTTTGGCGGCCGTGCCGGCGCATTTGGCGCGCATTTGCGGAACTTGTTCCAACGCCCACATTATGGCAAGCATTGAAGCTTGTGAGAACGCGCTCAATATTGAACCGACAGCTCAAACCAGAATTTTGCGAGCGCTCACAATGCACGGCCTCATAATTCGCGACCACGCTCTCCATTTGTATTTATTTTCAATGCCGGATATTTTCGACAAAGACGCTTTTCTTGATCTTGATGAAAATGATTCGGTGGAACATCAGCTTTTACACGACGGTTTTGACGTAAAATCTGCCGGAAATTTTTTGGCTACTTTGATAGCGGGCAGAAGCGTCCATGCAAATTATCCGATTATCGGCGGATATTTGCATTTTCCGGATCAAGCAGGTATTGATGAAGCCGTAAAAAAATTAAAAGATATTCGTCCGGCGGTACTTCGGCTTATTGAGGTTTTTAAAAACGCGCCATTTCATTTTGACCGCAAAACAAAATATATGGCTTTGGTTCCGGACGATTCGTTTGGATATATAAATGGAAAAATTGTAACCAGCGCCGGCGAGGTTTACGAAAAAGAAGGTTTCCGCTCTCATTTGGAAAGAGTGGTCATTCCTTATTCTCAAGCTTCCGGATACACATATAAAGGCGAAGGATATATGGTGGGAGCGCTTGCGCGCTTAAACTTGGCAAAAGATAAATTGCATCCAAAAACAAAAGAAGACACGGTTTGCACTTTGGATTTGTTTCCATCAACCGACATATTCAATAATAATTTGGCGCAAGCCATTGAAATTTTGCATTCAGTAGATGAATCAATTGACCTGCTTTCAAACAATATTTTCAAGCCGGAACCGATAGTCAAATTTGAAATCAAAGAATCAATCGGTATCGGAGTGATTGAAGCGCCGCGCGGAACGCTCTTCCATAAAATTGCAATCGGCGCCGATGGCATAATCAGAGACGGGGAAGTCATCGTGCCGACCGGACAAAACCAGATAAATATTGAACGCGATATCGGCGTTTTGGTGCAACTGCTTTTGACCGACACGCCAAAAGAAAAAATTCCGCTTGAGATTGAAAAATTGATTCGCGCTTACGATCCGTGCATGAGTTGCGCCTCGCATTTTTTGAAGGTGATATGGGAATAAACGCAGATTAACGCGGAATTTACCCGCCAAAATTTTTGTGGGACAAAAACTTAGGCAGGCGAGCGCGGATATACGCGGAAAAAATTCACAAACATAAGTTGCTAAATAAGTCCCGATTTGCGAAGCAAATCGGGACTGCTGGCTTTTTTGGCGAATTTCAATATAATACGGAAAGATTAGATTATTCATTTTTCAACAATGAAAAGGATTCAAATGAGCCAGATAAAAATGACCGGCAAGATGCTTTATTTGCGCTACTCCTTTCCGTGCGCTAAAGGGAGGTGCGATAGGAAAGAGATAACTCCTGATGATCTTGAGGAATTGACGCGGTTGGTTAAAAATGGCGAAGAACCGATCGAGTCATTTCTAAACCACTGTTTTCCTCTTTCTTTCGGTCCGTTCACGCTTTGTTCTGAAAAAAAATATCCTGGAAACAAATGGAGTGTTGAATCGGTCAGGTATTTTTGGAGAAATGAACACGGCCGGAATGGCGATGAAAGGGTAAATCTTTGCCATACGGAAAAAGCAATCGTGGTACGAGAATTCTTGTGCGATTTGAAGGAAGGAGGCATCTTAGTGTCTTTAGCTTTCCCGGGGTCGCACAATTCTTTTCCCGGAATTAATTTCTACGGCCTTGACCTCAAAAAAGGCGATGAAGTCGAACTGCACCAAAAATGGGTAGTGGAAAAATCATAACAAAAGCGCCGTTCGCCAGAGAGCGAACGGCGCTTATTTTTTTACCATATCTAGCGATGAACTCTGTCAGTGAAAATTATTTTTTTATAATAATTTCACAAGTTTTTAATAATGCGGCCGCATTATTAAAAACTTGTGAAATTTAACATAAAATTGCCAAGTTATTTTTTACCAAAATTTATTTTTGTAATTTTATAAACGATCGTTTACAAAATTACAAAATAGATTTTATTCAAATTTCAAGTCTGTAATAATTTTATCGGTTTTCTCTAAGGCTTCTGACTTTTTGGTTTCCGGCGGGATGCCGATTATTTTTACTTTTTTTATTTTGCCCAATTTTTGAAGATATCGGAGATTGGTAAGAGCATCAAAATCGTGCATACCGACATTGGGCGATCGCGCGAATTTTTCAAGTCCATCAAAAACCATTACATCTTTGGCGCCGACAGATGTGTCAATAATAATCAATTCTTCTCCTATATTTTCCCATTCCTCGTTCGGATCTTTAATTTCAAACTGAATCTCTGGAAATTCCTTCCGCAGTTCCGGCAAAATGCGGATTGGAAGGGAATCCTCATCCAAATCCTCATTTCCAAAAATGTAAATAATGTTCATGCTATAATATTGCCATGACAATAGAATTTAATAAAGTGACTTGGTATTCAAATATCGTCGCAATAATTATTTTTGTGGGGACTTTTTATATTGGATATTATTTGGGCGGCCAAGCGGAAAAAGTAAAGCAGAGTAGCGATTCAAATTATCAAACTGTTGTCGCTTCTGACAAGCCAGAAAACGCTACCTTTACCATTGATAACAGCAAAATTACTCTTGTGAACGGAAAATTTGAAAAGCAAATTCCAGACTCATCATCAAAAATTAAAGCCACAATGTTTGGCGCGCCGATTTACGGAGATTTAAACGGCGATGGCAAGGAAGACGCCGCTGCGTTTTTGGAATATGAAAGCGGCGGCAACGGAACTTTTTATTATGCCGTTGCTGTAATAAATGTTGGCGGAAAATATGTCGGAACCAATGTCATTTTGCTTGGCGACAGAGTAGCTCCACAAACAATTCAAATTCAAAACGGCCAGGTTGTCGCGAATTACGCCGTTCGCAAAGAAGGCGAGCCGATGACAACACCTCCGTCTATCGGCGTTTCCGATTATTTAAAACTTAATGGAAATGTTTTGGAAAAAGTTACGAATAATTAGTCTCGGGTAGCGTTAAGTTATTTTTTCTCCTTTATCGCTCTCTCCAGTTCTTGTTGCATTCTTCTTATTTCGCCTTCGGCGCGCTGTCGGCGCTGTTCAAGCTCCCGAACTTCCGACTCCGCCATTTGCGCGTCTCTTTTCAATTTTTCATATTCTTCTTTTAACTTGTCCGCCTCTGCTTGTTTTCTGTCCAATTCTTGTTTTTTGCGAATTGCCTCACCTTGTTTTCTTTTATGATCTTGATCTTTCTTCTCTAAATCTTGGCTGTCTTTTTCTATTTCTCTTTTAAGATTTTCTATTGCTTGTGTTGAAGTTGAACTCATGTTTTTTACGATTAATTAACTGATATGTTAAAATTATACTCTTTTCCACGTAAAAAATGAAAGTTTTACAGTGTATGGCCAAAACTAAAAGACTAAAAGACTCAATCATTTCTTCAAGAATTTGTAGACATTCATTCCCGCAATTGCTCCAATTATCGGTCCAAAAATATACATCCAATCAAAAGAACCGACACTGAAAGCGACGGCCGGATTAAGCATGGCGTTTGATCCCAAAAAGGAGGCAAAAGCTATTCCAAGAAGAAGCGATCCGCCAACCACGATGCCGTTTAAATGTGACGGCACTTTTCCGTACATAACGGCGGCTACTCCGAATGTGAAAATAAAAGTTCCAAAAAATTCCGCGAAGCCTTCAATGCCTGAATTGTTGGCGGCAAAAGTCACTTCTTTTCCCGGATAACTTTTTAAGAGAATCAGAGCGGCGATGGCGCCCAAAAATTGAACCGCTAAATATCCAAAAGTCTCCGACAATTTGATTTTATCCAAAGAGAACGCGCCGATTGTGACGGCCGGATTCAAATGGGCGCCGGAGATGTGCCCGACTGAATAAACAAATAGCATAAGAGTAAGCGCTGCTAAAATTGGCGTTGCTAAGCCGAACTCTTTGTGGATGGATAAAGCAACAATAGACGATAGAGCAAAGGTGCCTAAAAATTCTGCAACATATTTTTCCATAAACTTATAAAGTTTAGTTATGTTTAAGGCAACGACCTTTATGTCCTAATCTGAATCAATTATACTCCTTTTAAGAAAAAGGGCATTGTAAATGGTATAATGGAAAATATGGACCCAAATAATGACAATTTTGTGAAATATATCCTTAAAAAAAGCAATCGCGCCAAGCGGATGCGCGTTTCCGTTAATTGCTTGGGCGAGGTCAAAGTAACGGCACCAAAAACCTTGAACAGCAGTTTTATTGAAAAATTTGTTGAAAAACAGAAAGACTGGATAAAATCAAAAGTGGATTATTATAAAAATCATCCCGTTAAATCTTTTTTCCAAAAAATATCTTTATCAAAACATTCCAAAAAAGAATTCAAGGAGAATAAAGAAAAAATTTCAGCTATAATAAAAGAAAAAATCGATTATTTTAACAACCACTACAATTTCATTTTCAACCGCATTTTTGTTAAAAACCAGAAAAGCCGGTGGGGAAGCTGTTCCAAGACTGGCAATTTGAATTTTAATTACAGAATAAATTTTCTGCCGGAAAAATATCAAGATTATATTATCGTCCACGAGCTTTGCCATCTTAAAGAATTCAATCATTCCGCCAGTTTTTGGAATCTGGTTGCTCAAAAAATTCCGGATTATAAAGAAATCAGATATAACCTGCGGAAATTATAAACCAGAATCAATCTCAATAAAAATTTTATAAATGTTGAATTCTTCCCCCCCCCCGTCCGCCTTTGGCGGACGGGGGATTTTATTACCAATTTCCTGATATTTTTCATCTCAAAAATGATATAATTTAATCATTAAAATAATACTTTCATCATTATGAAAAAAACACTGCTTTCTTTAATCTTTGTCCTTTTTCTCGCTTCTCCCGTTTACGCTTCCACAAACCAACCACAGTTGGACCAACTGGCTTCTGTCATCACTTCTCTCCAATCCATTGTTGATTCTCTTCAAAATTTAGTTTCTACCAGTTTTCAATCAGTTTCTACTAATTTCTCGGCAAATTCTTCTTCTCAACTGGCTGCTCTTGACGGTTCTGGTTCCGGCCTCGTCGGTTGGTGGAAATTTGATGAAGGCAGTGGCACGATCGCAGCTGATTCATCGGGGAACAGTAACACGGGAACGCTTATGCCAGCTACAACGCCCCCGTCTTGGACAACCGGCCAGCTCGGCCAAGCTCTTTCTTTCAATGGTTTGAATTATATAATGGGAACGAAAGTTTTATCAATCGGAGTTTCAGCAATAACGTTTAGTGCATGGGTCTTTCCAAGATCAAATGGACCTACTGGCTACGGTGTAGTTATATCTAATGGTTATGCTTATTTAGCGACGGGAGGCCCTTCCAGTACAAGGTGGATCTTTTCACATAATTATGGGGCAACATCGGGCAGTGCGGGAAATAATTCCATTACATTGAATAAATGGCAGCATGTTGTGGTTGTTAGAAAATCTTCCGGGTTGATAACTTTCTATATAAATGGAAACCAAATTGGCACCGCAGACCAAAACATAGGCGTGGCTGCAGACGGCAATAATGCTTGGAGGATAGGGTCAAGAGCGGATGGAAATTATTTTGACGGCTTGATTGATGAAGTCCGAGTTTACGACCGAGACCTGTCTGCTTCTGAAGTTTCCCAACTCTACACTCTTGGTAACGAAGTAAGTAATGGTAGTCCAGCCACCTATTCCTTATCAATAACCAATGCTGGCAACGGCACAGTCAGTAGTAATCCAGCAGGCCTTAACTGTGGAAGTACCTGTTCAATTTCCGGCATAACTTCCGGCGCCACATACACGCTTACTGCGGCTCCCGATGTCAATTATAGCTCGTCATGGTCCGGTTGCAGCCCCTCAGCAAACAACGATACCTGCACAGTTGTGGTTAATGGGAATACTACTGTCACAGTCATATTCGCTTCGGCTTCAAGCCCAGCGCCCGTAATCACAAGTGTATCCGCATCAAACATCACAGCAACCGGAGCTACTCTAACTTGGACAACTGACCAATTGTCTGATTCGCAAGCAGACTATGGCACCACTGCCTCTTACGGCAACTCTACGGCTATAGGCACTACTTTGAGTACATCACATTCGATCACTCTTTCTGGTCTTACCGCCAACACTCTTTATCATTATCGCGTGTATTCAAAAAACGCTTCCGGTGTAATTACCCGGTCTGGGGATAACACTTTCACAACCTCGCAGCAAGTATCTCAGGCATCGGGCAATATTTATATAGCCCAGAATGCCCAAGGATCTAATTCAGGCGCAGACTGTGACAATGCTCATTCAGTTGCATGGCTAAATACATATGGAAGTTGGGGTACGGGGATGGGGCAAATCGGACCAGCCACAACTGTCCACTTGTGTGGAACGATTTCCTCGTTTTTGAATATTCGGGGATCGGGATCTCCAGGTAGTCCAATAACGATTTTTTTTGAAAATAACGCAAAATTAAGCTCTCCGACATGGACGTCGTCATCGATTATCTATATGTCGAATAAAAATTGGATAACCATTGATGGTGGTACCAATGGTGTGGTTGAAGCTACCGACAATGGAACCGGTGTGCAATACGGTGGGAATTTCAACAACCAGAAAGGATTTAATGCCGTCTATGGAGAAAATCTTTCACATGTTACGATCCAGAATCTTAATATTAGGAATCTTTATGTTAGAAAACCGTCATCTCTGGATCCTGTGTTAAGCGGAAGCAGCAGTGTCATGTGCGGCGGAATTATTATAATAATCGGTTCGGACATCATAGTTAGGAACAATCGTATTAGTGATGCCGGGGAATTGATTGGGATAAATTGGGGAGCGGGAGCGACAAATATAACCGTCGATAACAACATCTTGCTGAATACCAATCACGCCATAACCATTGCCAATAATTCCGCGGGGGGCAGTTTGACTAATCTCACAATTTCTCGAAATAAGATTGACGGCCTTGATGTTTGGGAGGGAGGTGAAAATTTTCACAGAAACGGTCTATTTTTATTCACTAACTATGTAGATTCAACCATCACCAATATTTATGTTTACAATAACCACGTTGGTCCGGGAATCAATCCGCAAACCGGGACCGCCGGGACAGGAGGACTGGACAATCAAAGGCCACTAGCGCCAGGAATGTTTAAGAATGTATATGTATTCAATAATATCGCAGACCTAAAAGCGCCTCTGAAATGGAGTCAGGCTTTTATCGGTATTGCGGGCGAAAATTCTCTGATTGCTAATAATACTGTCGTGGGATGGTCGGATTCGTCCGGATGCTATGGCGGCCCTGGCATTGCGGTCGGAGGGATCGGTGGCCGGGCTGAAGCATATAATAATCTGGTGAATTGCACTGGTTCAATGATGGTTCACTCTGTCTATGAAGGTTATCCTTTCACCAATGTTTTATCCGATTATAATCTTTTCAATAATGAAGGTTTTAAAAGATATGCTTCATTTCTTACACTAGTGAATACCAAAGGTGGCTGGGATACAGCAATCAATAACGCGTGGTATGAATTTGCTACTTGGCAAGCCTCACTCACATCAAACAGGGATCCTCATAGCTTAAATATTGACCCGCAACTGGTAAATGCGAACACCTCAAATGGTGATTATCATCTTCAATCCACTTCTCCTGCGCGTAATGCTGGGATAAATCTCACATCCTATTGCACCATAATTCCACAACTTTGTTTTGATTATGACAATAACCCTCGTCCCTCCACCGGTCCTTGGACCATCGGCGCCTACGAATACGTCAGCGGCGGCGCCCCAACCCCAGTGAATGGCTCCTGCTCCATCACTATCAACCAATGCGCAACCGGCTCTTTCTCTGACACCACCGACACCTCCACCAACTATCTCTGGAA
>Ga0172379_10005107_pt1 | contig 18642 bp, 16 predicted proteins | sample GrowelOW334metaG_FD_119756 | JGI IMG/M metagenome (GOLD analysis project Ga0172379, IMG submission 119756) | Groundwater microbial communities from an aquifer near a municipal landfill in Southern Ontario, Canada - Groundwater well OW334 metaG | ecosystem: Environmental > Aquatic > Deep...
GAAGCCGATTCCGCCGAACTCTTAAAACAAAAAACCGACGAAGTCGTCGGGTATATAAGTGAAATAAAGGATCTCTAAAAATTTAATTTTTACTATCACAGATTCATTTTACAAAATGGTGTATATCCACCATTTTGTAAAATGAATCAAATAAAATAAGTTTGAGGCCGTCGTGATGTGGAAATCGCGACGGCCTCTTTGTGGGTTATTGCGGTTGCGTTGTGCGTGGTCAACTTTTTCCTCCGTAGAGGGTCTCAGGGTGGATCTGAGTGTTATTGTTATGTGCCAAGAGCTCCTGCCTGGCAATATGGAAGTCGCCCGAGTGGGCGAAGACTTTGATTCCCCTGACATATGGAGGGGTCTCTTCTGGCTTGAATTTGCCTCCCCATGTCATCGCAATGACCACCTTTTTGTTATGGACTTCCACCGGTCCGTGGGTGGGCAAAAGCCCGCACCAGGATCGTAGATTTGGCCATTGATTTTGAAGGAAGTTGGCATATGCCTCTTCCTGACATTCAATTAGAACCACGCTTGTTGCAATTTTCGCTTCTGCAAGCATTAGATTGCCTCCTTAGTCACACAAAAAGACAGCAAAAAATTTTAGCTGTCTTTTTTTATAACCAATTTTAGTAGCATAATTTGTTTTAGTTTAAAAAAAGACTACTCATTTAGAGCAGTCCGATTTTTTCTTTTACTTCAATTAGAGTTGCTTGCGCGACGGCGCGGGCGCGAGAGGCGCCTTGCCCCAGCACTTGGGCAATATAATCCGGTTTGTCCAATAGCTTCTGTTTTTCTTCTCGGAACTCCGCAAAGTAGGCGCTAATTTCTTTGGCTAAGGTTTCTTTGAGTTCGCTGAATTTCAAACTACCGGCTTTTTGTTGGCCTTTAAAGAACGCGACTTCTTCTTTAGTGCCAAATTGCTCCAGTAAGAAAAACAAATTATCTACTCCCGGTGATTTGCTATTGCCTTCGGTGGCGGTAACGGCTTTTTTAAGCTTGCGGGTAATTTCAGCAGGGGAATCATCCATTAAAATGGCCTCGTCACCCGTCTTACTCATTTTTTTCTCCGGGTCAGACAAGGACATTATGCGCAAGGGTTTTTGCATAAACGGTTTTGGCTCGGGAAAAGTTTGGCCAAATCGGCTGTTAAACTTGCGGGCGATTTCGCGGGTTAATTCCACATGCTGGATTTGATCTTCACCCACAGGCACTGCCGTTGGCTTATAAATTAAAATATCAGCAGCCATTAGAGCCGGATAAGTTAATAGTCCGGCGTTAATGCTGTCTTTTTGGGTTTTGGACTTATCTTTGTACTGGGTCATCCGTTCCAATTCCCCAAGCGGGGTAATGCAGTTAAAAATCCAAGCTAAGGTGGCGTGTTCAAGTACGTGATTTTGTAAAAAGAAAGTGGACTTTTCAGGGCTAATGCCGGCGGCTAAGTAAGTAGCGGCTACATCTAAGGTGTTTGCCGAAAGCTCGGCCGGCTTAAACGGGGTGGTCATGCCGTGTAGATCGGCGATAAAAAAATAGCAATTATGGCCCTGGTTTTGCAATTCGATAAACTGCTTTAAGGCTCCCAAATAATTGCCAATGTGAAGTTTTCCGCTGGCTCTGATGCCGGAAACAATTGTTAACGATTTTTCCATGCACTTATTATAGCAAATAGTTTCAATAAATAAAAAGGTGGCCACGGGATTAGGAGTCCGTGGCCTTTTAGCAGAGCCCATGGGGCGGTTTAAAAGTGTTCAAGCGAGGGCGCCTCTTCAGCCGTGAGGCTAACGATCTCTTCAGCCGTGAGGCTGTTGGGTTGGGTAGTTGCCGGTTGGGCGGTGGAGAGATCTTTGATCTCATTCGCCGGGGGAGTGGATTGTGTAAGAAGTCCGCGGACCCACTTAAACATTGTGAATCCTCCTTGTGGAAAATTATAGCATAATCGTGCTCAATACTAAAGAAGTGGGGCTGTCAGGAAATAGGACCTAACGGACTCCAAATTTAGACAAAATAAAAATAAGCAGGTTAGACATGACCAGGGCAAGTACAAGCAGGCCGAACATGGCCAGGTAATTTTTTTTGTTTGGTTTGATACGAGGGATTAACATAAATTTTCCCTGCGTCAGCAAAAATGGAATAGTTGCAAAGGACCCGTAAACCACAAAAATAAATAACCAGATTAGCGGATTGAGCGCTCCATACAGTAGAATAGCTTCAAACACCACTCCCCAAATTCCTGTCACCCAATAAATATCCCAGGTCGAGAAGTCGTATTTTTTTAGCATAAAATACCATGCCATAATAACCCAAAAATAAATGGTCAGTGCTTGGATAAAATGGGCAATCGGGTCAGCACTGAAAGATTTTTCAAAGCCTTCCAATTGCACAAAAATTTGGGTAATTCCTCCAACAATAATTCCCAAGCCAATAAATTGCATAGCAAGGGGAATGGGCAGTTTAGCGGAAACACGCTGAAGCCCGGTCCATAAAAATACCAGGACAAATATTGAAAAAATCAGAATGGAAGAAACCCCGTCTTGAGATAAACGGATTATTGGCAATAGGCCGGCAATAATTAATAAAAATGTTAGTAGGCGATTTTTCATTTGCGAATCAACTAGTTCTTAAATGGTATCAAAAATCCCGTCCTGATTCAATCAGAGGCGGGATTTTTATTGGCTCTATATTTCTATGACTACCGGCAAGACCATTGGTCGTCTCTCCGTCTTTTGATACAAATATTCGCCGATTTCATCACGAACGATGTTACGCAGGAAGGCATAGTTAGGTTCCAATTTTTCTTTACCTTTACTTTCCACTAACTTTCGTACCTCGTGTTTTACTTCGCGAATTAAATCGTCATTGCCTTTCATGTATATAAAACCTCGGGAAATAATATCCGCTTGGTTTATCAGTTTTCCGGTGCGTCGATCCAGTGTCATAATAATGACAAACATTCCGTCTTGGGCCATAACTTGACGATCGCGAATTACCACTTCGCCGACATCACCAATACCCAGACCGTCTATAAATACGTAGCCGGTGGAAATTTTGGAATCGGAAGTGACTTTGGCTTCTTGGGCGGAAGTAATTTCCAAAATTTGTCCGTTGTCTAAAGCAAAGACCCGGTCTTCCGGAATGCTCATAACTTTGGCCAGTTCCGCGTGAGCCACAATCATATGGTGTTCACCGTGAATTGGCATAAAGAATTTTGGTTTTACCAAAGCCATCATTAGTTTTAATTCTTCCTGGTGCGCGTGACCGGAAGTATGAATGTCTAGAGTTTTGTTGTAAATAACGTGACTGCCTAAACGAGTTAAGTTAGACAACATGGCGGAAATGGCGCGTTCGTTACCAGGAATTGGGGAAGCGGAGACAATAGTAGTGTCGCCCTTTTTAATTTTTACGGTTTTGTGGTCACCGCGGGCAATGCGCGCCAAGCCGGCCGCTTCTTCCCCTTGGGCTCCGGTGGTTAAAATTAAAATTTGGCTATCCGGAAACTTCTTGGCTGCTTCCGATTTGATAATAATTTTTGGTTGGATCTTTAAATAATTTAAAGACAACGCAATTTCAATATTATTAACCAAGCTGCGTCCGGTTACAATAACTTTGCGGTTATATTTGGCCGCAGAGTCAAAGACTTGCTGAATACGGGAGATGTTGGTAGAAAAGTTGGCAAAAATAATCCTACCCTTAATGTCGGCAAAGGTCCGGTCAATGGTTAAGCCGATTTCACGTTCAGAAGCACAGTAGCCGGGTTTGGTGGCATTGGTGGAATCGGACATTAAAAGGGTTACGCCTTCGGCGCCGAATTTTGCAATTTTATCAAACTCGGTTGGTTTACCGTCAGCCGGAGTGTGGTCAAATTTCCAGTCAGTGGCATAAATAATTTGCCCGACCGGAGTAGTAATGCACAAGCCGACAGAGTCGGGGATGCTGTGGTTCAGCCTGAAAAAGCGAATTTTAAAATTTCCCAAAGCCAACACATCATCTTTGGTTAAGGTGTGGATTTTGGAACGTCCAAGTAGGCCGAATTCTTCCAAGCGTTTTTTTATAAACGCAGCGGTTAGACCCATAGTATAGACTGGCGGGTCGCCGATTTTTGGCAAAATGTAAGGAATGGCACCAATGTGGTCCAAGTGACCATGAGTAATAATTACTCCACGGATGCGACGCTTGTTTTCTTCCAACCATTTTGTGTCCGGAATAATATAGTCGATTCCCGGCATGGTATCGTCCGGAAAGGCCAGTCCCATGTCAATGACAATTAAATCATCGCCAAATTCCAACACCGTCATATTTTCTCCGACTTCTTCCACACCACCCATTGGGATAATGCGCAAATTTTGCCTGGAAGAGGTATAACGGCTGGTGTTTAAAGTCGTTGTCGGTTTCGCAGCCACTATATCTGTGGCTTTGTTAATCAACATGTCCAAGCGATCAGTATCATTACTCGCTTGGTTATTGGAATAACTGCTCGGCCGATGTTGGTGGCCGGGTCTTGTGTGTGAGTGATCTTGTCTTTTCATCATTCTATTTTAGTGCATTAACCTTACAAAAAAATTGCGCAGGCTAATGGAATTCTTTCAAGCAAAAAAGCTTGAATTAGTTATTAATTTTTTTGTCTTTTGTCTTAAGTGGAATCTATACCGACCTAAAACAAAACTTGCTTGAAATGAAGCAATTAACAAATTGCAAACAAAAAGAAACTTTTTAACTGCAATTTACTAACTGATTTCTTGTCCCGTTAGAAATTGGGACTAATGTATGTAAAATTAGTCTTTTTAACGCGTGTCTAATTTTGATTTCAAATCTATCTCATTAATTTCTAACGGGATAAATTTCTGCGGAGAATTAAACTATTTATCTAATTATATCATTTATGGCTTTTTTTGTCAATTTGATTTTCGGATAAATCTGCCTTTCGACTTTTGTTATTTATCATTGGCTATCTAGATTAATTGGTCGAAGGCCATGAGCGAATCCCGATTTATCGGGAGAAGTGTAAATGGTGCCGCGGGAGGGACTTGAACCCTCACGGCCTTGCGGCCATACGCACCTGAAGCGTACGTGTATGCCAATTCCACCACCGCGGCGTGTTGTTAGTATAGAGTATTTTTTATCTAGAACAAAGTTTGGCTAGTCAACTGTGTCTTCTGTAGGTTTCAGTAGTGTTCCCATTGTAGTGTTATTTCCAAACCCTAGTCGTACTTATATACCAGTTTTGTAAGTTATTAAATCTGACGGCCGGTTCGGGTAAAAATTTTATATCAATATTTTTTATTTTTTTATCCAGCACATAAATATATTCGGTTTGATCAAGAAAAATTACCGGAGCCTTGTCTAAAATAATCTGGTTGAATTTTTCATAAATTTCTTGGCGAGTTTTTCGGTCGGTAGTGGTGCGGGCATCGGTAATTAATTTATCCGCGGTTGCATCTTGGAAACCGGTTAAATTCACCCCCGGGTCTTTGACTTGGGTGGAGTGCCAAAACAGGAACGGATCGGGGTCGGCACCAAATTTTTGCGGAAATAATAATACATCAAAGGTTCGGGGTTTAATTAAGGTATCCGTTAGCTGTTTACTGGGCAAAATGACCAAGTTAACTTTTATATTTAAGGCGCGCCATTGATTGGCTAAAATTTCCGCGGCCTTAGCATTAGTTAAAGTGTCGCTGGTGGATAGAGAAATTTCCAGTGGCGTGCCTTTTTTGCTGGTTCTAATACCGGTACTGCCGTTAATTGTCCAGCCGGCCGCGTCCAATTGGATTTTGGCTTGTTCCGGGTCGGTATTGGTGGCTGGAGATTGGGCGGTTCGCTGTTCGGGGAATAGCAACGGCGAGGAGGGGAGCAAGGCATTATTTTTAAACACTTCATCAATAATTTGTTTTTTATTGGTGGCTAACGACAAGGCTTTTCGGACGTTTTGATCCGCTAGAATTTTGTTATTTAGGTTGAAAAATACTACTTGGTATTGCGGAAGAGGAATTTGTAGAATTTGCGCGCTGTTTTGTTCCTTGTCCAAGTATAGATTGCTCCCTAAGGGGATAAAGCCAAACCCGCTTATTTCCCGGCTATGGAAGGCATTGAGCATGTCTTCTTCGGAATCATAAAATTTTATGGTTATAGAATCAATTTTTGGCCTCTCCATATAAAATTGTTTGTTGGCCTGTAGAGTAATTTGTTCAATTTTTCCGCTAGATTGCTTTTTAATTTCTTTAATTGAGTAGGGTCCACTGCCGATGGCCTCCAAATTAAATTTTGACAGAAGAAAATTTTGGGAATCAACCTTGCTCCAAATATTTTTTGGTAAGATAGGCAGGGTTAAGTTTTCCGCAAACGGGCCGGAAATATCTTTTGTGGTAAACTTTACGCTGTAATCGGAAAGTTTTTCTACGTTTGTGGCTTGCCAAAGAGGTCTTAATGGACTTTTGTAGGCTGGATCTTTTAACAGCTGAAAAGTATAGGTAACGTCATCGGCAGTTACCGGTTTGTCATTGTGCCATTTGGCCTCGCGTTTTAAATTTATGGTGTATTGTTTTTGGTCAGCAGAAATTTGGGGCATGCCATCGGCTAAGTCGGGGACAATTAGGCCATTGGAGCCATATTTATAGAGGCCGGAAAAAACAAGTTCGGTTAAAGCCAGTTCATTTTCCTGATGCGCCAAAAGAGGATTTATATAAGTTGGTTGACCAACTAATCCTTCGCTGTAAGAACCGCCAAAATCAGCAACCGGATTTGTGTGGGACAGATAAAAATTTCGACTGGACCAGAGCAAACTTATAATGGCCATGACTAGCAGGCCAAGCAAGACAATTTTTTCGCGTTTACCCATTAAAGAAAAAACTTTCCGCAAACGGGAAAGGCTTAGATGTTTTAGCTCTTTGGCTCCTAGAGTGACAGCCTTAGTATAAGAGATTAAATTGTGAGGAAAACCGTTCATTACAGTATAATCCTAATGGTTTAAATTTTTATCCAAAAGTTCCTAAAAGGGTTCCGGGTCATTCGGATAAAAATCGTATTTTCGGATTATTTATGACTTAAACAAAAAACCAATGTTAATGACAACAAAAAGTATTCCTAAGACAATAGTGGCGTAAAAAAGCCATTTTTCAAAGCCACGCCTGGTCTGAACAATATTGCCGGCACCGCCAAAAACAGTAGACAAGCCGGATGATTTGTTTTGCAGGGCAATGATAATAATCAGCAAAATCATGACTAAAATGTTGAGAAACTTGAAAATTGGTCCGGAAAACATATATTTTTTGAATGTTTGATTATGAAGTAAATTGCCTGCCCATTATACAAGAAAATGGGTATTGGTGTCAATGCAAGAAATTAACCTAATTATTCTAATTTCTAATTGACCTAAATAATACCCAAAAACTAATTTATACATTTGACATTGGTTCTTATTTAGAATAATTAGATAAATTAGGTTAATTAGACATTTACAAGCTTTGAATAATTAGATGAGCAAGTTTTTCCCCGACTGCTGAACTTAATTGGTCAAAATTTGCCTTTTTTATATTGGCCACAGTGCCGAATTTGGTTTTTAGAAGTTTTTTAGTTTTTGGACCCACTCCGGGAATATTGTCCAGCGCCGACTTCACCGCTTGTTTGCTTCTAAGTGCGCGATGGAAGGTAATACCAAAACGATGAGCCTCGTCACGCAGGCGTTGGAGGAGCTGGAGTGCCGGTTGGTCATGACCTAAAATAATCGGTTCTTCTTTGCCGGGCAAAAAGATTTCTTCAATTCTCTTCGCGAGGCCAATTATCGGAGGTCGGAGAATCGGATTGTCAGAGAATCGGATCCCTATGACATCAAGCGCAGAGGATAGTTGTCCGCGACCACCATCAATAACGATTAAATCCGGTAATGGCCAGGTTTTGGAATTTATTTGGGATTTGTCATTTGGATTTTGGATTTTGCCGTCGTCCTGGCTTCTCGCGAGTCGACGAGACAGCATCTCTTTCATCATGGCAAAATCATCGGGCGTATTTTTGCCTTGAATTTTAAATTTTCGGTATTCAGATTTTGCCGGTAAGCCATTTTTAAATACCACCATACTGCCGACCGGGTTGGTGCCTTGAGTATTGGAAATGTCATAACACTCAATGCGGTTTGGCAAGCTAGGCAAATTTAAGGCCTGTTTAAGTTGTTCTAGGCATTGATTAATTTTATCCAAATTCCCTGCTTTGTCCGCCAGCCAGATTTTTAAGTACTCGCTGGCGTTAGTTGCACCGAGTTTTATTAGGCTTATGGGCTTGCCTTTTTGTGGCAGGATAACTTTCACAGTTTTGCGAAATCGTGATTTAATTATTTGCTCAAGGATTTTTTCGTCCAAAAGTTTTATTTGGGAATAAATGATTTTTGGCGCGAAACTGGTTTCTTGATAATATTGTTCAATAAACCGTTGCAAAATTTCTTGCCTGCCGTTTGGTTGCCCCTGCTCGAATTTAAGTTCGTAGACAAAATTTTCTTTATCAAATAATTTTCCCCCGCGAATTTTAAATAAATTTACGCAGGCGTAATCTCTTCCTTCAATCTTCTGTTGGCTATTAATCTGGGTATTATCTCTTGAAACCCTCACCCGTCCGTCAGACGGCCACCCTCTCCCATAGGGAGAGGGTAATATTGAAAGAGCTATTGAAATAATATCCCAATCAACTTTTTTGGCTAAAATAACATTTTGTTTTTCACTCAATAGTTCCAAAGCTTTAAGCTGATCCCGTAAGCGAGCTGCGGTTTCAAAGCGTTTAGAAGAAGCGGCTTCTTGCATTTCCGCTTTGATTTTTTTATATACGCCGGCAGTATCGCCTTGCAAAAACTTGGCAATCTTTTCCAAATGTTCCCGATATTCAGTCAAACTAATTTTCCCCACGCATACGCCGGGACAGCGATGCATATGGTAATAAAAACAAGGCCGACTGCCCACTTTGGTATTGGCGCAAAAGGAAAAAATTTTTCGCACCAAGTTTAAGGTGTTGCGAATTTTGTAGGCCGCGGTGTAGGGACCGAAGAAATAGCTTGTAGCTTGTAGCTTATTGCTTATAGGCGGGTCAACAGAACGAGTGTAACCGATTTGGGGGATTTCGGTAGAGAAATCAATTTTTATAAAGGCATAATTTTTGTCATCTTTCAGATCAATATTAAACCGGGGGTGATGCTGTTTAATTATCGTGTTTTCTAAAAACGCGCTTTCCAGTTCGCTGTCTACCACCGTATAGGTTACGTTGGTCGCCTCGGCCATCAAAAAAGGGATTTGGGGGCGGTTATCATTAGCCCCAAAATATTGTTTAACCCGGGCGCGCAAATTTTTGGCTTTGCCCACGTAAAGAACCTCCCCGGTGGAGCCTATAAACTGGTACACACCGGGGCGATGGGGGAATTCGGAGATTTTAGATTTTAGATTGATCGCAGATCCCATAAGTAATTAAATTATATCCGTCTGTTGACCTTGTGTCTATAAAGTGATAATTATACTCTATAAAGCTCAGACGTAAGGAGGCGTTATGAAAGCTGATATTCTTGTGGGAGGGATATACTACTCTGTCCCGCTGTGGATGGTTGGGCTAATTTTTGTTCTGGCTCTTGTCGGCGCAGGAACAATAATTGCCTGGGTGATATCCTTGCCTGAAATTCTAAGCATTGTCGTTTGTTGGATAGGCTGGCGGATCACCGCCTCACAAGTCGGGTATTTGCCCGACGTGGAAGCTTCAACCATGTCTCGAATAAGACAGCCGTGATATCAACAACTCATCAGTCTTCTTGCCCCGCGGCACATGTTGCGGGGCGCTTTAATTTAAGTCTTAACCCCTTGCTCACTCTTGACATAAGTGGTAGAATGATGACTAGCTTAAAGCTACAGACGGGAACAAATAAGCACTACACCTGCCCGCCATACCTTACCCAGACAACAGACTAACCCTAGTCAAAAAGATAAATTCAAATAATTAACACTGATTATCCAAGCAGGCAGTGGCAGGCGAGGAAAACTACAGAAGCAGTTTAGTTATGGTATTATCTGGTTTTTGTGACTAAATAAATAAATTTAAAATCGTAACGCCGTAGTATATGTTAAAAGATATTATTTCCATCCGGGGTGCCCGGCAACACAATCTAAAGAATTTAGACGTGGATTTGCCCCGCAATAAGCTGGTGGTTTTTACCGGTTTGTCCGGCAGTGGTAAGAGCTCTTTGGCGTTTGATACTATTTATGCCGAAGGACAAAGGCGCTATGTGGAAAGTTTGTCGGCTTATGCCAGGCAATTTATCGGCCTGATGGATAAACCTGATGTGGATAAAATTGAAGGGTTGTCTCCGGCAATTTCCATTGACCAAAAATCCGCATCACACAACCCCAGAAGCACGGTCGGAACCGTTACAGAAATTTATGACTACATGAGGTTACTCTGGGCGCGCATTGGTATTCCACATTGTCCTGTTTGCGGAAAAAAAATTCAAGGACAGACCATTGCCGCCATGGTAGAGCAAATTTTGGGGCTAAAGCCGGGCACAAAAATAATTTTGTTGGCGCCGTTTATTAAAGATCAAAAAGGGGAGCACCGGGTAATTTTTGAACAAATCAAAAAAGCCGGTTTTGCCCGTGTGCGCGTGGATGGAACAGTAATGGACTTAAACGAAGCGCAAAATTTAAATCTAGATAAGCAAAAAAAACATAGCATTGAAGTTGTAGTGGATCGTTTGGTAGTCGACCGGACTGAAAAAGGCAGAATTTCCGAGAGCTTGGAAAAAGCCTTAGACCTGGGCGATGGGTTGGCCATGGCTGCAAAAATGGAAGGCGACAAATTGGGCGCAGATATGTTAATGTCCCAAAAGTTTGCCTGTCCGGACGGCCACATGCAATTGTCCCAGTTAGACCCGCGAGATTTTTCTTTTAACAGTCCGCACGGCGCTTGTGGCGAGTGTAAGGGACTGGGTCATAAATTAACTGTAGAGCCGGATTTGGTCATTCCAAACCAACGATTAACTTTGGCCGAAGGCGCAGTCCGTCCTTGGAGCAAAACTACTTCTCGCCTGTCTTGGTACGGCCGAATTTTAGAAGCCGTGGCCAAAGAGTATGGATTTTCTATAAATACCCCAATTAAAGATTTGCCAAAAAAGTTTTTGGATGTAATTTTATACGGCACCGGCGACAAAAAAGTCAAAGTCTCCGGCGAATTTGCCAGCCGAGAAGGTGAGTTCGAAATGATGACGGTGTTTGAAGGAGTAATCCCAAATTTGGATCGTCGGTACAAAGAAACTGATTCCGAGTATATGCGCAGTGAAATAGAAAATTATATGCGCGTACGCCAATGTCCGTCTTGTTTGGGGCGTAGATTAAAACCGGAAGTTTTAGGTGTCACGGTCGGCGGTAAGGGGATTGTGGAAGTCTCCGCTTCTAATATTGAAGACGCCAGCGAGTTTTATAAAAATCTTTCCAAATCTTTAAACCAAAAAGACTTAACAATTGCTCGGCAGGTATTAAAAGAAATTAATGCCCGCCTGTCTTTTTTGTTAAATGTAGGGTTATCATATTTATCACTGGACCGCGCAGCCGATACTTTGTCCGGCGGGGAAGCTCAACGTATTCGCCTTGCTACACAAATTGGCTCCGGCCTTACCGGCGTGCTCTATATATTAGATGAACCGTCCATTGGCTTGCACCAGCGTGACAATGCCCGATTACTGCAAACACTTAAAGAGTTACGGGATTTGGGTAATACGGTAATTGTAGTGGAACACGACGAAGAGACCATCCGCGAGGCGGATTGGGTGGTAGATATTGGTCCTGGTGCCGGCAAGCACGGCGGAGAGTTGGTGGCCGAAGGGACTCCGGCTCAAGTACAAAAAAATCTCAAGAGCTTAACCGGGCAGTATTTGGCCGGCAAGGAATTTATTGAAGTGCCAAAAAAACGCAGGGCAGGGAATGGCCGAAAAATTTCCATTTTGGGTGCCAGTGAATTTAATTTAAAAGACATTAATGTAGACATTCCTTTGGGAAAATTTGTTTGCGTTACCGGTGTGTCCGGCAGTGGTAAATCCACGCTCTTCCATGATATTTTAGCCAGAGCGCTTTATAAATATTTTTATAACAGCAAAGACGAACCCGGCAAGCACAAGAAAATTTTAGGCATTGAGCATATTGATAAAATTATCAATATTGACCAAAGCCCGATTGGTCGTACCCCGCGAAGTAATCCGGCCACCTATACCGGGCTATTTACCCCGATTCGGGATTTATTTGCGGAAACCAAGGAAGCCAAAATGCGTGGGTATCGCGCCGGCCGTTTTAGTTTTAACGTTAAAGGCGGACGCTGTGAAAAGTGCGCGGGTGACGGGGTAATTAAAGTGGAAATGAATTTTTTACCGGACGTCTATATTACTTGTGAAGAATGTAACGGCAAACGTTATAACGCGCAGGCCTTGGAAATTCATTACAAAGATAAAACCATTTCCGATGTGCTGGAGATGACTGTTGATGACGCGAAAATTTATTTTGCCAACCTCCCACAAATTTACAAAAAGCTGGAAACCTTAAGTCATGTCGGTTTGGGTTATATGCGTCTGGGGCAAAATGCCACCACCCTTTCGGGAGGGGAAGCTCAACGTATTAAACTGGCCACGGAATTGTCCCGCGCTTCTACGGGTAGGACTTTGTATTTGTTGGACGAACCGACTACGGGACTACATTTTGCCGATGTTAAGAGATTGGTACAAGTTCTAAACAAGTTGGTGGACAAAGGAAATACCGTGGTGGTGATTGAACATAACTTAGATATGATTAAAACCTCAGACTGGATTATTGATCTTGGGCCCGAAGGCGGAGACAAGGGTGGACAATTAGTAGCCTCCGGTACCCCGGAGGATATTGCCAAAGTCAAAGCCAGTTACACTGGTCAATATTTGAAGGTAGCTTTGCATTAAATCCCGTCTGGATTATCACTTGACACCTTAGAGTGCTAAATGCTAAAATGCATTTAGCACTCTTTTGTATTAGTTGATATTTAGGAATATGACTAACGAAATAACCCCCAGGCAGGCGAAAATACTAGCCGCAATTGTTAAAGAAAATTGTGACAATGGCCAACCAGTGGCCAGCGGCGACTTGGCGGAAAAATATAATTTTGGCGTATCTGCGCCGACTATCCGTAATGAAATGCAGGAGTTGGAAAAGTCCGGATATATAAAACAACCGCACACTTCGGCCGGGCGAGTGCCCACAGACAAAGGTTTTCGGTTTTTTGTAAATGAATTAATGGACAGGGTTAAATTAACTTTAAAAGAACAAGACTCTTTAAAACGCGAATTGGTAAAACTCCAAATGGTGCATATGGAAATGGGCCGGCGCTTAACCAAATTGCTTTCCGATCACAGTCAGTCAGCCAGCTTTGCGCTTTTTGATAATGAAATATCTACCATGGGCATGTCCAATATTTTAAATAATCCGGCCTTGCCTTCGGAAGACGCGCGGGAAATTGCCAAATTTTTTGATAACCTGGACGAGCACGCGGAAAAAATGATGCATGACTATTCCGGTAAAGGACCAAAGGCTATGATTGGTAAAGAAATTGAACTTTCTAAAACCAGTGATTACTCCATGATAGTTTCCGGCCTGCAGTTGCCTTCGGGCAAAAAAGGGATTATTGGTTTAGTGGGGCCAAAATCCATGAAGTACGAAAAAAATATGAGTTTAATGGAGTATATAGCTAAATTGTTGGGAGGTAGCGCGATTTTTATACTTTTTTTAATTAAGTAAGTTTAAAATTTCTAATTAACCTAATTAACCTAATTTCTAAACAAACCCCAATGTCAAAATTTCCAATTTAAGCATTTGAACATTAGAAATTGTTTAGGTTAATTAGATCAATTAGAATAATTAGGTTAATTTATGACCGACAACCAACCTGAAGAACAACCAAATATAGAATTGTTACAACAAGACTTAGACGCAATGACCAATAATTGGAAAAGGTCATTGGCCGATTTTGAAAACTATAAACGGCGCAAAGAGGCGGAGAATAAAGAGCTGGTGGAATTTGCTCGCGAAGTTACAGTAGCTAAACTCCTGCCGACATTGGATACTTTGGAGCAAGCTCTAAAACATATGCCGAGCGAGGAGAATCAAGAAGCCAGAAGTAAGAATCAAGAATTTTTCAAAAAGTTTGATAACTGGCATGTAGGAATAAACGGTATTTTAATTCAGTTAGATAAAACCTTAGAAGAGTTGGGAGTGAAAAAGATAGAGGCAATAGGGAAAAAGTTTGACCCGCACTTCCACGAGGCTGTTCGGGAACAGGAGTCGGAAGAAACCGACGGAATTATATTAAGCGAATTTCAATCGGGCTTTGAGTTAAATGGCAAAGTCATTCGTCCCAGTCAGGTGGTAATCAGCAAGAAGTCCGCCAAAGGCGGAGAATAATAGTTACCAGCCAAAAGCGAGCGAAGCGAGTCGAAGGGTGATTATCAGTAAAAAGATTAAGTAAAAAATTTAGAAAATTAATCATCTAAATTAATGCATCCAGAAACATTATCACCAGAAGTAAAATATGCTTGGGTAAGAGATCCGGCAGAGGTAAAAAAGAGATGGCAAGTCGAACTTGATGAGTTTAATAAAACTAAAGCAATTGAGTCTGGTAAGCCTAATGGTATGCCTGCTGAAGTAGAGTTTTTTGAAATACCGCAACAGTTATACGATGCGCTGCCAAATCTTCCGGTCGAAGATCTTCCAAAAGTGTCAGCTTTGCTTCAGAATATCGGATCATTTCCCTACGCCCAAAAAGATTTTTACGAAACCTTAAAGAAAATGCAAAGTTTGGCCGCTCCAAGTCAGATTAAAGAACAGCACTTGCAACATTATCAAGAAGAATTACAAGGCCATATGGGGATTTTATGTAGTAATGCTGTTCGTTTAGAAGAAGCATCTGCAGCATTGAAAAATTTTATTGATAAATTATTGGCCCAAGCAAACTCATCAAAGGTATATAACGAGCCTGATGTTTATGAGCAGTCGGCTGAGCAACCAGTATGGGATATGTCCAGTTCCTCTTATAACATGCTCCCGAGTTATGTCCAAAGAGCAGTGGATAGAGTGGTTAAGATTTATGAAACTGGGCAACCAGTGCCAAGAGAGGATTGGGATAAATATTTTAATTCTTCAAACAAAGTAAATTTTTCTGCAATTACTGACCCTAAAGAAAAATGTGCGGCATTTGTTGTTGCGTTAAATGATTTCGGAGCAATCAAAAATAATCGTCGCGATCGTAGACTTCCTGTTTTACCAGAATCGTAAGTTAAAATTTAAGATAAGTTTGGTAGCAATAATTATAGTCCGTCAAAAGACCTAAAGGCCATTTAGCGGATATCTCAGCCCCGGCTGACAGAAAAGGAATTTATGTTGATCAAAGAAATGTTTGAAGTTGGCGGAATTATGGAAATGGACGACAAAGCAAAAAGCATAAAAGTGTTAGATGATACCGACTGTGTAATTACCGGCAAAGCGCTAAACAAGAATAAAATTATTTTACATATGAAGCGTAACGTGGACGGTAGTGAGGGAAATGTATTTGTGTATTTAAAAGATGAATTTCACGATCAATTCCCAATTTCTAAAAAGTTATTTGCCAGCAAAAAAATTACCGGTCTAACTTTGGGACAATTTAAGAAATTGGATATTGAAGAACTTTAGACCGCGGATACGCAGATAAAAACCGGATTACGCGGATAAGGCATATCGATTATTATATTAAATTATCAAATTTATATCACCCTCATCTAGTCTCTCCTATCAAGCGAGAGGAAGACCGCAGGGGACAAGGAGAAAGAATTATGAGTAAAATTATTGGGATAGATTTAGGGACTTCTAATAGCGCGGCAAGCGTTATGGAAGCAGGGAAAGCGGTAATTATTCCGGCGGCTGAAGGCGCGAGTCTTGGCGGGAAAGCTTTTCCGTCTTACGTGGCTTTTACCAAAGAAGGGCAATTGCTCGTCGGGGAACCGGCCAGAAGACAAGCGGTTACTAATCCGGAAGGCACCATTTTTGAAGCCAAACGAAAAATGGGTCAGAAGTTTAACTTCCATGTTAATGGAAAAGATTATACCCCGGAACAAATTTCCGCGTTTATTTTGCAAAAAATTAAAAAAGATGCCGAAACCTTTTTGGGTCAACCGGTTTCTAAAGCGGTGATTACCGTCCCGGCTTATTTTGACGACAGCCAAAGACAAGCCACCAAAAATGCCGGAGAAATTGCCGGACTGGAAGTGGTGCGCGTAATTAACGAACCGACAGCCGCGGCTTTTGCCTATGGCTTGGACAAAACTTCTTCCAAAGATCAAAAAATATTAGTGTTTGACTTGGGTGGTGGAACCTTGGACGTTACAATAATGGATTTTTCCGAAAGTGACGGACAGGCGACTTTTGAAGTGCTTTCCACTTCCGGAGATACTGCTTTGGGCGGTAAGGATATGGACAAAGCGTTAATAGATTACTTGGTTGCTACATTTAAAAATGAAAGCGGGGTAGATATTACCGCCGATAAAATGGCTATGAATCGCATTCGCGAAGCCGCGGAAAAAGCCAAGATTGAATTGTCCACCACAATGGAAACCGACATCAACTTGCCGTTTATGACTGCCGATGCCAATGGGCCAAAGCATTTTGCCATGAAAATTACTCGTAGCAAAATGGAAGAGCTAATTAAACCTTTGGTGGATAAAATGCGTCATCCGGTGGAACAAGCGATTACCGACGCTAAATTGTCTCCGCAAAATATAGACAAGATTATTTTAATTGGCGGACCGACCAGAATGCCTTCCGTAAAGAAATTTGTGGAAGACTATATTGGTAAGCAGGCTGAAGGCGGAATTGACCCAATGGAAGCTGTAGCCAAAGGCGCGGCCATTCAAGCCGGTATTTTAGGCGGTGACGTGCAAAGCAAGGAAATTTTATTGCTCGACGTTACCCCGTTAACTTTAGGTTTGGAAACTTTGGGTGGTGTGCGTACTCCGTTAATAGATCGCAATACCACAATTCCAACTTCCAAGAGTCAGACTTTTTCTACCGCGGCTGACAACCAAACCTCCGTGGAAATTCATGTGTTGCAAGGTGAGCGCGAATTTGCCAAAGACAACAAAACTTTGGGCAACTTTATTTTGGACGGTATCCCGCCGGCGCCTCGGGGCGTCCCTCAGGTGGAAGTCACTTTTGACATTGACGCTAACGGAATTTTAAGCGTTCATGCCAAAGACAAGGCTACCGGCAAGGAAAATAAAATTACCATTCAAGGATCTTCCAATTTAAACAAAGACGAAATTGAACGAATGAAAAAAGAAGCTGAAACTCATGCAGCTGAAGACCGCAAGCGCAAAGAGACTGTAGATATGCGAAACCAGGCTGATACTTTAATTTCCGTGTCGGAAAAAACTTTAAAAGACGCCACCTCGACAAGCTCGGGATCTTCGACCGGTTCTAAGGTGACTGATGAGATGAAGAATGCTGTTGAAGAAAAAATTAAAGCCTTAAAAGACATTAAAGATAAAGACGATGTGGAAGCTTTAAAGAAAGCTATGGATGAGTTGTCCGAAGCGGTGCAAAAAGTAGGCGCGGCAATGTATGAGACCGGAAAATCGGAGAATCAGAAGCCAGAAGGGGCCCCAGCAGATTCTACAAACGCAACAGGGTCAGACAATGGGCCGGTGGACGCGGAATTTAAAGAAGTTCCAAAACAATAGTTAAACAAAATCTTAAACAAAAATATATGTCCTGGAAAGCTTTTTCTCTTTTAGTAATTATTTTAATTTTTGGCGCCTTTATATATTTAAAGATCCAAATTTTAGGTAATCCTTCCAGCAATTTTAATCAAACCACTCGGTATACATTGGGCGGATATCAGTTTGCTCGTAGCCTATTTGGAATGCATAATTATGGCGACGCCAGGAATTGGTACTTTAAAGGAACGTCGCCAATGATTATTGAAGTGGTGACTGCTAAGGGGTTGGAAATTGACCAAAAAGCCTTGAATAATTTCTCTGCGGATGTAAAAATGTATACCGGCCGACCGGTGATCATATTTGATGCCGAAGAAATTTCTGCTGGCACTTTAACTGATTCAGATCTTTCCACTATTGTCGCATTGCACCGAAAACAAATTGGGCCGGGACAGCCGAATTTCTTTATTATTTATGCGGAAGATTTTCAGCGTCCCGGAACAGAGTTGGCAAAAACCTATAATGAATATGGAATGGTATTGTCTGACAAACGGCTGATGGAGGTAACATCCGGATATCCCGGTTCTGTGAGTGAATATGTGGAGTCCACTTTGCTTCATGAATTTGGTCATCAGTTGGGTTTAGAGCATAATGACACGCCCGGCTGTATAATGAATGAAAAAGTGGAAAAGCCGGCTGATCTTTGGGGTGATAAAATTGATTATCTAGTGACAAAATTTTGCGAGGTGGAGTTAAATCAATTAAAGGCCATTCAAGCGGCCTCTAAATAACAACTTTATGACAAATGTAAATAACCAAGCGGGGAGTGAGCAACAAATCCAAGTAAAAGCTTCCGATGAAGTTTTGCGCGGAGCTTATGCCAACATGGCGCAAATCGCCCACACCGGCGAAGAGTTTATTTTTGATTTTGTGAATATTAC
>Ga0172379_10005108_pt1 | contig 18641 bp, 16 predicted proteins | sample GrowelOW334metaG_FD_119756 | JGI IMG/M metagenome (GOLD analysis project Ga0172379, IMG submission 119756) | Groundwater microbial communities from an aquifer near a municipal landfill in Southern Ontario, Canada - Groundwater well OW334 metaG | ecosystem: Environmental > Aquatic > Deep...
CCAGGACTTGAGTGTGCGCAGAGACAGAACAATACCGCCGTTCATGCGGACAATAAGGTCAACAGTCAAGCGCGGCACCTTTGAATAAATACTTTTGAACTCTTCGAGTGTAAATGGTTTCCGCATAAAAATGAAATATTTATCCTCGCCGCCTGACCCCTTCTGCCAAGCCTACGGTAAGCGGCAGCCCATGCCTGTCCTAAATGCCACAACTACTCCACTGGCAATTTCAGCCTGTGTTGTTTGAATAATCTGAATAGCCAGCCTGCCAATAAACCAATAGCCAGAATAATTGAATATGACAAAACGTTCGGCTGAACTTGGTCGTAATAATAATCCAGGATAGTCATCGTCAATCCAATGCCCATCCACCCTGCAACTATGCATAACGGTACAGACAACACGTAGCTGATGACGCGGGCGTTTTTTGGCAGTGCCACTGACCCCTCAATAAAATTAATGGCTTGGTCTTCAAAAAATGGCAGGAATAAAAACGGCACTACCAGAAAGACCACCGGCCAGAAAAAATCAGTGGAATGAAGCGCAGTCAGGATTAACAACTGTAAGACGTAACTGGTGCTAAAAAAGACATAATACATCACCATGCCGAAAAGCTTATGGGCGACGGACGACCGCTTCCCTTTGACGGCCCAATAGATGCCTGTCATGACCAGAGGGCCATACGCCAATAACAAAAGCGTCCCGGAACTTTTCAGTTTGATGAAATGATCAATATAATTCATGATCAACAGATAGATGCCGACCAAGATAGCGAAAATCAAAGCAATCCTAAAAAACGAGACAAAAAAACTTATGACCGGATTTCTTTTTTGTTTGACTGGCAATGAAAATTCCATACCCCCATTTTCCTCTTATTTTGCTAAAAAATCAACCACGCCACCTGTCCTCGCATATATCCCTGAAATCACATGACCCGCACCAGAAACCCGGTGTCGGCCTGAAATCGCTGGCGCGAATTCCTTTAATTTTCTCAATCAAGCTGGCCTTGATTTTTTGCACCTCTGATTCATCTGCAGTAAATGAAAGCTTCTTCCCCGCTTCCAGGTAGTAATAAGACAATTGGACAGGTTTCAACTTCATCACTTCCCTGCTGGCTAAATCGTAAATCATCAATTGTTCTTTGTCGCCCGGGCCAAGCTTCCCGTTCTTTGGCATCTGGCCGGTTTTGTAATCAATTAATTCAACCTCGCCGTCCTTACCGATAGGATCAACTCGATCAATTACACCTTTAAATGTGTATTCACCCAGTTTCAAATGGAATTGCTGTTCAAGATACAACGGTATCGGCCACGCGCCGGTATGCAACTCAAAAAATTTTGTCAGTAATACCTTGCCTTTTTCGAAATATTCTTGCTGATGTTGTTTGGAGAGATACCAATCGTCCTGCCATTCAGCTTTATACAAATTTAATAAATCGTCTAAAGTTAAAGCTGAATGCCCTGAGCGACCGGAGGGAGTCGAAGGGCCCCCTTGTTTTTCAAACATACCAATTTGTTGCTTTCCAGCACCCTCTTTCAACTGTTTAAAAAAATGGAACAGCGTATTGTGGATGGATTTGCCGAAACTAAATGTATGCCTGCCTTCCACCGGCAAGCGGAGGATATGAGCGTATTTGAACTGCTTTGGACAGGTTTCAAACGCTTTCAGCTGGGTATAGCTGGCCTGCTCCGGTATTGCCTGCCGCAGGTATGTCAAATCTTTGATGTCTTTTTCCGACACCTCTGCCGGCTGTAAATGTTCAACCAAATCCATCTGCCGCGGTTCAACCTTGTCCACAAAGCCAAGCTCGATTAGGAACCGGGACGGTTTCTTGCGTCGCGTACCGCCATAATCCTGCGCTGAAGTCAAAAACAATCCGTCCCTGGCCCGGGTCATAGCCACATAGAACAGGCGCCGTTCTTCCTGTAAATGTATGTCGCCTTCGGGAATTATTTCTTTGATTAACTCAATCGGCAACTCAATCGCTTCCTTCCGTTCGATCGACGGGAACCTTTTGTCCACCAGACTGACAATAAACACATACGGGAACTCTAACCCTTTGGCGCCATGGACGGTCATGATTTTTACCGCTTCCGGCCCCTCTTCCCACGGTTTGGCCAGCGAACCCTCGTCCCCCGCTTCCTGCGCTTGCTCCAATTCTGACAGGAAGTTCTTTACGGATTTATTCTCATGCGATCCCTCAAACGCCTCAATCTCCCGAAAAAATTGGTTCAGGTGCACGATTTTTTCCAGATTATCCGCGCTCTCGTGCTCGGTCAAATTCTTCAGATATCCCGTATCACGCATGAAATGCAATGCCGCGGGAAGCACGCCCCGGTCTCGGGAAATCTGCGTGTGCTGGCTGACAAACCCTAAAATTGGATCTATGTGCTTGTGAATGTCCTCGGACAAACCAGAAATGGTCTGTAATCGCTGTAGTGTTTCGTACAGCGATAGGCTTTTCATGTTAGCGTACCGTGATAACGTCATTAAGTCTTTTACCGGCAACTGCCAATTGGAGAAATTCAGCACGCGCCACATGGCCGAATTCTCATGGTAATTGTCCAAAAGTTTCAAATATGCAATGACATCCATTATTTCTGGCATTGAATATAAACCAGCTGATGCTAAAAATTGGTGAGGGATGTCATATCGGGACAGGGCGGCAATGTAATCCTGGGCGTAAGAATTCGCCCGGATCAAAATGGCAAAATCACTCCATACGAGCTCCTTGTTTTTTTTCTTGAGTTCCAATATCTTTTTCACTACGCCTGAGGATTCCTCCAGATACGAATTGAAGGTTAAATGTTCGATTGTACCGTCGGCACCTCGGGTGCTTTTCAATTGTTTGGAAACCTTTGTTTTGAGAGGAGCGCCCTTCTTGTCGATTTTACCTTTTGACAACTGGTATTCCAACCGGTTCGGATCATTCTGTTTGATAAACTTATACGACATATCGAGGATGTTCTGCTTGGTTCGGTAATTTTCGGTCAGCACTACTTCCTGCGATTCCGGAAAGTCTTTTTTAAATTCCAAAATGTTAGAAATAGCAGCCCCACGGAATTTATATATAGATTGGTCGTCATCACCGACTACGGTCAGGTTATTCTTTGGCGCAGCCAACAGCTTTACCAGCTCGTACTGCGCGTAGTTCGTATCCTGGAACTCATCGACTAATATATACTTGAACTGCTCCTGGTACTTTTTTAAAACCTGCGGTCGTTGTTTAAAAAGCTTGATGGCGTACAAAATTAGGTCGCCAAAATCCAGAGCGCTATTATCTAACAATAACTGTTGGTACGTGTGATAGGCATTGGCAATTTCGGTAATACGATGCGCCTCTGACACTTCGCCATCCTCACTCCCCTGTTTTTTTATGAATTCCTGTTGGTCACGGTCAAGCTTCAGCATCTCCGCAAATTTAACGTAATCTTCCGGCAGGACACTTTCATCTTTTGCCCGAGCAAAATGCTTGATGAGTGCCTGCACAAACTTGGTCGGGTTCCCGAGCGGGCGGTAATAATCCAGATCGAACTTTTCGAAGTTCTTACGAACGAGTAAAGCTTGGGCAGTTGTATTTAAAAGTTTAAAATCCGGGGGTAGACCTATTTCTAATGCATTATCTTTCAATATCCGTTCGCAAAAACCGTGAAATGTTGATACCCACAAGTCGACGTAACCATATGGCATCAGGACATCGATCCGTTCCTCCATCTCCGCTGAGGCCTTCTCAGTGAAAGTAAGTGCCAACACCTCATCTGTCGATATTTTTTTCTCCAGGATCAGCCAGGCAATACGTTGTGTAACAACGGTGGTTTTACCCGTACCAGCTCCCGCCACGATCAACAAAGGCCCGTCACCAAAGGTGACGGCTTTCCGCTGCTCTTTATTTAAATTTACCGCTATACTCATAAATAACTGTGATAAAAAACTAACGACTCCTCCTGCAAAGCGATCCCGAGCGAAGTCGAGGGATCTGTGCTTCATTGAGAGAAACTGACAGTGCCATATGATAATTTTAACAGCTTTTTTAATATAAAAAAAGGGGCAAACGAGTCTTGACTAACAGGTATAAATACTATAGGGTATAATGAAATAAACAACAAACAAAATGGACTTTGACAACCTTCAAATCACCCGAAGGAGGTGAATTTTTATTCGGCCAATCAATAAGTATCGCATTTCAGACAAACACATAAACGGCATGAAAAAGGAGTAAATCATGCGCTACATTATCAGTAAACCGCTGTGTTGGCTGTTGTGCTGCCTGGTGCTAACTATGGCGCTTAGCTGCGACAAAAAGCCGACTGAACCGGATCTGCCAAAGCTGATCGTGAATGTCATCACAATCCAGCATGGCTCGATTTCACCACTGCCGGGTGCCAAGGTCACACTTGGTGATGTGACTAGTACTACCAACGAAAACGGATCATGTATTTTCAAACGCGAGGTCGGACGGTATAACGTGCAGTGCTCAAAAGACGGCTACACGTCATACACAACTGAACTCAATTTTGAAACATCACTGACCCAGCAAGTGCCACTGGCACAAGCAGGAAGTACTGGAACAATCGAAGTCTCCAACTACACCTCGACTTATCATGGAACAATTAGTATTCCTGTCCAGAATCTTGAGTATAGTGGGGTCATCACCATGCAAACGCTTTCCGAAAACGTTACTCGTGACCTGGCGTCGGGCACGAGTAGTTTGGTGAGTATCCTGGAAATTAACCCGAACCTGGACAAGTACGCCGACCGTGTCAGTGGTGTAAATATGATCTTTAAAGGTCTATTAAAAGCCACTGAGATATATAACGCCCTAGCGCTGTATTACAACGGTACGGAGTGGCGAACATTCCAGAGTACGACCAGTACACGGAAGGACATCTACCTTATACAAATGCCTAAACCATGGTTTGAGGTCCCACCTACGGTTTCGGAAACCAACCTCAACGACAAGCTGGGCGAGTATAATGAGATACGTAGTGGTCTGCGGGCCGACCAGCTGATCACTGAAGTTCACAACCTTCTACTCAAAGGTGGTGAGCTCAGTTGTTTCTTGCTGAGCGCAGGTATATATGCGAATGTCGTACCGGAGAAATTGATCGCCGAAAGGGTTGTGTGCGGACTAGTCGGGATTGACGACGGTTTATCACTGCTTTTGAAAAAAGTCAATGAAGGGTCGGGGAAAATTTACGTCCGTAAATCATTATTTAACGGTACCGTTGACCCCCTGATCCTGATCGTTGTCCAGCCCAATCCAAATCCACAACCAATCACCAGCGTCGAGATTTACCCGACCACCGTCACGCTCGACAAAGGTTCGACCTGCCAGTTCTATGCCTATGCACGTGATGCCCAAGGCAATGTCGTCGGTGTGCCAAAAATCTGGAGTTGCTCATTCGGCAGCATCGATCAGAATGGGCTGTATACCGCCGACTATGCTGGCTCTGGCACCGTGACAGTTAGCTTGGGTGACGCCTGGCCAAATGTAGTCCCTTCCAGTGCAGCAGTGATAGTCAATGGCCAATACGCTACAGTTATTATCTCTACTACTCCGGTAACTGGAGATATTTTCCGAGAAGGGCAGCTTGTCGGCCACGGAAGCTGTTTGGTTTCTCTGGCGGTCGGATCAATACATACCTTTAGTTTCGGAAATGTCACTGGGTATCTGACACCTGATCCGATAACTGTCACTATACCTTTCGAAGGTGTCGTACGATCAGTTGTCTACCAACCGACCTGTACCCCTGACTTCTCGCTAAACTGCCCAGGTTCTGTTCCGATCAACAGTACCATGCAGATCTGCTGGACGCCTGCTTGTGCGGACGTCTCAGGCTGGACATATTCCATCACCCTCGATGGTAATGTCTGGATCGGCCAGCAGACGCAGACCTGCGTGAGCACGACCTTCCCGTCTCCCGGCAACCACACGATTTGTGTGACGCTAAATGACGGAAAAGGGCATGTAATCACCAAGTGCTGTACGGTCACCATCTACGACCCGGTTCCCAACCAAGCGCCGAACGCATGTTTTTCAATCAATCCCAGTTCGGGAACGACTGAAACGACATTCAATTTTGACGCAGGTTGTTCCACTGACGACAAGACGCTTCAGGCGAACCTCCAGGTTCGCTGGCAAATTGACGGCAGTTGGACGGGATTTACCACCACCAAGACGATGAGCAAGAAATGGACCTCCTATGGGACCAAAACTGTTATCGTCGAGGTAAAGGACGGCGAGGGCTTGACTGACCAGGATACAAAAAACATCCAGGTCGACTATCCCGGACCGACTACAGGTACGATCGTGGTGAATCCAAATCCGAGTACAGCGAGCTGGGACATCACGCCCGGCGGATATGCAGGGACCGGCTACCAGTCGATTCCCGATGTCACGCCCGGCGAGTACCACATTACCTGGCATGCGCTGTCCGGTTATGACACCCCGGCCGGAGAGTACAAAACACTCAACGCCGGCGGTACCATCACCTTCAGCGTGAATTATTCGCCAAGCAGTTCACCGATCGACTTCACGCCAACTACCATTCCCGAAGCAGCGCTCCAGCAGTACTACGAAGTGACATTCGTTAGCACTGGCGGGACGCCCGGATATGGCGTTGCGTTCAGTCTGAGCGGCACGACCCCGGATTTGACGCTGACCAACAACGCCGACGGGAGCGCTACCCTGGCTGGCACGCCGAATGTAGCCGGCTCCTACAGCTTCACCATTCTGCTGGTGGACAAGGGCAACCTGAGCAACAAGAAATACCGGGACTACACCCTGAACGTACAGCCGGCTGTCGGCCAACTGGTGGTCGACCCGACCATCCTCAATTTCGGCAGCGAAATCACAGTCGCCTATTCGACTGCCTCGAACGCTAATAACAACGGCCCGATAACCTTTAACGTCTCATCGAATAAGTCGTGGCTAACTACACTGCCGTCAACCACCGGTACAACCCGGACTGAAATCAAGGTCATGGTCAACAGGACTGGACTGGCGGACGGTAACTACACCGGCCGGGTCACCCTGAGCTCCTCCGCTGGCACGGCGTACATCGACGTCCAGATGGCGGTCACCACCACGTGCGTCATGTCACCGAATATGATCTCGCCGATTAGCGGGCAGAACCTCGACCTGAGCGACCCCGTCTTCTCCTGGGACCGCGTGTGCCAGGATGCCGGACAGTTCTACATGGTCATCGTCGACTCCCGGAGCTACTACGGCAATGTAATATTCTGGCAACGGTTCGACTACCGGGATACCTACATCCGATACACCGGATCGAACCTGCAGCCGAATCGTACGTACTACTGGTACCTGACCGACATCAGCGGCACTGCGGTCACTGGCATCGAATCCTTTTATGTCATCCCGTAGATTTAGCAGCACCTTGAATATTTCTGAGCAGAAGGCCTCCCTTCTGCTCTTTTTTATTAATAATAAAAAAGGGCCGAGAGAGCGTGTGCTCCGGCCGGGATATCAAATGGGATTGTTGCGATAGGTGTCGCACGTCGCCTCGGGGCGAATCAGGAAAAAATGCACATGGCGCTCTCTCGGTTCAATGGCAGCGACTACTCGAAGCTGCCTGGTTGTGATCGCCTGCAAACAGATGCAGACAGTTACTGTGCCCTGAAAATACTCCTCAAATGGGCACTTTCATCATACCGCTCCAATATCCTGCCTGTCAAATTTTAAAAAACCGGCGGCCTCTGTAGGCTGCGCCGGTTCGCGTAGTGGCGATATACGTAGTTAACGACGTACATTGCCTTCCTCCTCATCCATTGAGTTTCGTAGGCGTTTGTGCCTCCGTATTCCAAACCAAATCACGAAAGCAATGCCCAAGGCTGATACAATAGTGGCTGCGATGAGGACAAGGGGGTCGATTACGCATGCGGTAGTTGTGAGGTGCATACGGACATCCCTCCTGTGTGCTCAATTCTGACAAGACAGTCTACCTCCGGGCTGGAATACACGTCAAGGCCATATATACACAGGATTAAAAAAGGGGACACACGGTGTGTCACCCCATCAAACAAAGAACGAAACTTTCAGACTTCCTCAATCGCGACTTCGCCACTTCTTGAGGCGAGCATCAGGATGACTGTGAGCTCCGGGAATGTGCTCATGATCACATCACGGGCCTTTTTCATGTCTTCAATGTGACGAAGTTTCTCCGCCTCCAATGAAGCAAACGCAGTATGGCCACCGTAAGCGCCGCAGTCCAGATGGTGTACAATATACACCTTCTGTATGCCGTGCTTTTCGATAGAGATGCGAATCTGCTTCAAAATGAATTGACGAGCCCCATCGTCGCCGTTCGTGAGATCCATGGTGGCCCCTGCACACGAGACCATGTCATAATCATCCCGCAGACCCAGATTAACCAGTAACCGCCGGATGGCAGTTCTAAACCGGAAATCCATACAGGCGATTATCAATGCCTCACATTGGTGCATCCATCCTCCTTGACTGGTTTCAAATGTACACTCAACTTTAATCTTGAAACGATAAGTCTACACTATCCCGACTGTTATGTCAAGACTGGCGAAAAATAAGTACTAAAAAATGCCCAATCTTGGACATTTTTTGTATTTAGGCTATCAAATTACCTTAAAATCTATCTGATTCTCCCCGTCTTTTTCCGTAATCCGGGCTAATACTTTTTTAATCTGTAATTCCGGGAAGGCCCTAGTTAATACTGACTGGGACGTCTCCATATCCTGACATTGCCTGTCATGTTCAACCTGTTCATTGGGGAACGCTTTATGGCCGCCGTAAGCGCCGCAGTCCATATGGTGAATCAGATACACCTCAGAAATTTTATGTAACTTTTGGGATAGTTCGACTTGTTTCAACAGCACTGGCATAGTAGTCGAATCCTGATCAGCGAGACATTTGGATACACCTGCAAGGCTGACTAAGTCATACGTATCTTTCAGCCCGAGGGAAACGAGAAAATCTTGGATTGCCGTGTGGAACCGGAAATCCATACAGTTGATCACGAGGGCCCGACAAGTGTGGGACATAAAATGATGAGTTACTATTAAATTAATTAAAACCGACAATTGATGAAATTACTAAGGCAACAGTCGCGGCCAGTATAAAACCGATTGTCGCCCAACTGATGATATTACTGGTCCGGGAATTCACGTGCTCTCCCATAATCTGCTTATTATTGATGATAAGCATGACAAAAATCAAGATAATAGGCAAAAGAATGCCGTTGATGTCCTGGGAAAATATCATGATTTTTACCAGTGAAATGCTCGGGACCAATACGGCTATGGCCGGCAAGATGATGCAGGCTAAAATGATGCTATAAAATGTCTTGCCGTTTTTCCAGTTTGTATCAAAACCGGACTCCCATCCGAAAGCCTCGCACAAGGCATACGAGGTGGTGGTCGGCAAGATGAATGCGCCCAGCATGGACGCGCTGAATAAGCCAAATGCAAATAATGATTGCGCAAAATTTCCCACCAATGGCTTCAGGGCCAGGGCCGCATCCTTGGCGTCGGTAATTTCTATCCCGTATTTATACAGCGTGGCTGCCGTACATACGATGATAAAAAAACTGACGATGTTAGTGATAAATGCGCCGATGAACACTTCAGCCTTTTCAGCCTTATAATGCCTTATCTTCAGGCCTTTATCAACGACATATGACTGGATAAAGAACTGCCCCCACGGCGTAATAGTGGTACCGATTAATGCGATCATGGTGATTAAAAAAGGAGTATTCCACTGTAAGGTCGGCGTGACCATGTGCCTCACCGCTTCCCCATAATCCGGACCAATGACAAAACCATTGATGATATATACTATATAAAATGCGGAAAAAACCAGGAAAATCTTTTGTGTCGTCTTGAATGACCCCTTATACAGGATAAACCAGACTATGAGGGCGGCTAACGGGACAGCGATAAATTTACTCACACCGATAATGGAAAATGCTGCGGCGATGCCTGCAAATTCTGCAGTAATGGTACCGAGATTCGCGATCAGCATGCCCACCATGGCCACGGTAGTCCACCGTACTCCGAAATGTTCCCGGATGATCCCGCCCAAGCCCTGCCGAGTGACTAGCCCGATCCGGACTCCCATTTCCTGGGTGATGGCTAATGAAATGGTAATCAACAACAAAACCCACAGCATAGTGGTTCCGTAATGAGCACCGACCACAGAATAAGTGGTGATGCCACCCGCATCATTGTCAGCGTTTGCGGATATGATGCCCGGACCGACCACGCCAAAAAAGAATACGATCCGTTTCCACCATGATAGCCACTTATCTCTCATACATAATTCGTTTATGCGTCTGGAACCAAACGCCGGATGACATCGTCGATCGTGACCACGCCGATCAAATGGCGGTCACCGTCCAGCACAGGAGCGGTCAATAAATTATATTTAGTCATGATCCGGGCAATCTCGTCAATTTCCATATCAGCACGTAATGACGGTGACGGCGGATAATGCTCCAGCAGGTCCTTCACTTTTTGGTCCGAGGGGGACTTGATCAGCCAGCGCAAGGACGCTTTGCCGTAATAATGTCCGTCATCCCCTGTTATATAAAAATAGAGCACATTGGTCATGGCCGGTGAGGATTTCTTCACTTCTTCAATCACTTGTTCCACGGTCCAATCGGGACGCACCGTAACATATTCAACCGTCATCAAGCCTCCGGCGGTGTCGCTTTTATACGCCATCAATTTTTGTACGGTACTTTGCTGTGCGCTCTGCAGGTATGACATCAGCGCTTTCGCTTCGTCGGCCGGCATCATTTTGATCAGGTCCACGACCTCGTCCACGGACATCTTCGCCAAAATGCTGGCTGACTGCTCCGGATCCAGGTATTTCATGAGTATCGCCTGGAGATGAGGATCGACTTCTTCGAATACTTTTGCCGCGTTATCCGTACTCATGGAAATCATCAGGCGGCTCCCGTGTTTCACATTCAGATCCTCTACGATGTTTGCCAGGTCGGCCGGGTGGAGCTCATTGATATCCAGGCGCTCTGTCTTCAGTTTCAGGAGTCCATGCACCAGTTTCGCCTGCCGCCAGTCGATCAGGTTCACTTTCAGTAAACCAAAAAAGTCGAGCCACTCCAGGCCCAACCGCCGTAATAACCCCAAAAAACTGACATCAATTCCGACGACGCACATCCGGTCCTCAAACGTCCCGAACCGGACATCATTGACCCGGACTACACGGATGCCAGCCACATCGACTATCTGCTGGTCCAGGACAGTATGCTGTAGGCCGACCAGTTCGTTCGGAACTGTTTCCTGGACGGGTATTTTCTCCAGCATGCCGGATAATACCACGTCATGTTTGCCGAGCAGCTGTACAAACCGGTATGGTATGAATATCATCCGCTTGTTGCGCCGATCCTTGATTTTCAGGTATTCCAGCGGCGGATAGCTGCCCGGCCTGGGCATGATCAATATATCCACCAGCTTGCCGACTGTCGTATCGGCACTATCCCGCACGTTCGTATTCACGATCTGGCTGAGGTAAGGCATAACAATTTTGGTTGGTTAACGCAAAGAATCCTCTACAGTAATTATATACCCGCTGTAAAGGTATTCAAAGCAACCTCATCGCCCCAAAACATCCATTATGACTGGGGCATAATCGGCTCCCGCGGCTTTCTCCGACGGCGGGCCACTTTCAAGCGGGCCAGTTCTTTTTCAAGTTTGGCAGACACGGCGGCAAAATCAGTGGCATCGGCGCGCTTCGTGGTCAGTAATTCCCTGGCCGCCCGGCGCGCTTCCTCTGCCCGCTGTTCATCAATCTCTTCTTCACGTTCTGCTGTATCCGCTAGGACCGTGACCTGCTTTGGTTTGACCTGGATGAATCCACCGGATACAGCCATGTAAATAATTTCACTGCCTTTTTTTATCCTGATTTCCCCGGCTGACAGCAAGGACACCAGCGGGATATGGTGCGGCAGAATGCCGATCTCGCCCTGCTGGGTCGGTAATGTAATCTCATCCACCTCGTCCTCAAAGACGACACGTTCGGGGGTAGTAATTTGAAATTTAATTTTATCAGCCATGGTAAGTGATATTATGCTTTAACCTCTTCGATGCCGCCTTTCATATAAAATGATTGCTCGGAAATACTGTCATATTTACCATCCAAAATTTCCTTAAAACTCCGGATCGTGTCCTTCAACGGGACATATTTGCCGGATGTGCCCGTAAACGTTTCGGCCACGAACATCGGCTGGGACAGGAACCGCTGAATTTTTCTGGCACGGCTGACCGTCTGCTTATCCTCCTCGGATAAGTCCTCCATACCCAAAATGGCGATAATATCCTGCAGATCTTTGTACCGCTGTAAAATCTTCTGAACAGCGCGCGCAGTTTCATAGTGTTCCTGCCCGACGATAGACGGTTCCAAAATCGTTGAGGTCGAATCAAGCGGGTCAACCGCCGGATAGATACCGAGTTCTGACAGGGCGCGAGACAATACGACCGTGGAATCCAAATGTGAAAAAGTGGTAGCCGGTGCCGGATCGGTCAAATCGTCTGCCGGTACATAGACGGCCTGGACTGATGTGATAGAACCGTAACGGGTTGAAGTGATGCGTTCTTGCAGCTCGCCCATCTCCGTCGCCAATGTCGGCTGGTACCCTACAGCAGACGGGATACGACCGAGTAAAGCAGAGACTTCGGAGCCGGCCTGGGTAAACCGAAAAATATTGTCGATGAATAGCAATACGTCCTGTTTTTCCTCGTCGCGGAAATATTCGGCCAGTGCCAAGCCGGTCAACGCGACACGGGCGCGCGCTCCCGGCGGTTCATTCATCTGGCCGAAAACTAACGATGTTTTTGCCAGCACCCCTGAACCTTTCATTTCATGGTACAGGTCGTTCCCTTCACGGGTCCTTTCGCCGACGCCAGCGAACACGGAAAAACCGCCATGCTCTTCGGCAATATTTCGGATCAATTCCTGGATAATGACAGTTTTACCGACGCCAGCGCCGCCGAACAGGCCGACTTTGCCGCCTTTTACGATCGGGCAGATCAAATCAATGACTTTTATGCCAGTTTCCAATATTTCAGTTTTTGTTGACTGGTCAGCGAAACTCGGTGCCGGGCGGTGGATTGGGTACCGTTTTTTCGCTTCGACAGGCTTCCCCTCATCCAACGGCTCGCCGAGCAGATTGATCATCCGGCCGAGCGTTTCCTTGCCCACCGGTACAGATATCGGCGCGCCGGTATTGACGACTTCCATGCCGCGGGACAGGCCATCGGTCGAATCCATGGCTACGGTCCGGACTGTGCTGCCTTCCAGCTGCTGCTGGACTTCCAACACTACCCGTTGGGTCTTGTCACCGTGAGTACGATGGACCTCCAGGGCAATATACGTACCTGGTAAATCTTTTTCAAATTTTACATCGACCACCGGGCCGATAATCTGGGAAATGACTCCTTTGCTGTGTGACATAATGTTCTAAATTTATAAATAATTATTTGATAATATGCTTATGAAACCGCCGCACTGCCGGAGGAAATATCCGCCAGCTCCGAGGTGATCATCTGTTGCCGCGCCTGATTGAACGTCAGGGTCAGTTCGCTGATCATATCCGAAGCCGCATCCGACGCGTTGCGCATAGCCATCATGCGGGACGAATGTTCAGAGGCGTTCGATTCCAGCAACGCCTGGTACAGCTGTACCTCAATCAATCTGGCCAACATCTGGTCTAGCACAATATCCGTCGAGGGCTCAAAAAGGTATTCGTTGTCGTTTTCATTATTGGCTACCGGCTGGACCCCAGAAATTGCCCCTAATTCATCGTCTTCATGCCCGATCGGCAATATCCGCTTGATGCGGGGCTTCTGTTTCATGGCTGAATAATAATCAGTGTAGGCGACGATCACCTTGTCGTATTTTCCTGAGACATAATCCGCAATAACCATTTTTGCAAGAGGCGTGACTTCCGTCACCCGGGTCGCCACATCAACCTTTGCAAATTCGGCTACAATCTCATGCCCGTGCTTATACATAATGTCCCGGCCGCGTTTGCCCATCAACAGTACTTCCGCTTCGATTTCAACATTATCCTGAGAATGGTGGCGGATATACTCAGCGACCGTATCAATAATCTCATGATTGAACCCCCCACAGAGCCCTCGATTTGACGTCATCATGATCAAACCGACTTTTTTCACTTTGTCGCGTTTCTGCAGGAGCGGATGCAGCGATGGGTCCGTCAGGCTGGAGAGCTCCTTCACGATCTGCCAAGCGGCGTGCGAATACGCACGTGACGCCAACACGGCCTTAACCGCCCGGCGCATTTTTGCGGCAGCCACCAGCTCCATCGCTTTCGTGATTTTACGCGTACTGGTGACGGATCGGATCCGACGTTTGATTTCTCGTGTCATGATTGCCATAAGAACTCGTTACCGGTTATTTTGTTTCCTTGACCACGAAGTCTGTCGTTTTCTTGAAATCATCAATGGCTGCTTTCAGCGGTTCCTCTACCTCAGCGGTCAATTCCCCGACACTGACAATTTTTTTCAATACTTCTGTATGGGTGGTATTGAAATACTTATGAAAGGCGCCCTCAAATTCCTGCACTCGGGTCGCATCCACATCATCCAAATACCCATTGACTGCCGCATAGATGATGGTAATCTGGTTTTCGACTGGCATGGGCTGGAATTGCACCTGTTTCAGCATTTCGGTCAGGCGCTTGCCACGCTCCAGCTGCTTCCTGGTTGATTCGTCCAGGTCAGATCCGAACTGGGCAAATCCGGCTAATTCTCGGTATTGCGCCAAATCAAGCCGAAGTTTGCCGGCCACTTTTTTCATGGCCTTGGTCTGGGCGGATGAGCCGACGCGCGACACCGACAAACCGACGTTCAACGCCGGCCGGATACCCTGGTAAAATAAATCCGATTCCAGATATATCTGGCCGTCGGTAATGGAAATGACGTTCGTCGGAATATATGCCGAGATATCGCCTGCCTGAGTTTCAATGATCGGCAACGCGGTCAATGAACCGCCGCCGTAATTCTTGTTCAATTTCGCAGCCCGTTCGAGCAATCGGGAATGAAGATAAAACACATCGCCAGGATACGCTTCACGTCCCGGCGGGCGGCGCAGTAACAGTGAAATTTCACGGTAGGCCCAGGCATGTTTGGACAGGTCATCGTAGATTACCAGTGCATCTCCGCCCTGGTCCATAAAGTATTCACCCATGGCACACCCGGAATACGGAGCGATGTATGACAATGATGCCGGGTCAGACGCGCCGGCCACCACGACTATCGTATGTTCCATGGCGCCGTGCTTTTCAAATTCCTTCACAATTTTTGCCACCTTAGATTCTTTCTGACCGATAGCGACATAGATGCAGACCACTCCTTTTCCCTTCTGGTTGATGATGGCATCCAGCGTCAGGGCGGTTTTGCCGGTTTGGCGGTCGCCAATGATCAGCTCGCGCTGCCCGCGGCCGATCGGAATCATGGAATCGATCGCTTTGATGCCGGTCTGCAATGGGGTCTTCACTGATTCACGGGTGATGACGCGTGGGGCGATCTTCTCCACCGGGTAAAACGCGTCAGATTTTATCTCTCCCTTTCCGTCCAGCGGCTGGCCAAGCGGGTTCACCACGCGACCGACCATATTCTTGCCGACCGGAACCTGCAGAACTTTGCCGGTGCTTTTCACCTGGTCGCCCTCTTTGATTCCTACATAGTCACCAAGGATAATAGCACCGACAGAATCTTCCTCCAGGTTGAGGACGACACCGTACACTCCATCGGAAAACTCCAACATTTCCGAGGCCATGACGTTCGACAGGCCGGACAGACGGGCGATGCCGTCACCCACCTCTTCGACAGTGCCGACCTTGGCATGCGCTGTAGTTGATTTAAAATCCGCGATCTGCTTTTTAAGCTCTCCGACGATGTAATCTGTGGTTGGCATATACGTTCTAAAAATTTATAAATTATTTTGTTAATGCTATAGCTAATGCTTGCAACCGCTGGCGGATGCTGCCGTCGACGATTGTATCGCCGTATTTCAGCTTCACTCCGCCGATCAGGCCAGCGTCCGTTTCCTGCTTGATCCTCAAATGTTCACCGAACATTTTTTTTAGGTCCTGGGCAATAAGCGTATGCTGGTGCTGATCAAGGTCTGTTGCGGTCATGACGGTGATTTCAGTCACACCCTGTTCGCGGTCAGCGATTTGCTGATACGACCTGATAATCCGGTCAGCTTTTGAGAGACTCTTATTCCTGGCCACCATTTTTACGAATACCTTCAGAGCTTTCGTTATGTCCTTTTCCGGGAGGCCGGACAGGACCTGGTGCAGGATGATCGCGTATTTTTTTGGACTGATTTTCTGCATACGTGCTATTTTGCGTGCTTAATCGTTTCCTGGACCAGATGCCGGTTCATCTCCGTATCGATATTTTTTTCCAGGATCTTGCCGGCAGCGGCTATCACCATTCCTGCAACTTCTTGTTTGGCCGAGGCCACCATTTTTTCTTTCTCATCAACCAATTCCGACTTTACTTTGGCTGCCAATTTTTCCATCTCTTCCCGCGTCTCTTTCACTTTCTGTTCGCGGACCTTTTCCGCCTCACCATAGGCCTGTTCGATGATGATGGCCGACTCTTTTTTCGCTTCTGTTATGATGGATTCCTTGCTGTGTTCGGCCTCATGCAGTTTTTTTTCGATCTCCTTGGCGTCCTTCAGGCTCTTGTCGATTTCCGACGTACGGCTGCCCATCATCTTCATAAGCGGCCTCAGGGCGAAATACCACAGTACGCCGAGTACGATGCCAAAATTGATCAGCTGCGCGACTAGCAGTTTCCAGTCGATGTGAAATGTTTTTACTAATTCGTCCATAGGATATTTGTGTGTTAATCGTCTAACCACAGGTGCCGACATGGCACCTGTCCGTCAGCAGATAACTTATTTGATGCCAAACGCGATGACGAGCGCGTAAATTGCGATAGCTTCAGCGAAAGCTGCGGCGAGCAACATCGGGACCAGGATTTTCCCGGCTGATTCCGGATTGCGGCCAATTGATTCCATGGCCTTGCCGCCGATCTTGCCGATGGCCAGGGCGGGACCGATACTTCCGATACCGATGGCCAGGGCTTTTGCGAGATTTGTGAGATCCATATGATCGACCTTTCGTGGCATTCCGTCTGGACCGTTCGACGAGTATTTTGGTTTTAACGTCGACGTTTACGCGGAGTGACACTTTAATGATTAAGGTTTGATATTGGCCTACAGCCAACCCCAAACTCTAGCCACTAGTTAATGCTCTTCGACAGTTGAAGCGATGGTAAAATACACGAGCAGCAGCATGGCGAAAATCAGCGCCTGGATGATCCCTACGATTACTTCCAGGAACATGAACGGGATCGGCAGGACAAAAGCGAATATGACGGCAATCGATGTCAGCAGCACTTCGCCGGCAAAAATGTTGCCGAACAACCGGAATGACAGCGAAGCCACTTTGGCGACTTCACCGATGATCTCGATGATACCCACAAAAAATTTGATCGGGTTGACGAAAATTATCGTCGGCTCCTTCCGGATCTTCCTCGGAATCTCGGCCAATGCCTTGAAGTTCAGATATTTATTCGTATGGCGCCAGATCCCGACAGTAACAAAGCCGAACAGGTTCGATCCGACAACGGCAAACAGCGCCAGGGCCAATGTCGTATTCAGGTCAGCCGTGCCGCCACGGAACCACGGGACGAATGTATGCCCACCCTCGAGCCAGCCGATGGAACCGATGCCCGGTAATAAGCCCAGCCAATTATTCAGAAGTATAAAAAGAAAAGCGGAAAAAGCGAACGGAAAAATCTTTTCTGTTTTACAACGGTCGCCCGTTACTGAGTCAGCCATGTTCAATGCACCCTCTATAATGATTTCAAAAGCATTCTGAATGCCCCGCGGAATTTTAGCGATTTTTTTCCGGATAACAAATGAGGCGATTATAATTACTAAAACTACCGCCCAGGTATTGATCAGCGCATTGGTAACGGTAAATTTCCCGATATCAAAAACCGGCTCGGCAAACAACGTCACCTCATGGCTCACATTTTGAGATGAAGCTTCCGCCGTATTAGTTGTGCTGATTGTTTCGCTCATCGGTTGTTTGATTGGCTCGTTTCTTTTTCCCCTCCTCCTCGATTTGTTTCAGGTATTTGCTAGCGACGCGCACTATTCCGACCGTGGTAATGACAAACGCTAATGCAGTCAATCCGAGGAACCACCACGGTTCAGTATCGAATTTCCTGTCCAGCGCCCGGCCGACAAAAAGTGAAAAGACGATCGGTACCACTATCCAGCCGGTCACTTCATAAAAAATGGTCAGAGCCGGCTGCCACCAGGCTGTTTTTGGCTGTTCCGCCATACGATTTCATCTACTATAAAAGTGTTCCGGGAGGGGTCGCACCCCCAAGGCCAAAAAATCTTCAGAAAGATATTGTCGGCCTTGCGTGAATATTAGGCGCGTATTTCTTTGCTTTTTCGAGGATTTCTCCTGATCACCTGATGCTCAATTTCTTGAATAAATATCCACAATGCGGCTCCATTCTAATGCATTTCCGCCTATTAATCAAGGGGTATTTTTTTCATTTTATCAGAAATGACC
>Ga0172379_10005109_pt1 | contig 18634 bp, 20 predicted proteins | sample GrowelOW334metaG_FD_119756 | JGI IMG/M metagenome (GOLD analysis project Ga0172379, IMG submission 119756) | Groundwater microbial communities from an aquifer near a municipal landfill in Southern Ontario, Canada - Groundwater well OW334 metaG | ecosystem: Environmental > Aquatic > Deep...
AGAACATCGTTACAACTCAAAACACCATTGGAGGCGCTCTTGTTCAAAACAGCATCGCAATGGCGAAAAATGACATTACAGAACCTCCTTTGGATACATACTTGAGTGGCAAGACTCTCGATATCCAAGTTATTCGGGCCTTGCCTGTACTTATCTCTGACAACGGTCAGTCCTGGCCTGGGGTTTCTGCCTACACGCAACCGGCTGACATCCTGAAGCAACTAGAAGTTGAAGTTTTTCCTGAAGATCGTATTTCCGCCGAACTTATTTTGGATCCAGCTGTCGAAGGTGCTGTTGGACAAAAAATAATTATTCAGCGCGCGCCAGTATATACGATTTATGTTGATGATACGACGAAGGTTGTGCGCAGTTGGGCTACAAGTGTTGCTGCTCTGCTCGTCGAAAAGGGCATTTCTATCGGAGTGAACGATATCGTTGAGCCAAACAAAGAAATGTCACTCCTAGGTGTCCTAGACATCACAATTACAAGGATTAATTTTGCGGATGTAGAAGAAATGGTGCCTATCAAATACACAAGTGTCTCGCAGACAAGCTATGACTTATACAAGGGTCAGTCCAAAGTAACACAAGACGGTATCAACGGCAGTAAGAAGCAGTCATTACATATTGTTTATCACAACGGGATTGAGGTTTCACGTGACGTTACATCTGTGACTGTTCTTTCTGAGCCACAAACCAAGATTACTCTTGTGGGCACAAAACCATATAATGCTGGTGCCTGGTGGGATACCTTGGTTGCTGCAGGGTCACGTTGGGGTGTAGATCCAAGTGCGATGTTTTCTGTAATGACTTGCGAAAGTGGCGGTAACCCGTATGCCGGTAATTATTATAAAGGTCTATTTCAATACAGCCCAGACACTTGGTATGGTGCCAGCGCTGCTTATCCTGGTGGTCAATTCTCTGGAGCTGCAATAACGGACGGCAATGCCCAGATATGGGTAACTGCCTGGAAAGTACAACGTGATGGTGGTTGGCGTGCCTGGGGCTGTAAACCATAATCTCCTTCATAAATTACTCCCAGTCAAGTATAATGAGCCCAGAAAGGGCTCTTTTTTCATGGATTTTACAGACATTACAGAAATCAAGCGCACCCTTAAAGCATATGGTGCCTATACCAAGAAGGAGCTAGGACAGCATTTTTTAGTTGATCCAGAAGCTTTAAAATCTATAGTAGATGCTGCCAACCTTACTGGAGAAGACAAGGTCCTAGAGGTCGGTCCAGGCATGGGAGTGCTCACAGCTGAACTCTGCAAGACGGCCGGTGAAGTAGTCGCCCTGGAGTTTGATAAGGCGATGATTTCTATCGTCAAAACTGCCTGTATTAAGCACAGTAACCTGCGTGTAGAAAATGTGGATGTACTGAAGTTTGACACCTCACAACTCGGTGTATACAAGCTCGTGGCTAACCTGCCATATTACATTACCTCTGCGGTTTTACGGCTGTTTTTAGAGGCTGACAATAAACCAGAAGAAATGGTAATACTAGTTCAACGCGAAGTAGCCGAACGTATCTGCGCTAAACCATCTCGTATGAGTATATTGGCTATTTCCGTTCAGTTTTACGGCAATCCCCAAATTGTAGAGGTGGTACCGCGTAAATCATTTTTCCCTGCACCCAAGGTGGATTCGGCGATTTTGCGCATAAAAGTGTACAAAAAACCACTTTTTGATGTAGATAAACAACTGTTTTTCCGTATCGTGAAGGCTGGATTCGGTGAAAAGCGAAAGCAACTTATAAACTCACTCTCTGGGGGTCTCAAGCTGAACAGGGAGACTACAGAGTCGCTACTCAAAGAGGCAGGAATCAGTGTGATTCAGAGAGCCGAAAGTCTGGCCATGTTAGACTGGTATAATCTATACAATGCTTACAAAAAACTAATAGCAATATAGGGGAGGGATTATGAAAAGGGTAAAGATGAGCATAATTGGCGATGTACAGGGCGTTTTTTTCCGCCATTTTGCCAAGAAAGAAGCTGACAAGTTGGAGCTCACCGGATGGTGTCGTAACGAGTCAGACGGTAGTGTATTCGCCGTTGTAGAAGGAGAAGATAAGAACGTTGATAAATTCGTTCGTTGGGCACGTGACGGTAGTGAACTAGCTACAGTAGAAAATATAGAAGTCACGGACGAAAAATATACTGGTTTAGAGAAGGAATTTGAGATTAGATAATGGCAAAGCTTTATGTTGTATCGACACCGATAGGGAACTTGGGGGACATAACTTTACGTGCTCTAGAAACCTTGAAGAGTGTGGACATGATTGCTTGCGAGGATACCAGGCATACTCTCGGGCTTCTAAATCATTTTGAGATAAAAAAACCGCTTATTAGCTACCACCAGCATAGTAAAGATAGTAAAATTGAACAAATAATTAGTACAATTTTAGAAGGTGGAAACGTGGCTATAGTGACTGATGCTGGAACGCCAGGAGTATCTGACCCAGGCGAATTTTTGATACGTTCCGCCATCGAAAATAAGATTGAAGTGGAACCGATCCCTGGTGTCTCGGCTGCTATCACCGCGCTATCTATATCGGGTCTTTCTACGGATGAATTTGTCTTTATTGGGTTCCTTCCCCACAAAAAAGGCAGGCAAACCAAGCTCAAGGAATTAGCCACCATCAATCGAACAATTATTTTATACGAATCACCATTCCGAATTGCAAAACTTCTAAATGAACTACTCGAATTTGTCGGTGACAGACGTGTCGCTGTTTGTCGGGAATTAACCAAGAAGTTTGAACAGACATATCGCGGTAAAATTAGCGAAGTGTTGCCTGAAATCAAGGAAAAGGGTGAATTTGTTGTTATAATAGAAGGTAACAATGAAAAATAAGTTTTATGTTACAACCCCTATATACTATGTGAACGCTGTACCACACTTGGGCAGTGCTTATACCACTATTGCTGCTGACGTGCTGGCACGTTATTATCGTGGCAAGTATGGCGCAGAAAACGTCTTCTTTATGACAGGTACGGATGAACACGGAGCCAAGATTCAAGAAATGGCCGAAACGGCCGGCAAAACGCCCAAAGTTTTTACAGATGAGATAGTCGCCAAGTTCAAGACAGCTTGGGAAAACCTAGACATCGATTATGACAACTTTTTACGTACAACAGACAAACAACACGAAGAGGCGGTCGCTTGGGTTACACAGAAGCTATATGACCAAGGTGATATCTACAAGGGCAGTTATGAGGCGCTTTATTGTGTGGGCTGTGAGCAATATAAGACCAAGTCCGAGCTCATAGAGGGCAATATTTGCCCCGATCACAACAGAGAATGTGAAATACACGAAGAAGAGGCATATCTCTTTGCACTTTCCAAGTATCAGGATGAGCTGGAGAAAAGAATCAGTACTGATGAGATATCAATCAGACCAGAAGCTCGTAAAAACGAAATCCTAACCTTTATACGAGGGGGACTCGAAGACGTCGCAATCTCTCGTAAAAAGGAAAATGTTTATTGGGGAATCGATTTACCATTTGATAAGACTCATACAACTTATGTTTGGGTAGATGCTTTCCTAAACTATCTCACAGGTCTGGGATGGCCCGCAGATACAAAGAAATCAGACAAGTTTTGGCCCGCTGACGTACAGCTCATGGCCAAAGATATAGCCAGGGTCCATGCGACTCTGTGGCAGGCCATGCTTCTCGCACTCAAACTGCCTACCAGCAAACAGCTTTTTGTCCATGGTTACTTCACGATAGACGGCAAAAAGATGAGCAAATCACTTGGAAATGTACTCGAACCGAACGCTCTAGTTGAGAAATTCGGAGCAGATGCTGTCCGATATGCGGTACTTCGTGAGTTTCCTTTTGGATCTGACGGGGATATCTCAGAAGAGAAAATTGCAGTCAGATATACTTCGGATTTAGCCAATGGTATAGGTAATCTTTTGCAAAGAACTCTTACAATAATTAATAATAATAAACTTACACTTAGCGACATTGACGTCCAAATTCAGGATGGGCTATTCCAGGATCCAACCGGGGAGGCTACGCTTACCCTTGATGAGAAAATTAGCCTAGCCACTGAAAAGCTAAAATTTCATGAAGCGTTAACCCTTATATGGGTATTTCGTATTCGGCTTATAAATCAATATTTTGAAGAGATGAAGCCTTGGGAACTTGCGAAATTCGACCAGGCCAAGTTAGTAGAGGTATTGCAGGTTTGTTATTTCCAGCTAAAACAAATTTCAAAAAATATTTTGCCTTTTATGCCAGAAACTTCAGAAAAAATGAAAAAACAACTTGAAACGCTGAAGCCGGAACCTTTATTTCCGAGAATAGATATAGTTGAGGTTAAGAGTGGTAAAAAAATGGAATATAAATTTTAATTGTCATCCTTGCGAAAGCGAGGATCGCTAGCGGCGACCGCTAGGGAGATCCTGAATCAACTATCATAAATAATTTGACTAGTTCAGGATGACGAGAGGGCTTGGAGGGAATCTTGCCATATAACGATCACCAGACAATACAACATCAGATGTTTCGTATCCGCTTTACTGAATTGAATGAGATTTTTGCAGTGATGAGTCTGCGTTCATTCATCTGTTCTCTAGTTGGTATATTCGGTCCAATTTATTTGTACCTGATTGGATTCACATTTCGAGATATCATATTTATGCATATAGTTATGTTCGCCACCGAGCTGGCATTTGAATACGTATCTGCACGTTTGATATCGAAGCTTGGTCCCAAACACACTATCGCCATCAGTATGATATTTCTAATCATCCATTATTGGTTGCTCTGGACTATACTTAGCTATGGCTGGCCACTTTGGCTAGTAGGTGTATTTGGAGGAATCCATCTGGCCCTGTATTGGCAATCATATCACTATGACTTTTCTCGTTCCAAGCACAAAAAGCAAGCTACGAGAGATGTTAGCAAACTCTATATTATATTGGCACTACTGGGAGCAATCGCACCATTTATCGGGGGTTTTATTGCTACAAATTATGGTTTTAGCCCACTCTACATCATTGTAATTGTTTCTTTGATTTTCGTGATGCTCCCACTACTTAAGGACGGCGAAAGACATATCCCCAAGGCTTTTTCACTGTCCAAGATAACCGCTAAACCTAGTGCCAGAGATATGTTCGCCTATGGTGGCAGTGGTATGGAAGCCTCTATCTCGCTAGTTGCATGGCCGATATTTGCCTTTCTGGTCGTTGGTACGGCTCAGAATGTTGGACTAGTTACCTCTATCGCTCTTATATTCACTATCGCTATTACCTACATGGTTGGTAAAAAGGTGAATGACACCAACCGTCATAATGTTATCAAAATAGGAAGCCTGGTAGATAGCTTGATATACGCACTTCTTGTTTTTGTGGAATCATTTATACAAATACTGTCGCTGAATTTTGTGCGTAGTTTAGTCAGTTCATTCCGTGCAGCTCCTTTCGTCTCTGAATATTACTTACATGCTGACGAGCAAAATAGAGCAGAGTACATATTTATTATGGAATCCGCTGTCGACGCCTTTAAGATTGTAATGTATCTGATTTTATTTGGGTTGAGTTTTTACTTTGGGCTAAGACAGTTACTCATCATCGGACTGCTTTTTGGTGCTGTTGGCTCACTTCTAGTCAGTATGATGCCACGTGCGAAATGTGAAATGCCAATTTGTGGGGACAAAACTATCAAGCTAATTCCAAAACTTGGGGTAAAACATGCAACTGATTGATAGTCATGCACACGTCAACTTCAGTGCTTACAGAGAGGACGCTGACGAGGTGATTCAGAGGTCTCTGGATGCTGGCATATCTCTAGTGAATGTCGGAACCCAGCTCTCTACCAGCAAGCGGGCGATTGATTATGCGCATAAGTACGATGGTGTCTGGGCCGCTATAGGAGTACATCCGATTCATTTGGTCAAAGGTGATTTTGAATATAGCGATGGAGACGAGTTGACGGCGGTTGAGATCAAAACAATCGGTGAGGAAGTAGACTTCGCGACTTATTTGGAACTAGCAAAAGACGAAAAGGTAGTTGCGTTGGGTGAAGTCGGTCTCGACTTCCATCATTTCAACGAAGGTGATGATGTCGATGCGATTAAGGCGAAGCAAAGAGAAGTACTGATAGGTTTTATAGAACTTGCAAATAAGGTAGATAAGCCCGTGATGATTCATTGTTGGGACGCTTATCCAGAGCTTCTCGAGGTCTTGACGCAACATCCAGTGGGGAGGGCTGGCGTAATCCATAGTTTTATAGGTGGCTACAAGACTGCTAAAAAGTTTATTGATCTCGGATATATGATAGGGCTAAATGGTATCATTACTTATTCTGATAGTTATACACGCTTGATAAACGAAATAGATTTAGAAAACATAATAGTAGAGACTGATTGTCCTTATCTCGCACCAGGGGAACACAAAGGCGAGCGCAACGAGCCTTTATATGTAGCAGAAGTCGCAAAAAAAATTGCCGATGTGAAGGGAATAAGCCTAGACAAAGTCGCCAAGGAGACTACAATAAACGTAAAGAAACTATTTAATATTTAGGGGGTTTTATGGATAAAGATAAGAAATCTACCCTGGAAGACTTTATCAAAAGCGAAGATACCGAGGAGCTCGAGGCCGAGAACAAGGCTGACACACTATCACTCGACGAACCGAAGAAGAAGACCTGGCTTATAGTACTGCTCACGGTTCTTGCAACGTTACTGATAGCAGGGGGCGCTTACGTTGCCTGGCAGTCATACACTGCTGACAAGGAGCTAAAGGCCGAGGAAAAGATAGAGAATCCCGTGGTAGAAAAGACAGAAACGCCTGTAACTACTCCTACGACAACAGAAAAATCGGTTTATACTACTGCTCCCGAGGGGTTAAATCTGCGCAAAGAACCAAAGGCGGATGCAGAGGTTCTAGCTATTATTCCTATCGGTACTAAACTTGTGGTCTTAGAAACAAGTGGTGATTGGGTTAAAGTAGAATATGATAGTAAGCTAGGCTGGGTAGCCAAACTTTACACGTCAGAGACAAATCCTCTGGCTTATCAAAACACGACTTATGGGTTTGGTCTAACATTTCCTAGCACCTGGGGTTCATATACTGTCGTAAAACGAGACGATGTAGATGCTGGGGCTACTGCATATCTGGACGTTTTCCTTGTGACAACAGACACTGCAATTTATCCGGACGGCAAATCGTCAATGTTTGTAATCGGCATATATACACCAAGCCAGTGGGCTACTTTGAGTGCTGGCGAGGGACCCAAACCCGGACTTCTTAAGGAGACCGCCAAATACGTCTATACATATTCACCATCGCAAGCTACACCAGAGGACTTGGTTGCTTTGAGAGCAAATATAAACGACATTGTAAAAACTTTCGCGGTATTATAATTCTTGACAAAATGTTACCGCTAATGTTACCCTAGAAGTAGGGTAACATTTTTTATGAGGAAAATATGAAGGAAAAATTTATCACGACGGCAGAACTTGCCAATGATGCCTCAAAGCTGCTTCGTAATCTAAAGAAGGGTACGGGCATAATTATTTTGAGGTATTCAGAGCCTGTAGGTGCTTTGATTTCGTATGAAGACTATAAGCGAATTGAAAACATTGAAATTGAGCAAGTCAAGGAGTGCAAGGCTTGTATCTGTAATACAACCAAAGGACAGAAATAATGATTTATCTCGATAACGCAGCAACTACGCCAGTTTCTGAAGAAGTTTTAGCCTCTATGATGCCATATTTTAGCGATAGATTCGGCAACCCGTCTAGTATTTATGCACTTGGACGCGAAGCCAAGGATGCACTGTGCGAAGCTAGACATAGTGTGCAAGAAATGCTCGGTGCAGATAAGCCCGGTGAGATCATATTTACTAGTGGTGCTACAGAGTCAAACAATCTAGCGCTCAAAGGCGTCTGCCAGGCAGCTGCAGGTATCTTGTGCAACACACCACATATCATTGTTAGTTCGATCGAACATCACTGCGTACTCGATAGCGCAAAATATCTGCAAAAGACTTATGGCGTAGATGTGACATATCTGCCCGTGAACAAAGAGGGACTAGTAAATCCTGCGGATGTAGCTGATGCAATCAAGGATAATACCGCACTTATATCCGTGATGTATGGTAACAATGAAACGGGTGCTATTGAACCAATCTCCGAGATTAGTTCAATAATACGAAAAGCAAAAGACAAAAGACAAAAAGATGGGAACAAATTGCCTCTGGTATTTCACACCGACGCCGTACAGGCATTTCAATATCTGGATATAAATGTAAATACACTTGGTGTTGATATGCTTTCGCTCACGGCGCACAAATTTTATGGGCCAAAAGGCGTGGGATTACTCTATGTTCGTAGGGGGACAAAGTTTAGTCCGCAGCAACAGGGTGGAGCTCAGGAACGCGGAATGCGCGCTGGTACGGAAAATGTACCATATATAATTGGCATGACAGCTGCGATGGTGGCTGCAGCCGATAAAAAAACAAATAGCAAATCCCAAATAACAAAGCTACGTGACTATCTGATAGAGAGAGTTACGAAAGAGATCCCCGAATCAGAGCTGATTGGACCAGAAGACGCCGAAAAGCGCCTACCACACATCGCTGCATTCCTCTTTAAACGTATAGAGGGCGAGTCAATTCTAATTAATCTAGATATGGTGGGGATCGCCGCGTCTAGCGGTTCTGCATGTACCTCCGGCAGTCTAGAGCCATCCCATGTGACCAAGGCAATGGGATATGCAGACATGGACGCTCACGGCGCCATCCGTTTCTCACTCGGCAAGATGAATACAAAAGCCGATATCGATGAGCTGATGGAGCATTTACCGGGAATTGTAGAAAAACTAAGGGCAATGAGCCCAATAAAATGATGTTTGAGCTGTTGGAACTGTTCGAAATGTTGGAACGCAAGTTTTTGCAAATCAAACAAGCATAGCGGTCTAACAAATCGAACAAGTCAAACGCGACTGAAAGGAGTACGAGTGGCAGATTTATATGGCGAAAAGGTAATGGATCACTTCACAAATCCACGAAATGTGGGGGAGATTAAGGATGCTGATGGAGTGGGGACGACAGGCAACCCGACATGTGGTGACATTATGAAAATTTTTCTGAAAATCGGCAAAAAAGACGGTCAAGAGATTATTGAGGACGTGAAGTTTCAGACATTTGGTTGTGGTGCTGCCGTTGCAACTTCATCTATGGTAACTGAAATGGTAAAAGGCAAGACGCTGGATGAAGCCGAAAAGATTAGCAACGCCGCTGTAGCCGAAGCACTAGGGGGTTTACCACCAGTAAAAATGCATTGTAGCAACTTGGCTGCGAATGCCCTGCACGAAGCTATTAAAGATTATCGAAGTAAGAATAATTAATAGAGAAAGGATTATATATATATGTCTACATGTGAATGTGGGGACAAATGCGTCTGTACTTGCGGTTGCGCCGAAGGTAAAGAATGTACTTGTGCACCAAAATGTGTTTGCGAATGCGGATGTGCTGATAAGTCAGCCGAATAGCAAATCTGGCGCCACTCTGCTAAAATTGAGTCATGAATTTCGTTGATTTGATAATACTGGTAGTAGTGGCGCTTTTTTTATATCTCGGATATCTCCGTGGATTTATCCGTGACTTCCTTGACCTCCTAGCGCTAGTAGGTGCCATTTTTCTTGCGAGTGTCACATATGGAGGAGTAGGACTTTGGCTCAACAAGACAGTCGCAATCCCTGAAAGTTTTTCCGGAACGGTTGGATTTTTTGCTGTCTGGTTTGCGGTGATGCTGGCGTATTACGGGATCATGACTTTTTTTTATGATCTGATCCCAGAGAGAATCTGTAAGTCAGCCTACAATAAATGGTTAGGGCTAGTGCCAGGGTTGCTCCGTAGCATCTTGTATATTTGGTTCACGGTAAACCTAGTTTATTCACTCGCTATATCAGGCCCAATCAAGCAAACGCTGGATAATTCATACATTTCTAGCTATTTGATTAAGAATAATGGAACGATGGGAGACTTTTTGGGCAAAACTTTCGGTCCAGCGGTCATAGACTCGGTCAATTTCCTCACCGTTAGGCCGCAAAGTAATGAAAAGATAGACCTTGGTTATACCACGACAAAAGTCACTGTTGATACTACGCTTGGTAAGGAAATGTTGACGCTTATAAATAATGAGAGAAAAGATAGAGGGCTAGACGAACTTACTTTTGATGACGAACTCGCGAAAGTAGGAGAAAGACATTGCCTGGATATGTTTGCACGGGGATACTTCTCTCACTATACGCTAGAGGGCAAAACACCCTTTGATAGGATGGATTCTGCTAAAATATTTTACCTAATCGCTGGTGAAAACCTAGCGCTCGCACCAACTCTGGAGGAAGCATTCCAGGGGCTCATGGAAAGCCCCGGCCACAAGGCAAATATGCTCTCTAGCGACTTTGGGAAGGTTGGTATAGGTGTAGTAGATGGGGGTCCCTACGGGCTGATGTTTGCTCAGGAGTTTACAAACTGATGATAAAGAAATTAATCATTGCTATATTTGCAGGTGTTTTAGTAGTCGTCTTTGTCCCTATGGCCATCGCAGTTTATCTTTCTCCCCAAGATGCCCTGTCAAAAGTGGACGCTATAGTCGTGGTTTCTGGTGGTGATACCGATGCACGAATATCTGAGGGAGTGAAGCTATATTTACAAGAGTGGGCGCCAAAACTCGTCTTTTCTGGTGCGGCCGCGGAGGGTGATGTGTCCAATGCACTTGCGATGAAGAGAATCGCAATTCAGGCTGGGGTAAGTGCGGATGACATTTTGATAGAAGAAGCTTCCAAGACTACGGCAGAAAACGCCGAATTCACGGCAAAAATCATACAAAATAACAATTTGAAGAGTATAATACTCGTAACATCTCCATATCATCAAAGACGGGCATATACTCAATTTAGTCAGGCGCTCGGTGAGAACTTTGTTATCTTGAACCATAGTGCGAAGGATGAAACTTGGCGCAAGAAAACCTGGTGGGAGAACACAAATGCTCGGTTCTTGACCCTAGCAGAGATAATGAAGAATTTTTACGAAATAACAGCGGGAGCAATTCATGGTAGGTAAGTGTATAGAACTTTTTAGAAATGAGTACTTGACGCAATTTCTACGTCTTGTTAGCCTACCGAGTGATGGTGTCTGGATACCCATTACGCTGACGTTACTGGTGGCCCTTTTGATCTTTGTGTACAAAAAGGACAAGCTTTTCGCTACTATTTTAATCATCGCTCCCTTAGTCGGTAATACAGTGAAGTATTGGCTCAAGAACATGTACACAGTCTCGAGGCCAGAAGTTTTTGGTTGTGAGGTTCTCACGACTTATACGGACAAGTATGCTTTTCCGAGCGGACATGTTATTTTCATCACTATATTCTTCGGTCTACTTACTTATTATTCTGTAAAGCACTTCCACGAGTGGTGGGCAAAAATAGTGTTACCGATCTCTCTACTACTAGTCATTAGCGTTGGTTATTCTCGAATCTATCTGGGAGCACATTGGTATCTCGATGTCATGGCGGGTTACTTTATCGGATGGGCAATATTCGTTATTTCTACTATTTTGTATAAGTATCTTACGACAGAGGAAAATGTCTAAAGTCGCTGTTGCTATGTCTGGTGGCGTGGATTCGTCTGTTTCGGCTGCGCTCGCAGTAGAGAAATATGGTGTAGAAAATGTTTTTGGTCTTACAATGAAGTTGTTTTGTTATGGGGAGAAAGAAAATGATGCCGCCTCTGTCTGTAAGCAACTTGGCATACCACATTACGTAGTGAACTTGGAAAAAGAGTTTGAAGAAGACGTTATAGCTGATTTTATCTCGGAGTATGAGCATGGGAGGACACCGAACCCTTGCGTGCGTTGTAATTCGCTTATCAAGTTCGGACGCTTACTCGCAAAAGCCCAGGGAATGGGGGCAGAATTGTTGGTAACTGGCCACTATACGAGAATAGATTATTCTTCGAATGACAACAGGTATGAGAAGTCTGGGCGAAATAGTTCTCAACAAGTTTCGAACAATACAATCTACCATTTGCACAAGGGCGCTGACCCTGTGAAGGATCAGTCATATTTTCTTTATAATTTAAACCAAGATCAACTAGCACACATATGGTTTCCACTGGGGAAGTTAACGAAAATAGAAACTCGCAAACTAGCTGAAAAATACAGACTCAAAACAGCGGGGAAGACAGAATCGCAAGATATCTGCTTTGTCCCCACAACGACACAAGAGTTCCTCTCTGGTAAAGTGCATGCGAAATCTGGAAATGTCGTTAGCAAGTCCGGTAAAGTACTTGGAACGCACGAAGGATTACCGTTTTATACTGTCGGTCAGCGCAAAGGCTTGGGCGGTGGTTTCACTCAGCCGATGTACGTAATCGGTTTGGACGTAAATAAGAATGAGCTCATCATCGGAAGAGAAGAAGATCTATATGCGGATAGAATGGTAGTGAGAGATATGTCTTGGACGAACGAGAAGCCAAACTATCCCATAGAATTAGATGTAAAAATACGTTACAACTCGGAACCATCGAGGGCGAAACTCACAGAAGACGTTGATGGGTTACAAATAAAATTTCAAAAAACTCAGCGGGGTATAACTCCTGGGCAGACCGCCGTTTTTTATTGTGACAACGAAGTAATCGGTGGAGGCTTGATAGTGGAGTCTAGATAATTTTGAACTAAATTTATTGAACTTAAACTAAAATAATGATATTATCACCGCACGGTAATCAGGCAGGCTCGTTTACGAGGAGGTCTTGGTATGAAGGTCTTGTCAAAGGAAGAGAGACAGCTTCGCGATACCCTCGAGGGCGCCGCCGATGTGCTCGGAATCACACTTCGGCACGACATCACGGACTGCTGGCAACGCTTTGAGGTGATGGGGGAGCTGTCGCTGGCAGACGCCAATCGGCTTGTGGATGCCATGCAGACCCTCGGCGGGCACACCTACGTCGAGAGCAAGATCGGGGCGTTTTGCCTGGATCAGCGCGACGAGGAAGCGGCGGATGCCATCGAGGACCTGGTCGCCGAGATGGGTTCAGACGGGAAATACCTGTCGTACGACGAATCCAAAGCGTTCCTTTACTCCCTCGCGGAGTACAAGGAACGAGTGGGCCTCTCGCTGGTCCTGCTTCTCATCGCGACCTGACCGCATACGTGGGTGGCCCGGCAAACGCCGGGCCACCCACGGGAACATTTGATAGTAGGCGTTAATGCACTTTATCCGTATATTTTTATTGATTTTTATGTATTTTAGGAGTAAAATTCTTTCTTACCGAGTAAGAAAGAGACGACAACCACGGGAGGGGCTATGGTAGCCGAAGAAAATGGTTCACCGGGCACAATCGCACTTGAGCTGATCGAATCTTGGCACGGAATGCTCGTGCTTGGAACAAACGAGGGGGATCAGGCGTTTCATCGTTCCATCGAGGAATTCGAGAAGAGTATGCGGGCCATGCTGACGGACTGCGACGCGACCGACGTTCATTTCGTCGCTATCTGCCTGTCCAGCGCTTACCGCAGGGCGATCAACAAAGGCGAAGGGTTTGCCACGGAAGAGATCAAGACGACACTACGCACGGTCGCGATGAGACTGTGTGAGGTCAACGGTGATCTATCCAAGACCCTGCGTGATGGCGGCCAGTCGGGACGGCTGTTGGCAGAATGCGTGAGAACTGGCAACGTGAACAGCCGCATCTGTCTCTGACACACTTGGTTTGCGGCTTGTTCCAGAACGGGACGGGCCGCAGCCACATTTGATACAAACCTACTTTTAATATAAACTAAATCCATGCAAGTAAACGAAATAAGACAAAAATTTATAAAATACTTCGAGTCAAAGGGGCACACTGCTATGCCTTCGTCTTCTTTGGTGCCAAAGGACGACACCTCGGTACTGCTTACAACTGCTGGTATGCAACAATTTAAAAAATGGTTTTCTGGGGAGATAACGCCACCGCACTTACGCACAGCCACCGTCCAGAAATGCGTTCGAACTAGTGACATAGACGAGGTAGGTGACGAAACACATCTCACATTTTTTGAAATGCTCGGTAATTTCAGTTTTGGAGATTATTTTAAAAAGGAAGCCATAGAATGGGGTCTGGAATTCATAGAAAAGGAACTCGGTGTAGAGAGATCTCGTATCTGGGTGTCCATATTCGCGGGGGACAAGGAAGTACCACGTGATGACGAATCTGAACAGATTTGGAATTCACTCGGGATTACAGACGTTCGTGAATTCGGTCGCGAAGACAATTTCTGGGGACCAACAGGCACCGAGGGGCCTTGTGGTCCTACGTCTGAGATTTACGTTGATGACGTAGAGGTTTGGAATCTTGTTTTCAACGAGTTTTATATGCAGTCTGATGGTGTTCTCCTGCCTCTTCCAAAGACTGGGATAGATACTGGCGCTGGGTTAGAACGTGTCGCGGCTACCATAAATAGCCTTCCTGGGGTTTTTGATACCGATGAACTGACCCAGGTGCGGGATTTTGTTCGCTCACTTATGCCAAAACAGAATGACAAAGCCGAGAGAGTGATAACTGATCATCTGCGCACTGCTACGTTCCTGCTCGCCGATGGGGTACGACCTAGCAATTTAGACAAGGGATATGTTCTCCGTCGCCTAATACGTAGGGCAGTGAGGTACGGAAAGCTGGCTGGAATTGAACAAATATTTTGTTCAAAAGTGGCTGAAAAAGTTATCAAAATCTACAGTGGTAATTATGATAATTTGCTTATAGAAAAGGAAAAAATTCTTTCCGAACTTGAAATTGAGGAAGGAAAATTCAGTAAATCAGTCGATGAGGGGTTGAAGCAATTTGATAAGCTGCACTTAAGGGGAGGATTGGGCTCGGTGGTACATGGCGGAAGTTTACCAAAAGACGCAAATATTATCGCTGGCAAAGATGCGTTTGATTTATTCCAGACTTATGGTTTTCCATTTGAGATGATAGTAGAAGAAGCCCAGAAGAAGGGCTTTAAGGTAGACCAAGCTGGTTTTGAGGCGGAATTTGCCAAGCACCAAGAGGTTTCACGTGGCGGCATGGACAAGAAGTTTGCTGGTGGTATGGAAAACAAGGAAGACCCACAAATAATCAAATATCATACTGCGGCACACCTCTTGCTCGCAGGATTGCGCTTTGTTTTGGGTGAGAACGTGCATCAAAAAGGCTCAAACATAACCGCGGAACGTGTCCGTTTTGACTTCTCCTGGCCCGACAAGATGACTGATGAACAGAAAAAAGCCGTTGAAGACTGGGTAAATGAACAAATTACTCAGAAGCTTGAGGTAACAATGACAGAAATGAGCCCCGAAGAGGCAAAGAAATCTGGCGCAGAAGGCGAATTTACGGCTAAGTACGGCGATAAAGTTCGGGTTTACACGATTGGGAACCCTTCGACAAGCTCAGGGTCTCGAGACTTTGTCTCTCGAGAAATCTGCGGTGGTCCACACGTACAAAACACGTCGGAACTTGGCCATTTCAAGCTCGGCAAGGAAGAATCATCCTCTGCTGGTGTTCGTAGAATCAAGGCAACGCTAGAATAAAATGCACCAAAAACCGCCCCGGAGGGCGGTTCAATTAATGTTTGCTACTGGCTCGTTAGATTCCAGAGCAACTCTCTCTTCCTCAAGTTCTCGATTTTTTTCTTCAAGTCTTCCAATCTCTGTTATTAGCCCGTCTCGTAGTATCATATCGCCCTGAACTGCGGGGTGATGTTTATCGGCGAAATAGGGAATATCAATGTCATCAAGGTCCTTTTTTAGTGAGCTTACTTGAAGCATATTCGAACGAATTGTATTGTTGATATTCTCGAGCCGAATTTCTGTTTCTGATTTCGGTGCCTCAGCACTAGTATTGTCTGGCAGAGTTGATGGTGTTGATCCGGGCGCTCTCTCTAATAACCTGCTAATACCTTCAAACATTATATCTCCATTCTTCTACTTCTATTTATATCAATTATTAGGTAGAATAGACAGAGTAATATGAAAAAATTATTTTCAAAAATAACAAGCAAGGAACCAAAAGTACCATACTATGTTGCGCTTGATATAGGTACTGAGTTTGTTAAAGCACTAATTTTCAAGATCAATGACGGCAAAGGCATCGTTGTTGGTACTGGGAGACAGCGTCAGCGCCTCGGTGATATGCACGGTGGCACGGTTACTGATATCGCAGGCGTTGTAGACAACTGTAGCAAGGCCCTAGATCAAGCCGAGGAGATGGCTGGAGTGGTCGCTGATCAGTGTATCATTGGTATAGCTGGTGAGCTCGTAAAGGGGACTACAACCACAGTACATTATGAGCGTCTGGTACCGGAGAAAAAGATTGACCTCGGTGAGCTTCGTAACATTATAGATAAAGTCCAATGGAAAGCTTTTGATGCGGCCCGTGAGCAGCTGGCCTGGGAGACTGGTCAAGCAGCGCTTGACGTGAAGCTGGTATCGGCCTCAATAGTAGATGTGAAGATTGATGGTTACAAAGTCACTAATCCTATCGGATTTCAGGGTAAAGACGTTTCAATCGGTATATTCAACGCATTCGCTCCGATGGTACACCTAGGAGCATTGCAAACTATCGCTAGCGACCTTGGCCTTGATCTTATCAGTATCGCCGCTGAACCATATGCGGTTGCACGTTCTGTCGGTATAGACGAGGCAGGGGAGTTTAGTGCCATATTCATAGATATTGGTGGCGGGACAAGCGATATAGCTGTTGTTCGTAATGGGGGCCTAGAGGGGACCAAGATGTTTGCTATCGGCGGTCGTAGCTTTACAAAGCGTATTTCTCAAAGTCTTAATATACCATTTGCAAAGGCAGAAGAGGTAAAAATCGCATATTCTGGCGATATGCTGGAAGATAAAGACACTGGCATCGTACGAGACGCGCTGGAGTTAGATGCGGATGTTTGGTTGTCTGGTGTCGAACTATCGTTATCTGAATTCCCAGATATTGATAGCTTGCCATCTAGAATTATGCTCTGTGGTGGTGGAGCAGCATTGCCAGAGATCAAGAAGGCACTCGAGAGTTCGGGTTGGTACAAGGAGCTACCATTTGCCAAGAAACCAAAAATTAGTTTCATAAAACCAGATGACGTTGTAAATATTGTTGATAGTACTGGGACAATAAAGGACCAACAAGACGTAACTCCTATGGGGCTAGCATCTCTATTAGTAGAGATGGACTTGGAAGAGGAAGTATTACCGAATATACTTAGTAGAGTTGTGAAGGGAATGCAATAATGGCAGTGAGTCCAAAGACAATTTATCTAGAGATTGACGAAGAAGTAACCTCTGTCATCGATAAGATCCGTAAAACAGAGTTTACGGATGTTGTTCTTGTTGTCCCAAAGGACGCTAGTATCTCTCAGAGCGTAGTTAATTTAAAACTTATCAAAAGAAAAGCGGATGAACTAAACAAAAATGTCTCACTCGTGACACAGGACAAGATAGCTCGTAACCTCGCTAGTAAAGTGGGAATCGCGACTGCTACAAAGGCAAACGAGATACCGAAAGTAGCTGCTATCGGTACAAACGAATCTGATGTGCTTTTTTCAGGCGAAGAAACTGTGGGACCGATTGAGGCTACAAGTGAAGTTATCTTTGATAAAGAACCGATATTACATGAGCCAGAGGAGTTAACCGTTGTTGAGGGCGAGGATGTCGAAGAAGCAGTCGAAATGCACGAAGACATGGAAGAAAAAGTTGCCAAAAAAGACGGTAATCTCATGCCAAAGTTTCCTTGGAAATGGGTGGCTCTTATCGGCACGGTTGTCATCGGCGGCTTGCTAATAGCTGGCTATGTCTATTTACCCCGGGCAAAAGCAAATATCTATGTTTCTGCCGAGAAGAAACCACTCTCTCTTAACTTTTCTGGCGAAAAGGACGCCAAACTTGATACCGAGAAAGTGATTATACCGACTCAAGTAATTGAAGCAACCAAAGAAGAGAGTAAAAAGTATCCAGCAACTGGCAAAAAAGATGCAGGAGAAAAAGCAGTCGGCTCGGTTTTTATATCAACAGCAATCAACAATATTAGTTGGCCAGCTGGTACTAGAATCGCTCTACAGTCTGATTCCTCGCTAGTATACAAAACAAATACTGCCGTCAATATCACTGCGCCAGGTTCTTTGTCTGGAGTCGTTGTGACTGCAGAAAACGCGGGTGAAAAATACAATATAGCCACGGGGAAAACTTTCTCAGCAGTAAACGACCCAGACGCAGACATAACTTCAACATCGGCCATGGCTGGCGGGACAACTAGAGAGGTATCAATCGTTACCCAGGGGGATGTGAACTCGGCCAAAGACGCACTGGCCAAAGAGGCCAGTGATGCGGCTACAGCTGAATTTACGACTAAATCTAGTGAGATTAAGATAATTGAAGAGACCCAAAAGTCAGAAATAGTGTCTGCGACGGCGAGCCCAGATGTAAACGGTGAAGCTACAGAGTTTACAATGACAGTGAAAGTAACCATAAAGGCGCTGGGCTTCAATCTAAATGACGTGTCAAAGCTTATTAGTTCTGAAGTCGAGAGACAACTGGGATTCGCAAAATCAATCATAGACGATGGTTCGAAGACAGCGGAGATAGCGCTGGATGCTTCGGATCTAA
>Ga0172379_10005110_pt1 | contig 18634 bp, 14 predicted proteins | sample GrowelOW334metaG_FD_119756 | JGI IMG/M metagenome (GOLD analysis project Ga0172379, IMG submission 119756) | Groundwater microbial communities from an aquifer near a municipal landfill in Southern Ontario, Canada - Groundwater well OW334 metaG | ecosystem: Environmental > Aquatic > Deep...
AGCATGATATGCGTATTCAGAATACTGCGCCGCGTGGATGGGATTCTAGCTTTAGCTGGAAAGAATCACCAGCGCTGACTCAGGGCAGCAAGGTTGTGATGTCGCAGTTTCGAGCAGATAGTCGCACAGGAGAGCCTGTAAGCACCATCGAAGAAATAGGGGTACTTCGTCATGAGACGGGCCATGCCGTTGACTATTGCCTTGGTGAGTTTTCTGACAGCGCTGAATTTAAACACGCCTATGCTTTAGAGGCGGCCAAAGTGCCAGATGAGCATAGACAAAAACTTGATTACTATCTTCAGAAATCTAACAATGGCGCTTCTGAAACATTCGCTGAGCTTTACTGCTACAGCACTGGTGGTGAGACTGATGCTGGTCGAAAAGACAGCAGCGAGCTTGTGCACAAATATTTTCCGCACTGCGAACAACTTATGATCAAGCGTCTAGCTGCTTTAGAAAAATAGTGGCTCTAGCCATCAACTTGAAATTGGCGTTTGCCTTCGACTAAAGTCTGTTTGAAGAAATCTATTAGCCGTTTTATTTCTTGCTCGGAACCCAGTTGGTGACCCGCTCCACGCACTACTACAAGCTTTGTTGGTACACCCGCTTTTTGTAGTTTTTCTGCTAGCTCTTCACTTTGAGCAAAGGGTACAAGATCATCTATATCGCCGTGAACAATCAAGAACGGTGGATCGTTTTTACTGACATAGTTAACAGGACTGGCTTCAGTGGCTAGTTCTTTTTTATCTGATACCAGTCCGCCCAATAGTCTGGCGACTGGGCCATCAGCTGTGTCATAGTCAATTCGAGTTCTTGAACCAGCCTGACCCTGCACTGTGTCTAAGTTTGTGAGCCCGCACCAGTCGCAAACTGCCTGCACCTGACTGGCTTTCTCTAAATCGGTCAGTCCAGTTTCATTGTGGTCGCCACTCAAAGTGCCAAGCAATGCCGCTAAGTGTCCTCCAGCAGAGACGCCCCAGACACCTATGTGTTCAGGGCTGTAACCATACTCAGACGCTTTAGAACGGAGAAAGGCAATGGCCTTTTGGCAGTCTTGTAGTTGTGCCGGGTATTGTGCTTGGCCGCTCAAGCGATAATTGAGACTGGCCACGGCAAAGCCATTCTGCGCTAACACCAGGGCTATGTCTTTCGCTTCACTTTTATCGCCTTGTAACCAGGCCCCGCCGTGAATGAATACTACAAGAGGTATAAGTGGATAAGATTTGGTCGGAACATATAAATCGAGAAGTTGGCTATCTGAAGCAGGCACTGTTTTATCGCTGATGTAACTTAGGTTGGGCACAACCCGCACACTGCCGGGCCCTTTGTTGTCATTGGTTTTAGTGACAAAAGGAATTGCAACTATGCAAAGTACCGAAAGGGTTATGAGAATCGTCCTGGTGCGCATGATTTGTTTGGGTTTCTTTTTCTTAGCCGCGATAGTTTTCTAATTCGATTAACAACTCTCGCATGGTTTGATGTCTATCTTGTGGGTGCTTTTTCAAGGTCTTCATAATTGTGCGACTGAGTCTGTGAGGCACTTTCATACTGGTACAGGCTTCTGCTAGATCTTTGGGCATGTCGGTAACATGAAGGCTCATGGTTTCAGCCGCGTTGATGCCCAAAATCGGTAGGCTGCCAGAAATTGTGTGGTACATCAAGACTCCAAGGCAGTAAATATCTGAGCGAGCGTCAAGTTTATTGCCAAGAATTTGCTCTGGGCTCATGTAAGCCGGGGTGCCTAGCACTTCTCCATCCATAGTCAATTTTTTTGAATTCTTCGATGGTTCGTTGACGTATTTGGCGATGCCGAAGTCTACTAATTTGACGAACTCAGGATTCCAGGCCGTGTGCATTAAGACTACATTTTCAGGTTTAATATCGCGGTGCAAAATTCCCTTTGAATGAGCATGCTCAAGAGCCGAGGCCATCTGTAAGAAGATTGCTACGGCGCGTTCTATCGGTAGTTTGCCGTGCCGTTGTAGAACATCTTTGAGGTTAGTGCCTTCGACAAAATCCATGACCAAGAAAGGAGTTTGATTTTGTGAGATGCCAAAGTCATAAACCACGACAATATTTGGATGACTCATTGAGCTAGCAGCTTGAGCTTCTCTTTGAAACCGTAGAAAATTAGTTTCGTCTTTTTGCACTTCGCCAAATAGCACCTTTACAGCGACGGTTTTCTCCATCACCAGGTGTCTGGCTTTGTAGACTACGCCTAGAGCGCCCCTGCCTACTTCGCAGATTATTTCGTATCGGTCTGCCAGTATTGCACCGACTAGAGAGCTGTTCGACAAATTTTCCTCCGCGAAGGCTCCCACAGGGGTAAGATAGCTCCATCAGGATAACCCCATCAAGATAACTTGATGTGCATGATTTAGTCATAGACCAACGGCCTAAATATTAAACCCTCTAGAGGATAAGTTAAATATGAACTTACCAAAACGGACTGATGGTGAGGATGAAAACCCTGACATTCCTATTCTCAATCCCGGAAAAACCACGGTCTTCGGAACTCCGATAGACACTAACATTGCCAGTGCTCTAGCCTACTTGCCTTTAGGGCCATTGGCTCTCGTCGCTGGCTATGTGCTCCTCAACTCGCCCTCTGAAAGTCCAAGTTTTAATCGCTATCACGCTATGCAGGGGCTTGTCTTCACTGGGGCCATGCTGGCGGTGTTTGTGGTCAACAACGTGCTAGCTGCATTCTTAGGGGTCATTCCCTTACTCGGCCCTCTGCTGGCCATACCGTTAGGTCTGTTAGGCGGGCTACTGGCGCTGGTCTACATGATTGTCGGGGTGAAATTGGCCTTCGATACCTACAACGGCAAATCGCACAAACTGCCTTATCTCTCTAAGTACGTTAATGTGCTGCTAGACAAAACCAAATAGACCTAACGGTCACAGAATAATCTTTCGGCTCTTTTTAAATTGCATATTGAGCTCTGGCTTAACTGCTGGGTTCAGTTTTGGCTTTTCGCTGGTCTCTAAAGGTAGAGTGCCTAAAATCAGATAGATCCTATATTCTCCACTTTGCTGGCCGGCAGCAGGAGATAAATCTTGGTTGTCTTTGAACTGCGGTAAGTTGGAGCTACCTTTTTGTTCTGGCGGCTTGCATTGAGACTCTTGAGCTACTTTGACTACGGTTTTGTCAGTCACTCTCATGTCGCCGTCGGTGCTCCATTTGCCCAAAGAAAATCCCCACAAGGCAGGAGTCATTTGCTGCTTCTCTTGAGCTTTGAGGCGATATTGACCAAAAATTAGGGCGCCTTCTTTTGCTTTGACCTGCAAGCTTATGGTGTTTAGCCCTTCTGAGTTAACCAAATTGATAGCTGAAAGTGGCACTCTGACAAAACGCCATTGTCTTAGTTTGTCGAAGGGCATACCCGCTGCCCGAGCCGCTTCGTAGACGACGGCTGACTCAGAAGGCTCTAGTACTTCTTTATCTGCAACTGGAATTAGAAGTTCAGGTTGACCTTCTAATGCTACTCCGTTGATTTTGACCGTGCTATTCGCCAGAGCTGCATTTCCATCAACGATTACGGTCGCCCAATTCTTGCTTTCGTTCTTGGCATAGTTAGTTGCAAGTGGTTGCGGAATTTTAAATCGCCTTTCTATGATTTGGCCTTGGGCTAGTTGGCAATACCATTCTGGTGGCAAGGCATTTAGCTCTTTGATCTGTAAAAAAGCAAAACTGAACACTGCAGCCAGCACTAGCACGACCCATGAAAAATAATCTGAAGCAAGTAATTTGCCGCCCACTCGTTTCGCTTCGGCGGCTCGGCAGCAGGCTGTTAGCCAAACGGCAAAGCTGATAGAGAGGGCCAAGTTCACGCCAATGGTTGCAGCTTCGATGCTTCCTAGTGGTTGCACAAGCAGTGGTGCTAACTCGAGGCGGTTCATGACCACAAATAACATGGCGAGCACACAGCTAGCTCCAAGCGCGCGGGAATGCCAGGTGTGTTCTAAGTGATCAAGGCCAATAATGGTCAGCACCATGACCCAAGCCATGGCAGGGAAGGCATAGCGGCTCTGCGCTTCAAAGAAGACAAAAATTAAATGCGAAGCCACTATCAGTAGTGCTGAGATTTTAATTAGATCATTGCCACTCAACTGCTTAATGTTGGTGCGAAGAATTCTTTCCATCACCAAGAGGTACACTGCGCCCAGGCCACCGCCCAGTAGTAGTAATTGGTGTATCAGTATTTGCGCTGGCTTAGCCAAGCTCAGGCTGTTGTAATAGAAATCGTTCCAGCTATTGCGAAAAAGACGCTCAGCTTTTCGTGCGAACATTGAACATAGTTCAAGTGGTTTGGTCTTTAAAGCGTTGGCGACGGTAATGATAGGTTTGTCGTGTTCAACTAAAGTGACATATTCTGTTTTGGGATATGGGGCCCAGCCATCTACTGTTACGTCGACACCAATTGCGGTATTAAACCCTGGCATTCTCTCTGGCAAGAGGGTTTTATGGTGCATCGTGGCCTGGGTGAACATTAGCCAGGGAGTAACTGTGATGAATGCGCCGGTGGCAAATACAGCTACAAGGGTCATGGTTCTGCGCAGGGGGCGCAAGTTCAATAGCGTAAGGCCTAAGATGAACACGGCTACTGGTGCCATTACTGCTTTTGTGTGAGTTAGTGCTACTAGCGCCATGCCGGCGGCAAAGGCCTTGAGCAAATCTTTGACTGTGAGGGCAGAGTCGCTTGATTTGCCTCGAGGCAATAGAGACGACAGTAGGAGCACGAATATCAGTGACATGGTCACTGCTAGAGGCTCGCTCATGAAGCGCGAAGCGCCGATTACTTGCCCAGGATAGAAACCCCAAGCCAAGCCACCAGCGCAAGAGAGTAACCGTGAGAAGCCTAGGCGCCTACTAACTCTAAAGATCAGAAGTGAGTTTAGCCCTGACAACAGGCATTGGCCTACCAGTACAGAGGTGTAGGCAATATTGGGTGCCGTGCTGAAGAGACTGCCGATACGAACAAGAACAGCGGCAAAGCTTGGCATAATCATGCCGTCAAGCAGTAAAGAGTAGCCCATCTCGCATTCATGAGGATCGACATAGTGGCCGTGGCTAAGGTCGTTCAACCAGGCTGATAAGAGCTTGCCTGAAAGTACATAGTGAGCCGAATCCCAGATTATGCTGCGAGTGTAGTCTGGTAGCTCGAAGGTGTTGTATAGCGCAGCCAACACCGGCAACAAAAAAACAACTAGTTGAGTGATAACACTCTTGATTCTCAATGTGAATCCTTGAAAGTAATGTCTTGGTCTGCGGCTGAAACCTAGACCATAAAGCTTGGCAATGCTAGCTATTTAGCCGTGCTAGGTCAAGGCTCGTCAGTTTAGGTGAACTTTTACACCGACTACACCGACTAAGAGTGCAAATCTAGACATACAAGATTAAGGAATTTCGTCTGGGTCTAAGTTCGGGTATATTGAGCTAAGTATTAGTGAGCCGAGGCTAAGTATGGAACGAGTTACCAAATTGTTCGAGAACAAGAAGGTGAAGATACTGGCCGGAGACCTCACCGCTGGTGATTGGGAATTCAATATGGGTGTGCTCTGGGGTGGCTTTGACCAGGTCAACCTCGCCACCGATTTGAAATCTATGCAAATTCAAACTGAAGAATCTGCCAAGAATTTAGCACAAACTCTGGGCTGGGCTGTTGTGGGAAATATTGTCTTTGGTCCACTGGGCTTGATTGCTGGCTTAGCTATGGGCGGTAATCGTAAACAAGTCTGTGCCATGTGTGAGCTGAAAGACGGTCGTAAGTTTCTTGCCATTATGGACTCGAAAATCTATCAACAAATGATGGCCTTAACCATGACCAAGAGCACTTAGCAATTATTAAAGTTAGAAAGGCCGCCGGAGGCCAATTGGTCCTAGGTGAATCTGATCTCACCAAGAATGCGATTTTCCGCTCCTAAATTCTTTTAGAATAGTGGCTTAGCGTTTGACCTATGCTCAACATCTGGAGTTAATCCTGAACATACCAGCCATTGAAGAAGGCGGCAGACTTCACCTAGCCCGTATTGCCTCAGTTGGAACCGCGGTTCCGACTAAACTGCTCACTAACGCCGATTTAGAAAAGATGGTAGACACCACTGACCAGTGGATTGTCGAGCGTACCGGTATTAAACAGCGGCATATAGTTGATAAGGGTGTCACTTGCTCTGACTTGGCTGCAGAAGCAGCGAAGAAGGCGTTAGCGGCCGCAGGTGTCGATGCCAGCGAAGTCGACTTGATAATTGTTGGCACTGTTACTCCTGACATGATGCTACCGGCCACTGCCTGTTTGGTTCAAGACAAAATCGGCGCTAAGAATGCTTGGGGCTTTGACCTCTCTATCGCCTGTTCTGGATTCTTATATGCTTTGCAAGTGGGCGTTCAGTTCGTTGCTACCGGTGCCCACAAGAACGTGCTAGCCATCGGTATGGATGTGATGTCATCAATCATCGACTATACCGACAGGCAGACTTGTATTATTTTCGGCGATGGTGGTGGTGCTGCGCTGATTCAACCTTCACCATCAAAAGAGCAAGGATATTTCATTGATTTCTTGCACGAAGTGGATGGTTCCGGCGGCGATTATCTTTGCATGCCAGGCGGCGGGAGCCAGTTTCCAGCGTCTGCTCAAACTGTTGCTGACAAAATGCACTTTGTTAAACAAGACGGCCCAGTTGTCTTCAAGTTTGCCTCTAAGCGCATGCCCGAGCTTTGTGCTCGCTTGCTTGCTCGCAATGGCTTAACTGGTGCTGATATCGATCTGTTTATTCCGCACCAAGCTAATTTGCGTATTATCAAAGCCGCTGTTGATAGGCTTGGTATGTCAATGGACAAGGTAATAGTAAATATTGATGAGTATGGTAATACCACTGCTGGTACCTTGCCACTCGCCATCGGTACAGCGCTAGAGCAAGGCCGCCTGAAGAAAGGCGACTTAATTCTCTTTGCTGCTATGGGTGCAGGACTTAGTGCCGGTGCCTGTTTGATGCGTTGGGGCTATTAGCATTTGTGAGCAAGTTTTTTCAAGAGGCGGTTTGTGAAGTCGCTTGTTTGCTGGCACGCAGTTTCATCAGACGAAGTATCTCGTCAGTTTCAAAAGGTTTTTTGATCCAGTCCACCAGTTCAGGATGATGCACTCTACCTATGTTGGCTTCTGCTCCGCTCAGTACAATTACAGGAATAGAAGAGTCGGCAAACTTATTGTGCAACCAGTTGACGAAGTCTAAACCGTTGCCGTCAGGCAAGTTTATATCAGCAAAGAGCAGGTCAGGTTTTTCCGCTTCTGCCAAAGTTCGCGCTTCGGCAATATTGGCCGCACGCATGCACGTATACCCTTTGCGAGTAATTAAAGTTCTGAGAATTAAGGCAATAGAGTCACTATCTTCCATTAGTAAGACCAGCGCTGGTTCTGTTCCTTTATTATTTGTGGAATCGTAGTCCGGGCTATTTTTGTCAATATTTTCACTGGCGTCATCATCAGTTTTCACGTGCTCAGAGGCTATGGTTTCAAGGGCGGGCAATTCCACCCAGAAAGTTGCTCCATGTCCTAGTTTGCTGGCCGCCCCGATGTTGCCGCCCAGCTTTTCAACTAAAGCTTTTGATATCGCCAGCCCGAGGCCTGAGCCAGTATTGGCTTCGTTTTCTATGCAGCTCAATTGTTGGAAAAGCCCGAATAAGCCTTGCATATGTTCTTCGGCAATGCCCGGACCTTCGTCAACAACATTGATTCTCACATTGGGGCCGCTATTAGTTGTGTTGATGAATACTTTTTTGCCGCGGGGCGTGTACTTCAAAGCATTAGAAATCAGATTGGTTAATACTTGTACTAGGCGATCTTTATCACCGATGATGTCGCGGCCTGAGTCTATGCTAAATGTGATGGCTACTCCTCGTTCTTCGGCAAAAGCCTTGAGCGAGTCTATGGTGCTTTCGATCAAATCTTTGGGGGTGATATGCTCGATTCGCATTTCGAGTTTGTTGGCTTCTAAGCGGCGAATATCAAGAATGTCGTTGATCAGTCTAATGAGACGGTCGCTATTGTCTCTAGCGATACTGACATACTCCATGGTTTCGTCGCCTATTTCGCCGGTAATGCCACCTTCGATTAAGCCCAGTGCTGCTCTAATAGACGTCAGCGGTGTGCGCAACTCATGCGATACTGTTGAATAGAATTCACTAACGCGACGCTCTACTTCTTTTTTCTCGGTGATATCGTGGGCAATACCATAGAGGCGTTCGCAGGTTCCGCTCTGGTCTAAAACTGGAAATACTCGAGACCAGATCCAGCGAATTTCTTTTTCTTGTGTTTCGATGCGAAACTCAATATCAAAGCCTTGACCATCTTGGCGTTTGCTGTCGAGCATGAGACCCTGTAGGGCTTGGCGCACCCGTGGACGATCTTCGTCGACGATGGGGTTGAAGAAGACTTCTTTGTCGTTGTATAGCTGATCGCAGCCTTCTAGCCAAAGTTCTTCAAAAGCAGGGCTGGCGTATATGAAGTCGTCGGTTCTGGCAGAGATAATCCAGAATACTTCGCGAATATTTTCTGCTAATTGGCGAAACATCGACTCACTAGCGAGCAAACGTTGTTCGTATTCACGCCTGGTAATTTCGGCTGCTTTCAATTCAGTTATGTCGCGGTGAGAGCCAGCCATCCTAATAGCTCTTCCTTGTGCGTTCCAGATTGCCTGACCGCGGGCGCAGATCCATTTGTAGTCACCACCTTTGGTGCGGCAACGCATTTCAGCTTCGTAAGGCTGTTTGGTATCAATATGTCTCTGCACTTTGGACATTACCTGTTGGTAATCGTCGGGATGACAGAGGGTGCGGAAGGTATCAAAGTGATTGGCCAGTTCGTTCTCGTCATAGCCCAGTTGCGACTTGTAGCGCGGCGAATAGAATACTTCGTTGGTGACTAAGTCCCAGTCCCATATGCCGTCGTTAGAGCCGGTGATGGCAACGTAGTATCTCTCTTGGCTTTTTAGGAAAGCCTCGTTAGCTTCGATGCGATCAACAAAGTGACCTATTTGATAGCCGATTGACTCTAGAGTGGTTACTAGCTCGGGGCTGAGTGGAGCGGGGGTGGTGGAAAAAAGACTGATCACTCCCCAAATTCTGTTGCCTATGCAAATGGGGAAGGCGACCACCGATGGATAGGTTTTGGTTATGCGCGATGCTGGTTCGTTGAAGCAAGTATCGTAGTGATCAAGGTTCGTGTAAACCTTGCCTTTGCCATTGAACCAAATTGATGCGGGAAAGCCTGCGGCAACAGAGAGGGGAACATTGACCGAACGGGCAATCAGGTATTCATGTTTTGCAGCTTCACCTGTAGTTTTGTGCACCAGGCGTGACATGCGGTTGGAGCGTTCATCAATGCGCCAGACTATGCCAATTTCGAATTTGAGTAAACTGCACAAAGTGGTGCAAATTTGCTCTAAGGCATCAACAATGGCAGTTGCTCCAATTAAAACTTTGGTGATGTCGAATTGGGCATTTGATTGACTCTGCTTGAGCCAACTAGTAGTAATGTCTCTGACAAAAAAATTGAATTGTTTACTGTCTGAAGATTCTAGAGGTGAAGCATTGGCGTCAATCACGACATAGCGCAAGCTGCCATCGTTGATTCTGAAAACTGCTGGGAATTCTTTGAGGATGCCTGTGGTTTGCAAGGTGCTCAAGACATATGCACTCTGGGTGTCGTCAGAAAAAAAATGACTAAAAGTCTTGCCAACGGTTTCTTCGCTGCCACATTGGAGAAAGCTCAAAGCCGCTTGGTTGGCGCGGTTGATGGTTCCCGCACTATTGGTTTGCATGAGAGCAATAGGAGCATTTTCCAGAAAGTCTAAACTGTGAAAATTGTCATTCACTGATGGCTACTCGCAAATTTTCGCCACTCGGTGACCATTGCTCAATCAGCCGATTGATTTGATTGGGCAACTTCATTGGATCAAACGGTTTGGAAATGACACCGGCGATGGCCAGGTGCCTGTATTGATTCATCTCATGGTTTTGCACCCGAGCTGTGATCAAAATAATTGGTATGCCGCGCCATTCTTTGCGTTTCTTGATTTCTTCAATGGCAGTGAGACCGTCCATTTGAGGCATAGAAACATCCATCAAAATCAGATCTGGCTTTTGCTTCTCAAGAAATGATAGGGCCTCTAGCCCCGAGCCAGCCGTCTCTACATGCCAGTTGCACAAAGATGTGAGAGTCTTAGATACCAACTTGCGCAAGTCGGCATTGTCGTCAACCAATAGCACTGTAGCGTTTTTCAAAATGAGCCCTTCATGGCAATCAAAACAGTTAATAGGTATTTGCCCAAAACTACTTCAATTCTTGCGCTTCTAATGTTTTTTTGCGGTACTCGAAAATTACAGTGCGGCATATCTACGATTGAGCCGTTACGTGAGGTGTGTACAAATTGGTGCAGTCGGCCGTAGATCTGGGCACACTGAGACAAGTCATTGGAGCTGCGCAAATCGGCTTTGATGATCTGCGACCGCTGCCAATTGGTAACTTCAAAGGGCTCTTTGTTTTTCGCAAGTTTAAGGACATGAAAGTCTCTGAGTGGTTCAAGCTCAATCAGATTCTTGCAAATTTGGGATACACCTCAGTCTTTGTCTCCGAGCTGGAGCGCTTGCAGTATCTTGCTGCTAGCCTTGATCAAGCTCAAGAGTTTTATCAAGACTTTTCACAAGACTTCTGGCAGAATCCACTATTAGACTGTGAAAGTGATCTCGACAATATTTTTGCACCGGTTGTACCGCCGAAGCAGAGCGCTTTACCCTTCGGTCAGGAAGTTATGCTGCGGCAAAAACTGCGCCAAGCCTTAGAACACATCGCCAGTAACAAGACCAACCTTTCCCAATCTGCCTCTAAACCGCCGTCAGAGTTGGCGGCTGGAGATGCCGCTCTATCCTCTCAGTCCTCTGAGTCCGCTCTGTCCGCTGCTGCCGCTACTCCCAGTGGGCCGGGCAGCATACCCGGGTATGCCTCGGTAATGCGCTTTTTGGCAGGCAATGACTGTGTGCTTACTACCGATGCTTTTGAACAAGCAGCACTGAAGCTAGATCAGCTGGAAAGTATAGAACTTGTGCCAATTCTCGATTCATTGCGCAGCAAGCATAAAGTGCCAACAGTAAGTGACTATCAACGTGCCGCCGCCGAATTAGATTTGGATGCTTGGTTAGAGGTGCGCCAAGATGCCGCAATCGAGATTCTTGCTGAGCCCGAGAGTGCAGGCGAGGGTCATATTGCCCCTACCCGCTCGCAGCAGCTAATCGACAGTGTGCAACACTTAATGCTTGTGCCAGTGGTTGAGACCGACTTGGTTCCAGCTTATTTTCACATGGGTGGCGTTAACGACATGCCACCGGCCCATGTCCATTTAGCTCTATTGAGGCATTGGAATGAAGTCTACGGTGTTAAACCAAAAATATTGGGGCTAGGCCCCGATTCACTCTATATTCATGTGGCCAAGCCAATCAGTGCTGGTGAACAGGCTACTAAATTGGCGATAGAACAGTTTCGTTACTGCCCCGATAGCGTTTTGCAGTCGTTGGGTTCAGTCGGTCGTCTAGCCCTCGAAATTAGCGGCTGTGACCTGTGGCAGTTTTGGTGGGAATAACCCAAGTCTAATTAAAGTCGGCCTACGATTGTGGCATTGCCTTTTGATAGCTCTGAAAAGTGGCGTCAATGGTCTTTTTTAGTTCTTTGTCGAAAGACGCAGCTCTTCTCAGCTTCTGAAAGCTAAGCTTCAGTTCTTCAGAAATTGCTTTATCTAACTCGTCGACTAAATGCGTTTGTTCCATCTTTCTCTCCCTTCAGTCAATGCCTATTGTTGCCAGCCATGCATTGAAGATAAAACACTGAGGGTGAAAAAGCCGTGAAAAACCTGAGACTAGTAACTAAACTTGCCTAAGGCTACCTTGCCGTGAAATACCCAATAAACAATCACTGTGTAGCTTAAAACGAATGGCAGGCCGAGCACAGCAATAAATAACATGGTTTTAAGCGTCCCTTGCGATGACGAGGCGTTGTAGATATTGAGGCTGAGACTAGGGTCAATGCTCGAGACAATCAGGTTGGGGAAAATTGCAATACCAAAGAGGGCCGCTAGGGCGCCTATGGTGGCCACAGACGAAAGGAAGGCATAACCCGGTTGCTTGAGAAAGATAGTGCGCGGAATATTACCGATGGCCAAAATATTGACTAAGACAACACTCCAGAGCCAAGGATAGTGCTTGAGGTTTTCGGTGGCTGAAGGAATTTGGGTGAGAGTGAAAATTGTGGTGAGCATGTAAACCACTACAAAGAGGCCATAGGTATGCCAAATGTAGTTGTGAATGCGCTCTTGCAGTTCGCCTTCGGTTTTAAGATAGAGAAAAATCGACCCATGCATGGCGCAGGTGGCCACAGCTAGGAGCCCTGTTATCACAGGATAAAACTCTAGAAACGACATTTTTTCTTTGTGCAATTCTAGTTGTGCGTCTATGGGCAGCCCTAAAAATAGCTGACCGACGATATAGCCAAACAAGAACGAAGCACTGAGGCTCGAAAGAAAGAAGCAGGCGTCCCAAAATTGACGCCAGATTTTGGCTGGGTGCTTACTGCGAAATTCAATTGATACAGCTCTGAAGATCAAGGCGCAGAGAATAATCATCAGATTGGTATAAAAACTCGAAAAAGCCATGGCATAAACATCAGGAAAGGCGGCAAATAGTGCCCCAGCAAAAGTCACCAGCCAGACTTCGTTGCCGTCCCACAGTGGGCCGATTGAGTTAATGATGAGGCGACGCTCTTCATCGGTTTTTGCAATCGGGTGCAAAATACCAACACCGAGGTCAAAACCATCGAGAATTCCATAGCCAGTTAGCAGTATGCCAAGCAAAATAAACCAGATGAAGTTTAAGGAGTAGTCCATTATGGAGAGTCCTCTTCTGTCGGTTGCACGGATGAGTTTTGAGATTCTGACTTTTCGTCTGCAACTGTTTTCGTCGCCACCGGACCTCGCCACGTTTCAGATAGTGAGGCTGGCCCTCGCTGCAAAAGATTGCCGATCATGGCCATGAATTGGCTGATACCTTTTTTTGCTCCCGGCGCAATTTTTAAGTCTTCTTTGACAATCTCTTCTACAACTGGCGGCCCAGCTTGAATACGCGTATTCATGACCATGACCCAGACAACAAAGAGAAAACTATAGAGAACGCCGAACATGATCATTGAGCCCAGTACTTGTTCAGCTGTAACCGAGTGCGACACTCCGTCTTTAGTGCGCAAGAGACCATATACGACCCAGGGCTGGCGCCCCACCTCAGCAGCAATCCAACCGGTTTCATTGGCAGTGTAAGCGCCTAATACACCGAATACATAAATCCACATGAGCCAGCGTTGCTCAAAGAGCTTATTTAGCTTGAGTAGCAATAAGCCAAGCAAGGAGAGGCCAATGAATGCCATGCCCAGTGCAATCATGATGTGGTAGGTCTGAAACGGTATGAAGACCGGGGGACGGTCTTCCTCGGGAAACTTATCGAGGCCTGTCACTGGTTGAGTAAAATTGCCGTGGACGAGCATGCTTAACATGCCAGGAACGGCTAAACCGAACTTGACTTTCTTTTCTTTCTCATCGGGCCAGCCAAATGCATATAGTGGTGTGCCACCAGTACCGGTTTCGAAATGTCCTTCAAAGGCAGCTAACTTAGCTGGTTGATTTTCAGCTACGGCATCAGCCTGGAAGTGGCCAGAGCCAAGCATTGCTAGGCTGCTTATGGCGGCATAAATGAGCGATATTTCTATGGTCTTTTTCGCGAAGGCAGTATGCTGTTTTTTTAGTATATAAAAGGCACCAATACTCAGGGCGAAAAATGCACCCAGAATAAAACAGCCGAGCCAGACGTGCAGCATGCGATGCACCATCGACGGATTGAAACACATGGCCCAAAAGTCAGTAACTTCTGCTCTCCAGAAGCCGTTTGCTGACTTAACTATGTGATATCCCGCTGGGGTTTGCTGCCAAGAATTGGCGATAGTAATCCACACTGATGAGAACAATGAGCCGAGTGCCACCATGCAGGTAGAGAAGAAGTGCATTTTCGGGCTTACTCTGTCCCAGCCAAAAACTAGAACTGCAAGAAATCCAGATTCAAGGAAGAAAGCAAAAATGGCTTCAGAAGCCAAAGCAGAACCAAATATATCGCCAACGAAGCGAGAATAAATTGCCCAATTGGTGCCAAACTGAAACTCCATTACCAGGCCTGTGGCTACACCCATGGCGAAGTTGATGGCGAAAAGCTTGGTCCAGAATAGCGCCATCGATTTGTAAAATGGGTCTCTGCTCTTGAGCCAGTGCCATTCGACAATTACCATCAACAAGCCTAGACCGATGGTCAGAGGCGGAAATATGTAGTGGAACATCAGAGTCAACGCGAATTGTAGGCGCGACAAAAAGACCACGTCTAGATGCATGTTGTGCACCTCGCTAATTGCTAAAGACTGGGTTCAATTCTGGTATGTAGGTAATACTTGTATGCGAGTAATACTTTAGCACTTTAAACTAGTCAGCATTCTCAATGTTGCTGCTGGTTACAGTTGACAGCAACCATGGCCACAGGCGAAGATCTGCTTCTTGCAATATGGAGAATTGGTGATGAGCATGACATCTACGGATAATCTTGTGGTGATCGAGCCGCGCATTCGCGGTTTTATCTGTATTACAGCCCATCCCGTGGGTTGCGAAGCTCATGTGCAAGAACAAATTGACTACGTCAAAAAACAAGGGCCAATCAGCGCCGCTCCTAAGAAGGTTCTTGTCATCGGTGCCTCAACTGGCTATGGCCTGGCATCTCGTATTAGCGCTGCTTTTGGCGGCGGGGCCGCTACTGTTGGCGTCTTCTATGAGAAGCCTTCAGAGAACGGTAAAACCGCCACTGCCGGTTGGTACAACACCTTAGCTTTCGACCGCAAAGCCAAAGAAGCCGGTCTTTACACCCACAGTATCAATGGCGATGCATTCTCTGATGCCATAAAAGATAAAACCATCGAAGTAATCAAGAAGGATCTTGGTCAAGTCGACATGGTTGTTTACAGTCTTGCTTCACCTCAGCGTATGCATCCTAAGTCGGGCACGCTGTTTAAATCGGTGATCAAACCCGTTGGCCAGACTTTCACCGCCAAGACCCTCAACACTGACAAAGATCTAGTTAAAGACGTAACCATCGAGCCAGCCAATGAGCAAGAGATTGCCGACACCAAGCAAGTTATGGGTGGGGAAGATTGGCAAATGTGGATGGATGCACTGCGTCAAGCCAATGTTTTGGCAGACGGTGCCGTTACTGTTGCCTATTCTTATATCGGACCAGAAGTAACTTGGCCCATTTACCGTGATGGTTCTATCGGTGTTGCTAAACTCGATGTTGAAGCAACCGCTAAGAAATTGAATGAGCAATTGGCTGCCACTGGTGGTAAGGCCTATGTCTCAATCAACAAAGCTTTGGTTACTCAGGCAAGTTCAGCTATTCCAGTGGTACCACTTTATATTTCACTGCTCTACAAAGTAATGAAAGAGAAGAACACTCACGAAGGTTGTATCGAACAAATTTACCGACTCTTTGCCAGCAATCTCTACAATGGCGCCAAGCCAAATCTTGATGCTGCCGGTCGCATCAGAATTGACGACAAAGAGATGGATGCCGATGTGCAAGCTAAAGTCGATGAGCTTTGGCCGCAAGTGACCACCGAAAATCTCAAACAGATTTCTGACTACGAAAGCTATAGTTCAGAGTTTCTCAAGCTCTTCGGCTTTGGTCTAGATGGTGTCGATTACAAAGTAGCTGTTGATCCAGCAATGGGCCAAAGTTAGTTTCTATCGCCCTTGGTGTACTTCAATCAAATTCCAAAACGGTCAGATTTTTGGCTAAAAATCTGACCGTTTTGTCTTAAGAATTGCAAGTATTCCGATAATGGCTGTTAGCGCTAATAGAATTAGAGCAATTGAGCTAATCAACAAACCAATGCGATACGATTCTGGTTCATAAGTGAAAACAACTTTGTGTTTTCCTGCCGGCAGAGTTATTGCTCGCTGTACGTAGTTTGCTCTAAGAATTGGCGTAGCTTGGCCATCTAGCAGAGCCTTCCAGCCAGGGTAGTATTGATCTGCCACCACTAGATAACCGCTAAAATCTGATTCTGTAGAGAGTTCAAAGCGCTCATCGGCAATTTTGTCGAGACTTATGGCGCTGATGGAAGAACCAGTTCGTCTGCTGTCTGTTGCTGGTATAGAACTCGCTGGAATAGGACTTGCTGGAATAGAACTTGCTGGAATAGAACTTGCTGCTGAATCGCTTTCAATCAACACCATTGTTTCTGGATCAAATATTTCTCCGTTAGGTAGTGCACTGGTTTTAATTGCTACAAGAGCCTCTTGCTCATTCACATCTCTATGGTCTGGCACTAGATAGAAACGAGGACGTGCCCGGGTATTTTCGTAGCAAAGTACTCCATCTTTTTGACTAGTAAGCTTCCAATAATTCCATGCTCCTTCGACGAACGCCCGCCCACCAAAAGCATCTGCTGGGGCCAATAAGTAGCGCACGGCGCAAATATCAAAGGAGCGGTCTTGGGCCTTGATGCGCCAAGGCGGTTGTAAAAAACCTCCTTCGGCAATTTCTAGCATCTTCATGTAGCGTCTCGGCATCAGTGGTTCGTAGCCAGAGGCATTACTCACTCCCCAAAGACGACTGAGATTCGGCGGATATTCGCCGGCTTCTGCCGCCAGTCCACGTAGGGTGAAAATGCGTTGGTTACTAGTTTGCAGCTTTTCTTTTAGTTGTTCACAACCCATCGGTGGGCTAAATGTAGCAATTTGCGGTGACTCTTTGAACCACTGTGAATTGACCGCATATGACCAGAGCACGACGAAAATACTAAGCACGAGTAGGGCCCTGCGCCACAATTGTTGTGGCCGTGATTTATAGAGCAAGAGCGGCAGAGTACCAAACAAAAATGTGGGAACCAAGGCTCCAACCAAAATATACAAGCACAGTAGAACGTGCTTGGCCCTGCCCAATTTGTTCCAGCTGCCAATTACTTCGGCTTTGAAGCTCGTAGCCTCAGCTCTCGTATCGCTTTCAATTTTGGCGATTGCTATAGCGCTGAGAATACTAATAGCTAAGGTCGGTAGAAGCAAAATGCGATAGAGTCCGCGAAAAGAGCCCAGCAGCGGAATTGCGTGAAAAAGATGCGCTAGTGGAGTGTTGCCACCAAGAGCAAAGAGAAACGACACTACAATAGTGACAATGAGAAAAGGCACCATGGCTTTGGCCCTAAGGCGAGCGATGGCAAAAATTGAAAGTATTATCGGGGCAAAGCCGAAGAACATTAGACCAGGCGGCGGTCCTTGCTCTGAGAAGGGCAGACCGTCCAGGCTTCCGAAATTGCCACCGAGCATATATGGCACCATAAAGCCGAGCACTTGCATCGGTTCTAATTGACCGACGATAAAGTCTTTGTAGCCAAAGGCAGTGCGCACGCTTTGTTGAGACAATTCATATGAAGGCAGAAGTTGCACGGCGGCCACGGCACCGCCAAAGAAGATTGCAGCCGCACTCAGTGTTGTGACAACAAGTGCTTGTTTGAAATTTTCTTTTTTGCTTGTCTCTCTATTCAATGAAGCGCCAAAAGCAGCGTAAGCAACTGTTGCGGTAAAGATATAAGCAGCAGTCTGTGGGTGACCAGCCAGAATTGTCAGAGCCGCAGTGGCGGCCATTGCTGCCAGCTGGAGCGTGGTCCATTTAGTGCGCTGACGTAAACACGCGACAAAGTAAAGCAACAGTGGCAGCCACACAGCTGTTTGAATTATCTGTATGTGCCGCAGCTCCGAGATTTGATAGCCGCCAAAGCCATATATTAGCCCTGCTATCACCGCTGCCAAATTAGATTTGGTGAGACGGAAGGCAAATAGAGCAGCAAACACAGCGCTGAGAAAATAAGCGCTCAAGACATATAAATTCCAGCCCTGGTAGCCGGATAGCAAATGTTTAGAGAGAAAGCAGATCGGATAAAAAAGACAAGTTTGCGGGTCGGCTAAGACCGGAAAGCCCGTGAGTAGAAGCGGGGTCCATAAAAATCCGGGTGAAGCAAAGGCCGGATAGTTTTGCACCCGCCCATCTTCAGCTGCAAAAATAACTCCATGCATAATTTTCTCAGCAAAAATTGCTGCAATGGCAAGGCTGTATAGAAGCGAGCAGTAAAGCCATTGAAAGCTCTGCGGTTTTGCTTCACCTATTGGCTGTTCTTGGTCGTTAGTCTGATTGTTCAATGTGTTCCTATGTTAGTGCTAATACTAGTTAGTGCTAATTCTAGTTAGCGCTTAACCAAAATAACGGCGTTCTCGTCTTTGAAAAGTGTCTGCCAGGCGGCATCGTGACTTAGTCTTGTGGCTAGTGGTGCTCTTGTTGGAAAGAAAACCCAAGCAATTTGATATTGCTCTAACAGCTTTTGCCATGGGCCGCGGCAGTTTGCCATCTGCCAGAAATCTAGGGTAATTTTGTCGCCATAAACATCAAAGCGAGTATCAATAAATACTTGCGCTTTCTCTCCTTCGGCCAAAACTAGCAAGTCTCCATATTGCG
>Ga0172379_10005111_pt1 | contig 18633 bp, 20 predicted proteins | sample GrowelOW334metaG_FD_119756 | JGI IMG/M metagenome (GOLD analysis project Ga0172379, IMG submission 119756) | Groundwater microbial communities from an aquifer near a municipal landfill in Southern Ontario, Canada - Groundwater well OW334 metaG | ecosystem: Environmental > Aquatic > Deep...
ACGCTGGGGCGTAACAAAATAAATATCTTTTTGCTGGCGAGTTTTTATAAACTTCCCCACCTTTTTGAGCTTTTTCTCCACATCGGCAGGGCTTTTAATTTGTGCTTGAATTTCTATCTCAACATTTTTCATAACTATTATTTTAAAATTATCTCTTTATAACTTTTCGACAAAAATATTCCTAATTAAGGCTCGCTCATTACCAAAATTTCTGACACCTATCGCTCCGAAATCAAGGTCTATGTTCTGTATATATTGAGTTTCAATCTTTTTCCCCTCCAGATCCTGGGGTATATTTACTTTTAGATCCAAGGGAATTGGCTTATGCCTATCGAACAATGTTTCTCCCTTGTTATCAGAAATTCTGATTCTTACCTGCCTTTTTTCACAAGCAGCCTCCAACTTATACCAATTATCTAGATTCAGTTTTTGGTTAAATTTCTCGACATCCATCCAGACCCAATTGCCATTTATTCGTATGTGAGGTTTAATTTTATCTTCCATAATCTGAAACATTACAGAATTTGAGAGATTTACAGCCCTTACAATAAATCCGAGGGAAGTATTCGTAATTTTAAATTCCAATTTATAGCAATAATCATCCCAGTTTAGCGTTTTTGGTAAAATGAACCCGACGTCTGATTCAGTAATTTCAAAACACTTATCAGTTTTAACAAATCTTAAAATTCCCCTCCCGATCCAATCCTGCTCTTGTCCTGGTCTATCAAAAGAATAGTAATAAAAATTCTTTTCCTTACTCTTAAAATAAATCTGAAAAAAGGTGGAACAAATAATAATAATTACCGAAATTATAAAATTATAAGGAGAAAATAAAAATAAAAAAGCAACAACGGTCAGGAAAACTGCAGCAATAAAAGCCAATAGCTCACTCCAATATTTTTTAAAAAATATTTGAACTTTATAAAACATTTTATGTAAGATTAACGTCAAGCAGCAAGGGTATTATAATATTTGTCGTGTTTTCGAGTTTAATGTGCAACGAAAGCCACTCTCCTGCGTCTTTTGCACCCGTTTTAGAATAGTCTATTTTGATTATTTTCATACTCACCACGCCACCCCCTGGTCCAATTGCGTTGAGTGCAATTTGATTATATATTTTTTGTTTGTTTTTATCCAAACTGCCCAGAGAAGGAAATGCAATCGGCACATCTCGGATAATTTCGAATAAATAATCCAAAAAATGAAACCACAAATCATTTTCTATATTCTCCACTTTCAGGCATCCCATCAAACCAATATTCTTTAGAAACAATGCCATCTCTTTTCTAAGAGAAACATAGCCCATTGCTTTAGATATCCTCAGCTGAATTTCTTGCGTGTCATTAGAATCCTTTGCTGCAACCAAGGCGTCATTAACCCTAGCTATTATTCTTAACCCTGTGTTTGATTTATCTATTTTCGTATGTGCGCACCAGTTACAAAATAAATTTAGCACCAAATATTTTTCCTTTTCGCTATCGACCATCAACTCGAGCCTCTTGCGGATAAGCACCATTAAGGATCTGACTTCATCTTCTGAAATATTAGAGCCTTTTTCCAAAATAGCTTTAATCTTTGCTTCTAAATCTTTTTCCATATTTTTGCTTGCTTATCAGTCACCTGACTTAACATGTGATTATAAGAAATATTCTTTCAGCATCGTCATCAAAGTTGTCCTGCCACGATTTGTCTTCAAATACATTTCTCTTCGTTTTGCATCCTTCATGTTTCGATAGGCCTCATAATGAATAAGTTCCAATGGTTTGTAATGCTTTGTTGACTGTGAGAGACCGCTATTATGTTCTTTTAATCTTCGTGCCAAATCTTCTGAATACCCTATGTATATAAAATTTTTAGACCTATTATATAACACATATACATAAAAAAATTTCATATTTTTAGACTTGGGAGGCACAATTCTGCGCCTCCCTCAGTCCCCATGCTTCCTGTCTTCGCTTTTCGGCGAAGCCAGGCGCCGCATGGTGCCTGGCTGTCGGGCTTGGACTCGAACCAAGATAGCCGCCTTCAGAGGGCGACGTCCTACCATTAGACGACCCGACAATATATTATATTTCAAAAATTAATTTCAGAATTTCAGGGCTACGGCCGAGGGGCGACCTCGCAATAATTTATTCCCATCAGCTAACCCCTGTTACTATGCACCTATGCATAGTAACGATACGCGCTAATATTTTCTATATATCCAAATACCTGCGGACTACAATAAAGCTGGATATGGCCCCCACCCCAATTCCAAAACCTAGCTGAATTAAAACAAAAATCCACCAATTAGTCAAGAAAAATGCAATAGCGCTAAATCCTGGCAAAGTTGAGGCAATATAAGAAGATGAAAAATATGCAAACAATCCAAACAAAACAAAACAAATAATAAACGAAATTAATCCATAAATAATTCCACAAATTATAAATGGCCCCCTTATAAACCAATCTGTAGCGCCCACAACCCTCATTGTGCTAATTTCATCTTTAGAGGTATCAATGGCAAGCTTAATTGTGTTAAAAACCACCAGAATTGCCACCAAAACCAAAATAATAGCTAAAATTATGCCAACCAAATTAACCTTAGATGTAATGGAATACACTTTTTCAATGGTATCTTTTTTTTGCGAAAAATCCACGTTATCAATTAATTTGGAAAAGTCTGAATTTTCCAAGACATTTGCAACTTGCTGATACTGCGACGGGTCTCCATTTGTTGTAATATTTAAAGATGGTGGCAACGGATTTCCCCCCACTTCTTTTAGTGCCTTTGCCAATATGGGATCGTTTTGATGCTTCTCATTAAATATAACCAGGGCGTCCTCTTTGGAAACATATTCTATCTTTTTTATGTTTGGCGACATTTTAATAAGCTGGTCTTTAACGTTTAAAATGTCCTGCTCGGTTGTGCCGTCTTTAAAATATGCTGTAATGTCAATTTTATTCCTAATTTCCGCTGCCAAGTAGTTGGCGCCTCCCTGGAAAAAGAAAAGCGCAGAAACCATCATAATTGCCACTATTAAAACAAAAATTGTAGCAACAGATATGCCTTTGTTCCTTCCAAAATCACTAATAGCAAAACCCAAAACTCTTTTGAAATTTGTTAGCATAATATTTAAATAATAAATTTACCTTCTGCTTCGTCGCGCAAAATTCTGCCTTTTTCAATTGTAATAACCCGTTTGGTTAACTTATTTACAACTTCTCTGTCGTGCGTGGCTAAAATAATTGTTTTTCCCGCTTGATTTATTTTTTGCAATAAAGATATCACTTCATAAGAATTATACGGATCTAGGTTTCCGGTTGGCTCGTCGGCAATAATTATGTCGGGGTGGTTTACCAAGGCCCTGGCAATTGCCAATCTCTGTTGTTCTCCGCCAGAAAGCTCATGCGGAAAATTATCCAGCTTTTCCTTAAGTCCAATCACTTCCAAAACTTTTGGAACTTCTGTTTCAATTTCCAAATTCTCTTTTCCTTCAACCTGCATAATATAGGCAACATTTTCATAAACAGTTTTTGTGGGAAATAATTTATAATCTTGATGTATAACCCCAATTCTTCTCCTTAAATTTTGAATTTCCAATGAATCGGCCTCTTTTATGTTTGAGCCCTTAAAAAATACCTCTCCTTCGGTTGGATTTTCCAACCCCAAAATCATTCTTATTAAGGTGGTCTTCCCTGCTCCGGATTTTCCAACAAAAGAAACAAACTCTCCCTCGCCTATCTCAAAAGAAACATCCTGCAGAACAATTGTGTCGTCGTTATAAATTTTTGAAACTTTTTCAAATTTAATCATTTTATTTTCTCAATATTGCTATATCTTAACATATGTTAGGATGACCCACAATCAGGCTACTTCTTGTTGATAACATTGCTCGCAGTAAACAATTTCCGGACGGTCGGGCGCATAACTGGTTTCAAACTCATTTGTACATTTTCCAGTGTGGTGCGGGTGGTTTTTGTCGCACATGCATTGCCTGTGCCAGAGTTTCAAGGGATTTCGTTGCGTGAGTCGCTGATAGTGTCTGCAGTTAGGGCATAGTCTTGGCAAGGGAAGATTTACTTTTTTATAAAATTGCAATTCTTGAGAGGTAATCTTAAAAGCCGTAGTACATTGCTCGTTGCAGGTTCCCTTGTGAGCACAGCCAATAATTTTATTGACAATAGACTCGTCGGCATCCCTAATGTCATCCGGAAAATTTTCTTCCAACATGTCTATCTTATAACCCCTCTCTTCCGGGTCTTTCCATTGATATCCTTGTTTTATAGCTTCCTCTTTAGTTAATGGAAAATACTCCTGAGCAACCGTTTCGTTGTAGGCAAACGGACTAAGTTTTGCGGGCAAAAACTCTCCGTATTCTTTATCACTTGTCATTTTTTCTATAATTTGCGCAACAATCTTTTCGTATTCCTCTTTAGTGTATTGCTTATTTAAAATACAATACTGCTTATCTCGAAGCCCCACACATCCAAATAAATTTTGCGAAGAAAAACAATGGTCGCAATATGTAATAAAATGAGAAAACCAACTTGTTAAACTAAACAATTCCATGTAATTTTTTTCGATATTTGCGCTTTCATAAATAAGTTCTGAATTATCAGCAAAATTAAAATCGCGCCCATCTTTTAAATTTGACCCAAAATAGGCATAATTCAAATTTTCTCCTTCACGAATTACAAAACAATTTTTACAATTTTTTACATTTGTCAGGTCTTCACCAATAGAATTGATCGCATGTAATAATCGTGCATATTTGCGGGGAAAGACTAGAGATAATTCTTCTGCTTTTTGTCTGTATTCTTGAAGTTTTTTATAAGATCCGCACTCGGAACGGATTTTATCAAATTCTTCTTTTGGCCTTTGTTGGTTAAAAATAACGTTTTGCTTGTTGCGCAAACCCGTGCTGCCAAAACAATTTGAAATATTTTTGCAATCATTCACCAGCAAACTATCTACGGCATTTTCTGTAAATTTTGAATAGCTAGTTTGAAAACATTTTGCAGACTGAGTGAGTTCGGCGCATAATTCGCATTCAACAACCGAAAAGCAATCAAATGAATTTTTTGTAGAGAATGTTCGATATATATATCCGCAATCTTCACACTCAGATGCACAGAGACCAAGATAACAATTTTTTAGATTTATAGAATAATTAATATAAGGAGAATTTACATTATTGGTACCGATAAGCGCAGGACGAGGAACAGCATTAATTAATTCCTGGAATTGTGAAAAAAAATCCCTATTGAAATCGTACTCTTTTCCCATTGCAAGGGCGTCCCAACCATCTGAATACCAACACGAATTGCAATATACTGGGAATGGAGCATCTTCACGATAAAGGGACACAATATCCTTATGGCAAAGGTCGCAGGTGCGCTTATACAAATTCCTCTCGTTTCTCCACAAAAATCGTCTTTGGAGCTTGCAGTCGTGACAATAAGTTGGCGCGGGCACTTTCATTTTTTCGTAAAAATCAAAATCCTCGGGCTCAATTACAAACTCTTGCTTACAATTTTGACACTGACGTTTTTCTTGATTCATAATATTAAGATGACATTTTTAATTCGGCTTCAATAAATTTTTCCAAGTCTCCGTTTAAAACTCCCTCTGCATCCGATGTTTCGTATTGCGTGCGCAGATCTTTTACCATTTTGTAGGGGTGAAGCACATAGCTTCGGATTTGGCTTCCAAATGAAACCGCCACGTTCTCCCCTTTTAACTCTTTAATTTTTTCTTTGTGCTGTTCTTCTTTCAGTTTAAAAAGTTTGGCATATAAAATTTTCATTGCGTTGTCTTTGTTTTTTCCCTGCAATCTTTCTGTTTGGCTGGCAACCACAATTCCGGTTGGAATGTGCGTAATGCGCACCGCCGACTCGGTTTTGTTTACATATTGTCCGCCGGGGCCCGAGGCTTTAAACGTGTCAATTTTTAGTTCGTCGGGTTTAATTTCCCAGCCCGAGGCTGGTCCGCCTTGGGCGGAAAGCTCTGGAAGTACGCTAACTTGTGCAAAAGAAGTCTGCCTGAGACTTTTTGCATTAAACGGCGACTGCCTTACAAGCCTGTGCGTCCCCGATTCTTTTTTCAGAAATCCGTATGCATAGTTTCCCCGTATTTCCATTGTTACAGATTTTGTTCCAATTCTTCCTTCCGGGCCTCCACCTTCGCCAAATGTTTGGTGCAAAACAATTGCCTGAAATCCTTTTGTCGCACAATACTTTTCGTACATTCTCAAAAGCATTGTTGCCCAGTCTTGTGAATCTTGTCCGCCCGCTCCCGAAAATATTTCCAAAATGGCATTATTTCTGTCGTACTTTCCCGATAAAAAAGTTTTAATTTCCAGCTTTGCAAGTTTTTCCTCGTCTACATTTTTTTCCAACTCTTCAACCGCTTCAACTTCATCTTTTATAAATGAAATTTCCTGCTGAATTTCTGCCGCTTTTTCTGTATTTTCCCAAAAATTGGGCTTAATTGTTTCTGCTTCCAAGGTTTTTAGCCTTTCTTTTTTGCCGGAAATATCAAAGGCGCTCCACCAGTTGATGGAGCCTATCTTTTAATTCGTCTATTTTATTTTGATTCTCTGCCATTTATTTTATTATATACTATATTTGGAGCCGATGGCCAGATTTGCACTGGCGACCTATTCTTTACGAAAGAATTGCTCTGCTAGCTGAGCTACATCGGCACGCTTGAGCGGAATACCGGAATCGCCCAGTCATACGACTGGGCGTCCGGTCTAATGACCGGACGGACCCTGGAGCGAGTGAGCGGAGTCGGACCGCCGTCTATTCCTTGGGAAGGAATCATAATAGCCGTTATACGACACTCGCTAATTTACTTAAAAAAATCTACAATCTTCTGCCAAAAATTTTCCAAACTCGCCACAAATGAATTGCTTTCCGGTTTTTTTTCGGCAGTGTTTTCCTTTGGCATAATAAACGAAACTACTTTTTCTCCTGGCTTTTGCATGCCATTTTCCTCTCTTGCCACCTTTTCAATATACTCTGTGTTATCTGCATTTGCAATTGCGTTGCTTAATTTTTTGTTGCTTTCCTCTATTTTGGAAATTTGATCCGAATAATCCTGGATTTGAGCTCTTAATTCTTTCTTCTTTTGAGAAAGTTTAACATTTTCAACAATTAAAAAAACCGCCACACATACAAAAACAACAGATAATATTTTAATAAGAAAATACCCATCCTCCCCCTTTTGTTTTTTTGAAAAATCTGTTATCATAAACTAAATTATAAAATTATTATGAAAAAGAAAACATTATTTAAAATTGTTTGGACAACCCTAATAAGTCTTGTGGCCATAAGCACCATTATGTTCTTGTGGCGCGGATATTAAACTATTTTAGCATAAAAAAACCGCTATTAAAAGCGGTTTTTTGTTATTATTTTTTAACTAATTCCAATATTATTAACTGTTGTCTCATAGGTATCCAATATTTTTTTAGCCTGATCTACTGATATTTTATAGTCGGAGTCATATACAATGGCATTTCTCACTTCATGGGCAGATAATATCTCCCCTGTTCCCGTTGGCAACATTTTAACAGCTTTTTTGATGGAATCCTGAAAAGTATCTTCATCAAAACCCGCGTCCTGCAAAACGTTGTTTAAAAAATCATCCGCTTCTATAATTGCAATTTTATAATCTGCTTCTGTGCCCGATTCTGTTCTTTTTCTTATTTTATGCCAACGTTTTGTAATTTCTCTTAATCCGTATGACTGCCAGGAAAAAAATTCTACAACATCTTCCAAAAATTTATACTGAAGCCAACTGGAATTAATCATAAAATAAATCACTCCGCTCAAGAAAAATGCCGTAAACATAACAAAAATTAGCTTTACCGGAAAAAGCTCATCTTGCAATTGCGAAGATGAAATAAAATAGATAAAATCCTTTGCGTGAAGAAGATTGTATAAATCGTCCCAGGTCATTAACTATATTATACTATTTTTTCAATCTCTGTGGCAATACTCAAAATTTTGTTTTCCTGAAAATGATTTCCAATGATTTGCAGACCTACTGGCAATTTTTCCCTGCCTACCGGCAGGCAGGCAACCGGAACAGAAATTCCCGGTAAGCCGGCCAGCTTCATAGGAATTGTATAAATATCGGCTAAATACATAGACATTGGGTCATCGGCCTTCTCGCCAATCTTAAACGCCGGAAACGGAGAAACCGGACAAAACAACAAATCAACTTTTTCGAAAGCTTTTGCAAAGTCCTGCCTAATTAATTCACGCACCTCCTGCGCCTTTTTATAATATGCATCATAATATCCAGAAGACAAACAATATGTTCCAAGCATTATTCTGCGTTTCACTTCTGCGCCCAATCCCTTTCCACGCGATTTTAAATATACATCCAGTAAATTTTCTGCCGGCTCAGACAAACCATATCTTATTCCGTCGAACCTTGCCAAATTTGCCGATATTTCAGATGGGTCAATTACATAATAACAGGCTAACGCAAATTCAGAACTTGGCAAACTTATATCAATAATTTCCGCTCCGGCATCCTCTGCTTTTTTTATTACGTTTCTAATTATTTTTTCAACCTCCGGGTCAATTCCTTTAGAAAAATACTCCTTTGGAACTCCAATTTTTAAACCCTTTAAACTTTCCAAATTTTCCTGAATATTGTATTCAACAGAGGTTGCATCCATCGTATCTTTTCCTGCAATTGCTTCAAAAATTATTCTTGTATCCTCGGCGTTTTTTGCAAATGGCCCAATTTGATCCAGAGACGAAGCATGGGCAATTAATCCATATCTTGAAACTGCTCCATACGTTGGGCATAAACCAGCAACACCGCAAAATGACGCCGGCTGTCTGATAGAGCCACCCGTATCGGTTCCAAGCGTATAACAAGCCATATTGGCTGCCACAGCAGCTGCAGAGCCACCCGAACTTCCTCCTGCAACCCTTGTTATATCGTGCGGATTTTTTGTAACTCCAAATGCGGAGTTTTCTGTTGAGGAACCCATTGTAAACTCATCTGTATTTGTTTTTCCCAAAATCACAGCGCCCACGTCAAACAATTTTTTAACAGCAGTTGCGTTATAGGGAGCTACGTAATTTTCCAACATTTTTGACCCGGCAGTGCATTTTTGTCCTTCAACCATTATTGCGTCTTTTATCGCGCAAGGAATTCCGCAAAGCAATCCAAAATTTCCCGTGGCAATTTTTTTGTCTGCTTCTTCTGCCTGCGCTAATGCAAAATTTTCGTCAACATGCAAAAAAGCATTTATCTCTTTGTCTTTTTCTTTAATATTTTTTAAATAAGCTTTTGTTAAATCAACAGAAGTGAAATCTCCGTTTTTTAGGCCTTCATGCGCCTGTTTTATTGTAAGTTTTGTTAAATCCTGCATCATAAAATTGTCTTCACTTTAATATAGTCGTCTTTTTTATCTGGAGCCTGGCCAATTAATTTGTCTCTCATGCCATAACTGGAATTTATTTTGTCAGTTCTAGTTGCACTCAAATCCCCTTTTTTAATTTCAGTTTTGGCTCTGGGTGCCTTTTTTAGCAAATCAAAATAATCCAAAATTGCAGACATGTCTTTCTGCATTTTTGTAATTTCTGTTTGGGTTAGTTCCAGTCTTGCCAATTTTGCAATATGTTCTACCTCTTCTTTGCTTATCATATTTTTATTTTAACACGATTTTACGCAGGGACCATGTCGTCTTCGTCTTTGCTCATTACTTCCGACAAGGTTTCAATATTCTCCAATGCAATGCCCGCTCCCCTAACCACAGAAGTTAATGGGTCGTCAATTATTTTGCACGGCATTTTTGTTTCTTTGGAAATTAATTGGTCTAACCCGCGCAACAAGCTTCCTCCGCCTGCCAAATAAATTCCGTTTGTCATAACATCCGCCAAAAGTTCCGGTGGAGTTTCTTCAATGGTAACTTTTATTGCCTGAATAATTTGTTTTACAGACCTGTCTAAAGCTCTTTGAACGTCGTCGTTAAAAATTACAACCTCTTCGGGCAATCCTGTAACCAAATTTCTTCCTCGCATTGCCATTTCTTTTTTTTCTTTCAAAGGCATAGCGCTTCCAATATTTATTTTAATCAATTCAGCTGTTCTTTCTCCAATTAAAAGTTTAAATTCTTTTTGAGCAAATTCAATAATATCATTATTAAGTTTGTCGCCGGCAACTCTTAAACTTCTAAATGCCACAATTCCTCCCAAAGAAATAACCGCCACCTCTGTTGTGCCTCCGCCAATGTCAACAATAAAGTTTCCTCCGGGCTCTTGAATTGGTAGCTTTGCCCCAATTGCGCTGGCCAAGGGCTCCTCAATTAAAAAAACTGTTCTGGCTCCGGCATTTTTTGCCGCATCCCTCACTGCCCTTCTCTCAACCTCTGTAACTCCGCAAGGAATTCCAATAATTACTCTTGGCATGCTTCCCATTCCAAACATTTTTTTGCTGGAAATTGCCGCTTTCTCAATAAAATACTTTAACATTTGCTCGGTTACCTCAAAGTCAGAGATGACTCCGTTCACCAAAGGTCTTGTGGCTGTAATATAAGAAGGCGTTCTGCCAACCATTTTTTTTGCCTCTTCACCAATTGCCAAAATTTGTCCGGTTTTATTATTTACAGCAACAACCGAGGGCTCATTTATAATTATTCCCCTGTCTTTTACATAAACCAGCGAATTAGCGGTGCCCAAATCCACTGCCATATCAACAGACAAAAATGAAAAAAGTTTTCCTAATCTATTTACCATTTTTTAATATCTTTTTTAAACCTTGTATTTTAATTAATTTCACTGCGCTCTTTGCGCGCTCCTTTAGCTCAACACTATTCTTTGCCAATGTTTTTTCTGAAACCACAATTCTGTATGGAATGCCCAGAAGGTCTGCATCGGCAAATTTTTCTCCAACTCCTTTGTCTGCCCTATCGTCATATAATACTTGAATATTTTCTTTTTGTAAATCTGTGTATAATTTTTTAGCAAAACTGACTACTTTTTTACTATCTCCAATTGCAATTAAATGAGCTGTAAAAGGCGAAACTCCCTTTGGCCATATAATGCCCCTTTCATCGTTATTGGCCTCTACAACCGCTCCCATAGCTCTTGAGAGCCCAATACCATAACAACCCATAATTACATGTTTTTCCGAGCCGTCTTTGTCCTTAAATTTCAAGTCAAATGGGCTAGAATACTTTGTTCCAAGCTTAAAAATATTTCCCACCTCCACCGCCTTTTTTTCGTCAAAACTATTGGAACTGCATTTTGGACAGGCAGGATTTTCTTCCTTAATTTCTTTATTTATTGCCAGCTTGCATTTTTGACAAATATAAATAATATCTTCTCCGGCTTCTGTTAACATTTGAAACTCGTGGGAATATTTTGAAAAGCTTCCGCCCGACGCCAAAGTCAAATAGGTTTTGCTCCCAATTCCCAATTCTTTAAAAACCTTGAAATAAACCTTGATCATCTTTTCGTAATATTTGTCCAAGTCCTCCTGGCTGGTATGAAAAGAATATAAATCTTTCATTAAAAATTCCCTTGTTCGCAAAATTCCAGACTTTGCCCTTAATTCATTTCTAAATTTATTTTGAAATTGAAAAAGCGCAAATGGTAAATCTTTATAAGAAAAAACAAATCTTGTTGCCAAAGGCACAACCACTTCTTCGTGAGTTGGAGCCAATGCCACATCTTTGTCGCCAGCTCCTTTTAGCTTGAACAAAACATCAAAGCCATCCCATCTGCCGGTTTTCATCCAGTTTTCTTTTGGAGTTAGGGCAGGCATTATTATTTCTTGCCCGTCTGCGGGAGATTCCTCCATATTTTTTCTTATTATTCCTTCAATATTTTGCATCACTCGAAACCCCAAAGGCAAAAACGAGTAAACTCCCGCCATCAACTGATCCACATACCCCGCCCTTGTCAGCAAATCATGCGAAATGGATTCCGTATCGGCTGATTTATCTTTTGACGTTTTGCAAAATAATTTTGACTGCAACATATTAATATATTTTAATTGTAACCATGTTCGCTATAGTATACCTTATTATTAATACAATTAATTGCTTGCTTAATATAAGGAATAGTATTTTCTGGAAGATTATTTATGTCAAACCAGGATAAATCGTCACATTTTTGTGGTTCTTTATTTTTAATTTCACCATCAAAATTTTCCGCAACAAAAAACATGTCCATCCGTTCATTATTTTCTCCCGCGCCAGAATCCCTACACATTGCGTGAACAAATTTTAGATCTCCTGATTCTAATTTTATACCGGCCTCCTCTTCTGCTTCTCTAATAATGCATTGCGTAAAATTTTCCCCTTTATCGACATGTCCCGCAATCATGCTATATTTTCCATCTTCATACCCTGTATTAAATCTACGCAAAAGCAACACCTTATTATCCTTAATCAAAACCAGATATGAAGCTGGGATTATTTTGTGCCTTTCTTTTCCCATATATTTTTTATATGATACCTATTCCAATGTTCTCAAGAACTTAAGAATAGCGATTCCTCGGGTTGTTATCTTGTGGCGGACGCTTGGACCCTCTGACCTTTTTAATACAAATCCTGCAGTTGCCAATCTTTTAATATGTTCTGAAATGGTTTTAAAATTAACATTCAATCTTTCCGAAATATTTACAACAGATAATTCCGGGTTTTTTTGCAACAACTCCAAAATTTCAATTCGGCGGTGGTTGGCAGCGCCCTTCACAATTCTTTCCAATTGATAATAACTTTTATTTTGGACTTCCATAATAAACCTATTATATCACACCATTTCCTATTCCAATGTTCTCAAGAACAATAGAATAGTACCTTCCCCTTTTTTAATTTTAGCGCTGCAAGCTGGACTTAAAATAATCTGTTACGCGGGGGATATCAAATTTTATTGTAATAAAAATTGATAAAGTAATTAATATCAGAAAAAATATCATTGTAATTGTTTGCTCAACTTTCACAGAAACCGGTCTTCCTTTTATTTTTTCTATAAGCAAAAATATAAGCTTCCCACCGTCTAGCGCCGGAATTGGAAACAAATTAAATATTGCCAGAAACACAGAAATCATTCCAATAAAATACAGGAAGAATCCTGCCCCATAACTGGCTGCATTTGCCAAAAATACCGTAATCCCCAAAGGTCCGGCAAATTCGGCGCCCGATGGCAGGCCCTTGGCTGCAAATAGGTTCTTAAACAGCGAATAAAAGCCGATTAAAGCGTTTTTTGTGGAGTCATAGGTATAAACAGCTCCCCTGATTGGCGCCATATACCAAGACGACTTTTGCACAATACTTGCCATTCTTTGCAAGCCCACACCCACCAAACCTTGCCCGGCAGGAGCAGAAGTTCTCAAATGAAGATTTAAGGGAAACTCCTTACCATCCCTTTGAACAACTACAGAGATTGTTTTGCCGTCCCCGGCATATTTTTTTGTAAAATCCTGGAAATCGGTTACTTTATTTATTTTTACAATTTCAAGCACCATTTGACTTTCGTATGCATTGCTTTGAAGTTGCACGATAGTATCGCCGGTTTTTAACCCTGCCTGCTCTGCAGGAGAATTAGGAGAAACCATGACAATTTGCACCTTTGGATTAATTAATCCGGCAGAATCATTATCGCCCACCGGCAAATCTGCTCCAATAAAAAACACAACAGAAAAAATAATAACAGCAGCAATCCAAAAAGCAACCACTCCTCCAATAATGATTAAAACTCTTTTCCAAATTTTTAAACCGGTAAAGCTTCGGTAATCGTCCACTCCGCCTTCTTCTCCATAAATTTTTACAAAAGCCCCAAGAGGGAGCCAATTTATGGAATAAACCGTGTCGCCAAATTTTTTACCAAAAATTCTTGGCGGATATCCAATTCCAAATTCTTCAACCTTAACCCCAAATTTCTTGGCAATAATAAAATGCCCAAATTCATGGATAATCATTAATATCACCAAACTTAAAAAAGCAACTATCAGGGCAAAAATTGTAGTCATCATATAATTTCGTTTTTCTTTTTTTCAACTAAACTTTTAATTTTTTCGTTGTAGTCATCAATAACTTTCTGCAATTCATCTTTTCCTCTGAACTTGTCGTCTTCGGAGATTAACTTATCTTTTTGAGCAGCCTGGATTTTGTTCCACACATCTTCCCTTTGGCGTCGCATTGCCTGCTTTGCAGCTTCCGCTTTTTCACCCAATGTTTTACTTAATTGAGTTCTATATTCCTCTGTGAGCAAAGGCAAATTTAACCTTATAACATTTTTATCAACTGCCAAAGACATTCCAAGCCCCGATTGAAAGATTGCTGTTTGTATCGGCTCTATATATGAAGTGTCCCATGGCTGAATTACCAGTTGGCTTGTTGCAGGACTGGAAATTGACCCCAATTGCTTTAACGGAAATTTCTGGCCAAAAGCAGTAACTTCTATATCTTCAATTAATGCGGGAGAAGCCCGTGAAGTTCTTATTTTTGCCAGCTCCCCAACAAAAAAATTGTACGTTTTTTCAAACTCAACCTTTCCTTTATCTATAAATTCTTTATATGATGCCATAATTTTAGGTTTCCATTAATAATATTTCCAATGCCAATTTGGGACTGGCATTTGTAAGTATTAATTGCTTGTTTAATTCTTCTGCAAGTTCTAATGCCTTTTTATTTTTTATTATATCTTTTCTGAGATATTTTTCCAAAGCCACAATGATTTCGCTGGCGCTTTGCTTTTCAAAAGCCAACGACTTTACATATTTAAACTTTTCTGCCAAGTCTGCGCCCAAAACAGGAATTAATTTTTCCAAAATTTCTTTTTCTTTATCTGTGTCTTCTTTATTTTTTGAAAAGTCCTTGGACCTGAAAAACTTTATTTGCTGGCATCTTGAAAAAATTGTGGACAAAATCATTTCCGGCTTAGAGGAGGTCAGCATTAGTAATGTTTTTTCTTTTGGCTCCTCCAGTGTTTTTAAAAAACAGCTCTGTGCCTCCTGGTTCATCAGCTCGGCATTGTCTACAATTACAATTTTATATCCTCCGTTGTATGACTTATAGCTTAAAAAATTCTGCGCTTCTCTTATTCTTGCAATTTTTATTTCTCCTCCATCTCCAAATTTGTCATCTTTTTCATTTGCGGAAATTGTCATAATATCGGGAAACCTGCACCCAACAAATTCGGCAAGCTTTTGGGCAAAAGTTTTTTTCCCAATTCCCTCTTCTCCAGTAAATAAATAAGCGTGGGCCAACTGTTCTGACTCAAACTTTTTTTTAAAAAATTCCCATTGTTTTTGATGCGTTGTCGCCACGTTATAGTAAGCGAGAAAATTAATTTTTCGCGGCTTTACGGACACGCAGTGCCGTTCTGCCAAGAAAAATAATTTTCGAGCGCTATTTTTTGCTCATTACAACTTTTTTGTATTCCTCCAAGTGCTCCAAAACAATTCCTGTGCCTTTTACAACGCAAAATAATGGTTCTTCGGCAATAAAACAAGGCACTCCTGTGTTTTGCGCAACCAATTCATTAATTTTTGGCAACAAGGCGCCACCTCCTGCCATAATAATTCCTTTATTCATAATGTCGGCAGACAATTCCGGCGGAGTTTCCGACAAGACATGTTTTGCAGCCTGAACAATTTCTGCAAGTACATCGGAAATTGCTTCGCAAACCTCGTTGTTGGAAATTTTAATATTTCTTGGCAAGCCCAAAATTAAGTCGCGCCCTTGAATTTCCAGATATCTTAATTCTTTTTGTGGAAGCGCTGTGCCAACTTTTATTTTTATTTCTTCTGCAGATTGCGTTCCAATTGCAAGGTTGTATTTCTTTTTTATGTATTCGGCAATTGTGGCATCAATTTTGTCTCCGGCAACTCTTATGGAATGCCAGTTAACAATTCCTCCCAAAGAAATAACCGCCACCTCAGAAGTTCCTCCGCCAATATCTATAATCATGTGCCCCGAGCACGAATTAATTGGAATGCCCGCTCCAATAGCAGCTAAAATTGGCTCCTTGGCAACATAAGCAGATTTTGCTCCAGCCGACAAGGCGGCCTCAATAACTGCCCTTCTTTCGGTGCTTGTAATTCCAGCTGGAACTGAAATAACCAATTCTGGTTTTAAAAATTTCATTCCGCTGGAAGTTTTGCGTATAAAATATTTCATCATTGCCTGAGTAACTCTGTAGTCGGCAATAACTCCGTCCTTTAACGGCCTGTAAACCTTAATATCTGCTGGCGTTCTGCCAATCATTTCTTTTGCCTCTTCACCAACTGCTAAAATCCTGTTGTCAGCTAAAGAAATTGCCACCACAGAAGGCTCATACAAAACAACTCCCTTGCCTTGAACATAAACAAGAGAATTGCAGGTTCCCAAATCAATTGCTATTTTGTTATTAAACATATATTTTGTTTACTCACTTACTCTTTTTATATCTGCGCCCAATTTTTGCAGTCTTTCTTCAATTTTTTCGTAACCTCGGTCAATCTGGATAATATTTTCAATTGTTGTTGTGCCAGAGGCCATTAACCCTGCAATCACCAAACAAGCTCCAGCCCTAATGTCCCAAGATTCAATTTTAATTCCCGATAACTCGCTGGGCCCAAAAACAAAGGTTCTGTGTGGGTCAACCAATTCAATGTCGGCGCCCATTTTTCTTAATTCTTGAACATAGTTAAACCTGTTTTCATATAAAGGGTCGTGCACTAAACTTTTTCCTTTTGCCATAATCAAAAGTGGAATAATAATTGGCAACAAATCTGTTGGGAAACCCGGATAAATTAATGCCTGCACTTTTGCAGAATTTAAATTTGGCGAATAAGAAACTGTTACCTCATTCCCCTTTTTCTCAAAATTTACACCAACTTCTTCTAACTTTTCAAAAAATATATCCAGGTGCCCAACATCAACATTTTTTACAACAATTTTGCTTCCCGGAACTGCTGCACCCATAACAATAAATGTTCCCGCCTCCAAATAGTCCGGGATAATTGTGTGCTCTGTGCCCTTTAGGTGTTTTACTCCCGTCACTTCAATTGTGTGTGTCCCCGCTCCCTTTATTTTGGCGCCCATTTTCTCCAGCATTATTGCCAAATCCTGCACATGGGGCTCGCAGGCAGCTCCTTTTATTGTTGTAGTTCCCTCTGCCAAAACAGAAGCCATTATTGTGGTTTCAGTAGCTGTTACGGAGAATTCGTCTAAAACGATCTCCGAGCCCCTTAAATTTTCGCAGTTAATGTGATAAAAGCCATCTTCTCTTTCTATTTTTGCCCCAAGTTTTTCCAAAGCTTTTAAGTGCACAGAAATTGGTCTTACTCCAATTCTGTCGCCACCCGGAGCTGAAATTTTAAACTTTTTTGTTCTTCCAAATAATGAACCCATCAGCAAAACAGAAACTCTGGTTTTGGAAAACTTTTCAAAATCCATTTTTGATAAATCAATATTTTCAGCTTTTATTTTTACCTTTCTTTCTGCAACCCATTCCACTTCAACCCCAATTGATTTAAAAACTTCTATTAGGTTATAGATATCTTCTATTAACGGAAGATTATCTATAATGCATTCTTTGTCTGTTAAAATGCATGCAGCCAAACAAGGACCCGAAGCATTCTTGGATCCACGAACTTCTATTTCTCCCAACAAAGGCTTCTTGCCTTGTATTACAAATTTTTCACTCATTGTATTGTTGTTTTATATCACTTACGCTAATTTATAGTTTAGTTTAATCCAAATAGCGCATATTGTAAAGCGCACAAAAGGGATGGAAAAAATAATGGTTTTGTGCTAATATTGTCATAATATGACAAAGAAAACTCGCACCAGAATATTGGTAATTTGTATAGTCGCTTTTTTGATTGGAGTTCCATATATTGTGCTGTATTCACTTGGATACAGGGTGGATTTTGTACGTATGAAGATTTTTGCCACCGGAGGAATATACGTAAGGACCTTTCCTGCAGCCGACCAAATAATTATAGACTCAAAAAACTTTATAAAATTGGGGATTTTTTCAAACGAAGCTTTTGTGCCAAACTTATTGCCAATAGACCATTCTGTTTTAATTAAAAAATCCGGATATTACGACTATTCTAAAGTTTTACCTGTGCAGGAGAAACTGGCAACAAAACTAGAAAATGTCTCTTTATTTAAGAAAGACCTGACTTTTACAGAGGTTATAGACGTAGCCAAAAGCCCGTTTTTACCGGCAAATCAACAAGAATATATAATAAAAAACAGTAATTTATATTATTCTGTAACCGCGCAGAACGCCAATTTGACCACTCTTCAAAAAAATACCGCTCTAATCAAGGGTATACTTGCGTTTTCAATGCAAAATAACAATATAATATGGCTTGGCACAGATGGATTTTTATATCAGTTAGACACAAACAGCCTCCCAATGCTAATTGGCACAATGGCAAAAAAATTAACAAAAACTGCCATCAAAACAAACACCAGTAAAACTGCAAAATATAAAATAATAATTGACAACAAAAATACTTTTTTAAACAACAATAGCGAATTATTGCTACTAAACACCAAAACTCAAAATCTAGAAAAATTCGCCGAAGATGTTAAAGATGCTAAAATTTCCCCTGACGGAAAATATATTGTATATTTTACCCCAAATGAAGTTTTTATGACTTCCCTATCCCAA
>Ga0172379_10005112_pt1 | contig 18630 bp, 15 predicted proteins | sample GrowelOW334metaG_FD_119756 | JGI IMG/M metagenome (GOLD analysis project Ga0172379, IMG submission 119756) | Groundwater microbial communities from an aquifer near a municipal landfill in Southern Ontario, Canada - Groundwater well OW334 metaG | ecosystem: Environmental > Aquatic > Deep...
GACAGGTTCTTTGGAATTGGCCACTTCTTTGGCAAAATTATCTTTGGTTATCTCTGTCATCTTTCATCACTCCTTTTTACTATTACTTTCGTCGGACAGACCTCAAAACACTTGCCTATGTTCTGGCACTTGTCAGGATCTATCTTCGACAGGTTCGACTCCACTTTTACCGCCCCTGTAGGGCACGCCTTCTGGCATTTGAGGCATGCTATACATCCAGACTTGCACGCCTTGGCAGTCACACCGCCAGGTTCCTTGGAACTGCACTTAACATAATAATTTGACGACGACTTCATTAAAACAAAAATCTTTTTCGGACACTCTCTTACGCAATTACCGCAAGCTGTACATTTTTCCGGATCTACTGCAGGCAAGCCGTCCGTACCCATCTTTATAGCTGCGAACGGACATACTATAACACAATCACCGAACCCTAGGCAACCAAATCCGCAAGCCTTTTGCCCGCCAAAGACGAGCGATGCGGCTTTGCACGTCCTTAAGCCCCTGTAAACGAATTTGTCCGCGGCCCTCATCCCGCCGTTGCACAGAACTACAGCGGTCTTCTTAGCCCCGGCCTTATGTTCGATACCGAGAAGCTCGGCTATGGAACGGCGCGCCTCGTCATTACTCACGACGCATCCGGCAGGCACAGCCTCCCCTTTCTTCAGCGCTTCGGCAAAAGCCGCGCAGCCCGGCTTCCCGCACGCGCCGCAGTTGGCGCCGGGAAGAAGCGAAATGATCCTGAAGATCTCCGGATCTATCTTTATACCGAACAATTTCAGCGTATACGCCAGCCCGACTCCGAATATCAGGCCAAGCGCCGCCATCGCCGCTACAGGTATCAATATCTGTATCATCATATTTTAAACCCGCTGAAACCGAGGAACGCCAAAGACATGAGGCTCGCTATTATGAAAGTTATAGGCGCATCCTTTAGGCAATGCGGCACGTCGGCAAATTCGAGCCTCTCCCGTATCCCCGACATAAGGAGCATTGCAAGCGTAAAACCGGCGCCCGCTCCGAAACCCTGCACGACCGCTTTAATGAAACTATTGGGCACCGCCTGGCCGTGCAGAAAAAAAACATCCGTATTAAGGACCGCCACGCCGAATACTGCGCAGTTCACGGTGATGAGCGGAAGGTAGATACCGAATATCTTGTAAAGAGCCGGCGCCTTCTTCTGTATTATTATCTCCGCGAACTGCACAAAGGACGCTATGACAAGGATGAAGCTGATAGTCCTCAAATATTCCAGGTGATACGGTAAAAGTATGAAGTTATATATTAACCATGTGATCATAGAGGCCATCGTCGTCACGAACGTGACCGCCAGGCCCATCGACACTGCCGGAGTGGAATTTTTCGATACACCTATGAATGAGCATAGGCCCAGGAACCTCGATAATATGAAGTTATTTATGAATACCGTGCTGATCAATATCAGTATGTAGCTCGAAAGGTCCATCTACCGCCTCTTCGTCGTAAAATAATTTATCATTCCTATCAGGAGCCCTATCGTAAGGAGCGCGCCCGGCGCAAGTATCATGAATAGCGGCGGCTCGAACGATCTGCTAATATAAATACCCGCTATCGAACCATTGCCGAGGAGCTCCCTGATGGCCGAAATGAGTATAAGCGCCCATGTAAACCCGATCCCCATACCGAGAGCATCCATTATCGACCGTAGCGGCGGTTCTTTAGACGAAAACGCCTCGGCTCTGCCGAGAACTATACAATTGACGACGATGAGCGGCACGAACATCCCGAGCGACCTGCTCAAGGCGGGTGAATATGCCTTCATGAAAAGGTCGACGATAGTTACGAAAGTGGCTATTATCACTATGAAGCAAGGGATACGCACTTTTTCAGGGACTATATTACGCACGAGGGATACGAATATATTGCTGCCTATAAGAACGAACGTAGCCGCGACGCCCATACCTATACCGTTAGATACGCTCGTCGAAACGGCCAGCGTGGGACATAGGCCGAGGACTATCCTGAACGTTGGATTCTCGCGCCACAACCCTTTTATGAATTCGCCCATCATCTTCATCGTTTTACCTTCAAAAGAAATACGTCGGCGCCCGTACGTATCGCGCCCGTAACGGCTTCGCTCGATATCGTTGCGCCCGTTATCGCGTCTATATCTTTTTTTACAGCAACGGTTCTCGCGGACTTGCCTACGAACTGCCTTAAGAACCACGGATCTTTTTCACCCGGCTTCACTTGGTCTATCTGGGACCCGAGGCCCGGCGTCTCCTGGTGTTCGAGGATACGCACTCCTTTTATAACACCGTCGGGAGTTATACCCGCTATCAATCTTATGTATCCGCCGTAACCGCTTGCCGTGATCTTCAAACAATACCCCGACAGAGACCCGCCTTTAAAGGCTTCAAAATATTCTATGCCGTCCAGGGTCTTTTCTTTAAAAGAGTCCGCGGCGGGAAGTATCGCCTTCAGCGCGGCCTGTTCCTCCAGGCGCATTTGTGCTTCTATCTTCGGCTTAGTCACCTGATATGTCGCGGCCAGTACAAGCGTAGCTAAAAGGCATATAACGCCTAATATCATCCCGAATTTAAACATCTGGTTCATTTAGACCCCGCTCGTTCATCTTTCCACCCAAACCATCTAGGTATCGTATATCTGTCTATGATGGGCACAGCCGCGTTCATTATAAGGATGGCGTATGAGACGCCCTCCGGGTACCCTGAAAATTTTCTTATCACGAAAGTGAGGAGCCCGCATCCTATCCCGAATACAAGCCTGCCTTTAGCGCTTAAAGGGCTTGTCACATAATCCGTCGCCATAAAGAAAGCGCCGAGCACAAGCCCTCCGGCCATAACAAAGAATAGCGCGTCGCCGGTAAATAGCCCGGATCTTCCGTTAAAGACCCAGCTCATGACCGCCACCGTCAGTATATAGGAGGCCGGTATGTGCCATGTAATATATTTTTTTATAAAGAGGTATGCGGATCCTATAGCCAATGCGATAATACACACTTCACCTATACAGCCGCCATGGTTGCCGATAAAAAGGTCCCAGCCGGAGACGTTACTGAGCATGGCCGATCCTTTAAGCTTAGCGGCCGCAAGCGGAGTGGCGGTAGTAACGCCGTCGGCCGCCCACCTTGGGTTATGCCATGAAGTCATGTATGCCGGCCACGATATCATGAGAAATGCCCGTCCGGCAAGAGCAGGATTGAATATGTTATGCCCCAGGCCGCCGAATACCTGTTTAGCTATTATGATCGCGAACGCAGATCCCGTTACAGGGATCCATAATGGAACGTTCGGCGGGAGATTATACGCCAGGAGCAGGCCCGTCAGCACGGCGCTGCCGTCGTAAACGGTCTTCATCTCTTTCTTCCTGACCGCGAGGATCAGGGCTTCGGATATCACGGCGGAAACGATCGACGCCAATATTACTGTCAGCGAGCCGAGACCGAATATGAATACTCCTGCAACACCGGCCGGTATAAGCGCTATCGTGACGCCCCACATGATACCGCGGGTCGTCTCTTTATCCTTTATATGAGGAGCTATCGATACTTCTATCGGTCCTTGAGCCATATATCTATACCTTCGCTTTTCCGAACTTCATGTAATCGAGAAGCGGTATCTTGGCCGGGCAGAAATACGCGCAGGCGCCGCATTCAAAGCAGTTCATCAACCCGAGATCTTTTGCTTCTTTGAAAAATTCTTTTTTGATATTGTTCATGAGCGTCGTGGGTACAAGTTTCATCGGGCAGACGTCGACGCACTTTCCGCATCTTATACATACGCTCTCTTTAGACTTGTCAACAGCGCCATCGGACAAAAATAGTATACCGCTCGTCCCCTTGATGACCGGTACATCCATCGTATATTGCGCAATGCCCATCATCGGACCGCCCGCGACGATCCTTTTAGGTTCTTTAGAAAATCCGCCGAACGCCGGAGCAAGGTCTCCGAGAAGGGTCCCGAACCTTACGTTTATATTTACAGGATCTTTAACGCAATCGCCCGTTATCGTCATATTCCTCTCGATCATGGGCTTCCCCAGGTATGCGGCCTCGTAAATGGCAAATACAGTGCCGACGTTCTGCACGACGCATCCGACATCCATTGGCAACCCTCCTGCCGGAACGGTCCTGTTTAGCACCGCTTTTATCACCTGCTTTTCCGCGCCTTGAGGATATACGGTCTTCAATACGATCACTTTGATCTTCCTGCTGCCGGTAGCTAACGAGCGGAGCGTCTTTTCCATAGTATATATAGCCGACTGCTTATTATCCTCTACGGCAATATATATGTCTTTCGAATCCAGTATCTTCGCGGAGATCTCCAGCCCTTTTATGATCTCTTTCGATCTTTCAAGCATCAGACGGTGATCACAGGTAAGATACGGTTCGCACTCCGCCCCGTTCAATATCAGCGAATCTATCGTCTTATTTTTAGGAGGGGAAAGTTTTACATATGCGGGAAAGGCGGCTCCACCCATGCCTACGATCCCGGCATCTTTGATTATATCCAGAAGGTTCTCCCTGGATAGCGCTCCGGCATCCGGGCGGGGTCTCGGTTTAAACTCCTGGTCGCCTCCGGATGATTCGATAGTTATCGAGAGCGTCCTTGCCATCACCGGCGTGGGAGTATAGGCTATTTTGGTCACCTTGCCGCCTATTGTAGCGTGTACGGGGCTCGAGATATATCCTGTGGCCTTGGCTATAAGGGCTCCGACCTCGACATCGTCGCCTACGGCAACGACCGGTTCGGCAGGGGATCCTGTATGCTGAGAAAGCGGGATCACTACCTTAGCAGGGATAAATGTTCTTTTTGTGGGTTTGTCTTGGGTCAGGTGCTTGAAGGGATCGGGATGAACTCCACCGTAAAATCTATATGGCATCTAAAAACCTCTAAACTATCGTTTTGCGCTTGAAGGTGACGGATATATTTTATTATTATACAATAACGTCAGCAAATGTCAATTGCCTGCCCGGGGAGAGGGAACGGAACATCCATACCGCAGAAGCATGACGAACGCCAGGCCTAAAGATCCGCTTATCACATTCATCGCTACATCCCGTATATCGTATACCCTGTTCGGCAATATACCCTGGATAAGCTCGTCACAATAACCTGTTATGCTGAATACAGCCGCGGCTCCAATATAATTGATAGCGGCCGGGAATAGGCCGTCGAAGAATTTTAATGCAAGATAACTCAGCAGGCCGTACTCAAAAAGATGCACCTTCTCCGCTATCGACGGGTTTATATATTTTATCAGCCCCGCGTAGATCAAGCCTATGAGGAGAATGCCGGTATAGACAATGAGCCTGTTACGTTTGAGCCTGCGGCTCAAGACCGTGAGCAGGATGACCGGCAAAGCTATCATGACCGAATTTGCCGTAACATCGAAAGAGCGGCCGCCCCACTTGCGTAAGGCCTTGAAGACAGCCGGCATGACCGATAGGGTGCTGAATATCAGCGCTATATAAGTTGATAAAACCGCCAGGCTTATTATTTTTTTCCTTAACATCTCGTTCGCCATAGGTCATCCGGGGTAGATATCTATTGACATTATTTTCTGTATATTGTATTTTATAAACAGTTCCACATAAATCCAAGGAAGGTAACATGGGTAAAACCAAACTTAACTGCTGTGAAACATGCCAGATATACTGGACATGCGAGACTAAATGGTATAGAGGCGAAAAGGGCGAAGAGAACGTCTGCTGCCCGGTTTGCAACTATTACAAAGTCTGCCTGGACACTCTTAAAAAAGATAAAACCGGCTCTAAGAAATAGCAGCTCTCTGCCGTTTATTATCGATAAGAATCCCGCCAAGGCCGGATATTGAAAATACGGCCCCAGTCATCACAAGTATCCAGAACCTATCTACATATTTAGCCATATAAGCCGCCAGGAACATAAATACCAGGAACGCCAAGTGTATCACGACTTCGAGAGAGCTGAATATCCTGCCTCTTGCTTCAGGCGGGATCGTCTCCTGTGTAAGCGTATTTGTCGATACCATTATAGGGCTGACGGCCGCGCCTATCATGCCGGCGGCGATACCGGCCACTATTATGAGCGGATATTTACCGACGAGTAAAGTGAACAGGATTATCGATATTCCGGCGGCAACAAAACTCCACAATACCATCTTACGCTTACGTATTTTCTGGCCGAACCTGCCGTAAAGAACGGTCCCGAGAAATAAGCCTGCGACTAAAAATACGCCCAAGAACCCGATATCCCTTGTAGCCGTACCGAAAGCATCCTGCACGAAGACTATGATGACGCACGATATCGTCCCGATGCCTGCCATCAGGAGGGCAAAGACGGCTATGACAAAGCGCATATTGCTGTATTTAATAAGGTAGCCTACCCCCTCTTTTATCTCGTGGAAGAAGGAGCGCCTGATCGCTTTGCCCAACACCTCTTTCGTCTCTTTTACGTCCTCATCCAATTCCACGGGGAGCCTCTTCTGTACTATCATCCCTATAAGAAAAGCCGAAACGAAGAAACTCGCGGCGTCTATATAGAACCCACCTATCGCTCCCACATATTTTATATTTACTATGACTCCCGCTACCATGAGACCGATCACATTCCCTATCATGTGGGTCGTATCCTGAAGCGTATTGGCTACCAATAGTTTATCTTTTGAAACAAGGTCCGGTATCAGGGCCATTCTGGATGGTATAAAGAAACGCGATATCGAGAATATGAGGAATATGACCAGATAGACGAGCAGGATCTGTTTAGCCATGACGAACATAGGAATGGAAAGGACGAGTATGCCCCTCAAAATGTCGGATACCACCATTATGCTCTTACGGTTGAACCTGTCTACCCAGACGCCTGCCAGAGGGCCTATTATGAATACCGGTATGATCGTAAATGATATGAGTTTTGCGAGCGCGACTTCGGATCCGGGGTTGCTCTGATACACAAGAGCGACCAGAGCCATCTGGTTGAGCCTGTCGCCGAAGTTCGATATGAGCTGGCCCATCCAGAGCAAAAAGAAATTTTTATTTTTGAGGACATCCCTGAATCCCGCCAAGAAACCCTCCTAAAAAGAATGGAGCCCACGAGTGGAATCGAACCACTGACCTACGGTTTACGAAACCGTTGCTCTACCAGCTGAGCTACGTGGGCGCGCATATAATAAAGCCTTTATTAACGAAATGGTGTGATTATTTTACCCGATAGCGCCCCGGGGCGCAAGAGAAAAGAAGATACGGCGGCAGATATGGATTTTCCGCCGCCGTATTGGTGAGATCTATGATTTATTGCTGTGTAAGCGCGGTATTCTGGCTGTTCTCGATATAGGTATTCGTACTGAGCGCAGTTATGCCGGCATTTTCAAGTTCATCCTGATCCTGCTGCATATTCTCTTGCAGGATGAGGCGTTCTTCCATCTCAGGATCTCGGTAACTCTGCTGAAGGCTTTCGGGGGCGCCCCACATCTCATGCGAGATCAACCCTATAAGCTGCGGATTGTTGGGATCATCGTAAGATATATCCTGATATTTCCATATTCCTATACGGTTATAACTGTCGCCGTCATAGTCGTATTTATAACCTTTCGCGCCGTCCCCATCCGCAGTCTCCCTCAATTCCAGCAGCTCACGCCCATGGCCGCACTGCCATTGGTCGCGCTCGTTTATGTAATATTTATATACATTCCCCCACTGGTCAGGAGAAGCGAAGACATCGGAACTCTTGTACCAAGTGTCCGCATAGTATGTCGAGATCCAATCTTTGCCCGATACGGTGCCGTCCGTATTATAATACGTCACGGATACCGGATCGCTGAATACAACGGTAGTTGAATCTACGGCGGTAACGGTATGGTAGCTCCGTCTCACCTTTATCCCCGACGGGAAGTAACATTCGTACTCATACCCCTTTGCGCCGTCCGCATCGACCATCGCCAGGACCTCCTGGTCTATCCTTCCGTGTCCATGCTCGCCGTTCGGCGCGCCGGTAAAATGGCTGAGGTCCTCATTCCGGTAATGGCGGTATATCCATCCTGAACCATCGGAGCTTGGGCGGCGTTCTGACGCAACAAGTCCGCTCGACTCATAATATGTGTATGAATATCCGTAGAACCAGTCCTTGAGAGCCTGTACCTCCTCCGGATCCATGTTGAATTCCGGGTTATCTACATCATCCCAGAATAGAGCGCCGCCGTAGCCGTGGTCTGCGAGCGTCTCTATCTTCGACTCTACATACGTTGGGCTGAGCTCCCCGGCGATGACCGGCCTGCCCGCCAGATCTACGATCTGGTCGAGAGACGCGGTGTGGTGATCAAGCCTTTCATAATCTGATGCGTGCCATGCGCTCATACCGTCGTAATAATGGAATTGCAGAATGTCGACGTTGCGGTTCGCCTCCGCGTCGAGAGGGGCCCAATGACGTATCATATCGCCCTTCTCGAAGCTCCCTACCGTTACCTTCGACCCCGGCGCGTATACGTGTATCATCTCGATCAGGCGCTTGACGAACTCCTTCATACCGTTCTCGCCTTCCATCTGGACTACGTTCTCCCTAGATTCACACGACATCTCGGGTTCATTCATCACGTCCCATGCGTATATAGCGTCGTTGTTGGCGAAGGTCTGTAAGTCGGAGATGAACCCGGAGAATATCCTGATGAGCTCGGCGCGTTTGACCGGGTCCGTTATCAGGTCCGGGTGCTCTCCCCAATAATCTCCGCTAACGTTGTCAGCCATCCTGTAATCAAGGAGTGTCGGGATGAGTTTGATATTGAGCGCTGCCGCGGTGTTAAGAAGGGCTTGCATATCCGCATACACCGTAGCCGTGTCGTTAAACCCTATGGGAGTGCCGTCGGCGGCAAAAGAGATGCCGGCCCTCAGGTCGCAGAATAGGAATATCCTGACATACTGGCCTTCCCACTTGGCGAGCTTATTATACAAACGGGCAGGATTTGCAGAATACCCGTCATGCGTTCCGGCTGTGGCAGCGCATACATCTATACCTAAGTCGTGGCCGTAATTACTCCATGCCAGATTCGCCATCTTTATGAATTCTTCGGTTTGCGCCATCGCTATTCGTTCTTCGAGCAGTTTACCTGATGCAGAATAACGTTTTTCCTTCGCAGGGTCTTTCGAAGCTCCATCATAGGTAAACACCCTGTAACTACCGTCGGGTGAGGTCTCTTTAAGGACCCGGCCGCTTTCGCTATCTTCATATTCATAGGTGATACCTGTGCGGCTGTCAAATTTTATGAAAGGCCTTTGTGACTCATAAAGGATGACTGTCTTCTCAGGCGTAAGTTCCGGAAGGTTGGAGCTGTACCAGATGAATGAAGACGGATCGATCGATGCAGACGCGGAAAATCCTACCCACGTATTCATATCGATCACTCGTTTATTGGACCATTTTGTCTTGTCATACGGGTCGAGCGGGTCTACGGTGAAGACGGCGCGCTCGATAAGCTGTGTGCCGGACATCGTGTCCTCTATAACGATCGTGCCCCATAGCGCTTCGGTCCAGTAACTATTCGACGGCTTATGGTAATGTACGGCGTACGCCGGAGGGTTCCCGTTCAAAGGATCGAACGCGAACTGCATGCGCTTCCTGCCGTACTCATCTACGATCGTGGTATATTTCCAGACTCTCTCGCCGCCAATAGTGACGAACTGGTAATCGGTATAACTCGATACTTTATATACACGCTCTCCCGTTTTTTGCCCGGATGCGTCGTAAAAATATTCAAACCCAATTGCACCGGACGCGTCCGCCGAGGCGAGCATCTCTTTTGTGATCCTTCCGGCTTCATCATATTCGTACGATATACGGCCGTCGCCGTCTGCAACGGCAAGGCGCTTTGAACGGACATCGCCCGACTGGTAATACTGGAATGTCGCCGAAGGACAGTGGTATACGTTCTTGATCAGGATATTCTGGTCGTTACCCGGGATACCCATGTAATTATAATAGTACTGGTATTCCCACTCGCCGTATATGACCGTCTTGGCGTCGTCCAGATAAGTAGTCCTGGTCTTGAGTACGCGCTTGTAGTTGTTTTTGTAGTAGATAACATATACGTATGTCTCGTCGAACGCGACTTCCCTGGAACCGTCCGGCGCATTGCTTGTGAAGACCGGAGCGGACGGGTTACTGTAGTCGGCGCCCGTATAGATATTCATGGAGGAGATGAGATCGCTCCCGGGAAAATACTGATATTCCTCGGCGATCTCACCGTACTCTCCGGGCGATGCGAACCCTTTCTTATCCACTCTTCCGTATCCGGCGCCTGCCCAATCTTCGTCCATGTAATGGTAGTATATGCATCCGTACTCATCCGCGGTCGAAAGCGTTTCGGATTCCTTTCTCCCGGACTCGTAGTAGGTGACCGCATAAGTTACCGTATTTATCAGGTTGCCTTCACGGTCATATTCATATGCGGCATACGGTATCGCGCGGCCCTCGTCCAGATACGAATATATACAGTGAACGGTGGCGGTCCTGGTGTCGGAGAAAGGCGGCGGCCACAGCCTGCTGTAATATGTATATTCGAAAGCCGCTTCCCCTTTCTCATTCGGCACTGCAAGTTGGGATGCATCAAGCCTTCCATGATCCGAGCCTTCCCACGTTTCGTCTATATAGTGGTAATATACATTTCCTTGTTCGTCAGGCTGGAGATGGTAGGACCCTTCAAGCCTGCCGTTCTCATAGAACGTATCTATCCTGTAAACAACATCGGAGAGGTCCCTGTACTCGATACCGGATAACGTTTCGGTATTTCCGTAGTATGTGTAAAACATATACCCGGAACTCGTCTTTCTCGACGCGATCCTGCCGCGGTGACCGCCATAGTAGTCTTCATCTATATAGGTATACATATAAACCGAGACAGGGTACGGATCATAGACAGGCCGGGTATATTTCTTTGCCTTTATATTGCCGCTGGCGTAATACGAGATCAATATGGGGTATCCCGGGTCGGTCGTATTGTCTACCACCTGATAGCCTTCGGTGGATGAGCGCACATACGAATCTCCTTCGTATGTGTAATAATACACTTTATTACCGGAAGCATCCGCGGCGGCCTTCTCTTCTATATCTTCCCTGCCGTGGCCAATATTCCAGGCATCCTGTTCATTGAGATAATGGGTATAGATGATCCCGGCTCCGTCCGGCGAGGGCCTGGCGACAGACGCAAGAAATCCGGTATCCGTATAATAGGTATACGTAGTCCCGTTCGAGAGCGCTTTCTTCACGAGCATCCCGGTTTCGTTATAACTATAAGTAGCGATAATGTTCAAAAAGAGAGGGCTCACAGGAGATGAGTAATATACTCTGGCATATAGCCGCTTTGTAGCTATCACCCCGGTGGTCCCGTGATATGTATAGATATATCCAAGAGCCCCTTCTGCATCTTTTACAGAACGCGCCAGTTTATCTATTCTTCCATATCCTTTGCCTTCAAAGTTCTCGTTCATATAATGGAAATATTTATTCTTGCTGGCATCCGGAGCGGCCAGCGCTTTATACTGCAGGTATCCTGTCTTGGGGTAATAACTGTATGTAGCGACCGCTCTCATACTCTTATCATATTCTCTGACCAGCTGTGGAATATCTGTCCCCGTATAATAGCTCTGGTATACCAGGATACTTCCGTCAGCCTTATAGACCCTCATAAGCCTGCCGCGGGTACCGTTTGCATCGGTATAGAAGGCTTCGTTGTAATAATAATATGTCTTATTGCCGTACTGGTCCGGATTCACAAATGATTTCGTCTGTATCCGGCCGCTCGTATAATATAGGTAAGTGACTACGAGGTTGGAAAATACCGGGTTCCCTGGGCTGGAATAGCTTACAGTGCCGTAGCACCTTTTGATCCTTACTACTTCGCTCGTCGAACTTTGATACGTAAAAGCATAAGCGATCGCACCTTCCCCATTTTTCTGCGCGAGGACCTGTCTATCGATCCTGCCGTAACCGCGCAGCTTAAAATTCTCATTCAGGTAATGGTAGCATACAGCCCCTGACGCGTCGGGAGCGTCGAGAGTCTTCGATTGTAAACGGCCGTTGGAATAATAGGTGTATACGTCGGCAGCGGCTTCTGTCACAGCGACGGCCGCAAAACAAATGGCCATCATCGACAAGCAAATCAATATTTTTTTCATGATCCTCTCCTTATTTTTATCATCACAGAAGAATATACACGATCGGGCGAGTTTTGTGGTGACGGAAACGCAAAAGAAATGTTAAAGCTGTGTGACTTTTTTATAAGGCGCTTAGGCCTATATGTTGAGTTTATATCCGGCGTCTCTGATACTCATAAGGTAGCGGGGCCTGGAAGGGTCGCTCTCGAGCTTTTTCCTGATCCTCGACATGAATGTATCGATGGTACGGGTAAGCGGCGAAGAGCTGAATCCCCAAACCGCTTCCAGGAGCTCAAGTCTCGTGACCACCTCTCCTTTTCGCTTTATCATATACCGGAGAATGTCGTACTCCTTCTTGGTAAATATGACGGGTTTATTATCCTTATATGTTTCCATCTTTGCGAAATCTATCTTTATCTTACCGAACGTTACGGCCCCTTCGACGGGGTCCGGATGGTCTTTCAGCGCTTTCGAACGCTCAAGCCTGTTCTTTACGCGCGCGATGAGCTCCTTTACGCTGAACGGTTTTGTAACATAATCGTCGACACCCATCTCAAGGCCCTTAACCTTATCATCGTCATCATCTCTGGCGGTAAGCATTATAATAGGAAGTGTTTTATTTTTTTGCCGCAGCTTCCTGCAGATCTCAAACCCGTCCATCCCGGGAAGCATGATATCAAGCACTATCAGATCGGGCGATTCTTTCAAGGCGATCTCATAACCGGCGCTGCCGTCGCCTGAGGCAAGCACAAAAAATCCTTCATTCTCCAGCGCGTCCCTAACGGCGCGAAGTATCTGCTTCTCATCCTCTATGACCAAGATCTTCTTCATAACGGCCGGCCCTTGTCTTTCTTTTTATGCTTCAACCGGAAGCTCTATTAAAAAAACGCTCCCCTCGCCTGGCGTACTCTCTAATCGTATACTGCCGCGGTGGTACTCTACGATATTTTTCACGAACGCAAGCCCCAGCCCTATACCCTGTACGCCCGCCTTCAGGGCATTGTCCGCCCTGTGATATTTCTTGAACACTTTTGCGCGGTCTTTTTTCGCAATACCGATACCATGATCTTTCACCGCTATCTCAACTTTATCTCTCGTCAGCGATACGCTCAATTCGATCTTTTTGTCAGAGAGAGAATATTTATCGGCATTGCTCAAAAGGTTTATTACCGCCTGCGTCAGCGCCCCTTCATCCGCCCTTACAAATATCTCTTCCCTGTCCCTCTTGAATGTTATCTCAAGGCCCGACGAAACGCTCTCCTCTTTATATAAAGTAACAGCGCGCTCCAGGACCGGTACGATATTCATCCTTTTAAGGACGTAAGGATCTTTCTTCTTCTTTTCCCTGGCGAATTCCAGTATCTTGTGTATATACCTGTTGAGTCTCCCTGCCTCGCCGGCGATCGCCCGGTAATATTCTTTCTGCCGGGCGGGGTCTTTCACGCTGCCGTCGAGAAGCATCTCAGCCGATATCATTATAGCAGAGACCGGGCCTTTCAGGTCATGCGTTATGCTCGATGAAAAATCTTTACGCATCTGCCTTATCGTGATCATCGTACGCACGTTACTGATGATGAGATATGCCAGAATAATACCGAAAAGGAGGAGAACGCCGTATAAAGAAAAATATGTGGCCCGCTTCAGCATCTTTTCCTTATGCTTGACTGCGAGAGATTCGCGCATACGGAGCTCATCCTTACCAGGATCGAATATGAGGTCAGGTATTGCTGAGCCTTTTTGATCCGTCACCCTGAAATAGAACCCCCACCCTCCCCAATCCTGGGTGATCTTAAGCACTATACTGTTCCAGCCACGCTCGAGAGGTACCTCTACCGTATCATCATCCGGAGCGGCAGGACGTTTAGTCGGATTATCCCACACCTTCTTGCCGTTAAGCCACATGACTATCCCGTCATCGCTGCCTGCCTTAAAAAGGACCCTCGCGGGTTCGGGAGAGTATATATATGTCATGGCGTACGCCGAGGCAAAACTTGCCGGCTGGCATACGCTGTTCAGGTTCACGAAACCGTACTCATCGCGGGCATACGGCCTCAGCCAAATTCGTGTATCTCCGGAGGATGTTTTGAAGGCTTGAGCCGTATCTATAGCGGCTACCCAGGCATCTTCCGCGTTCTCACTCATATCCTGCGGGAAAAAAGGTCCGATGAAGAACCAGTCTTTTATAAGCTGTTTATCGGCGGCAAGCTCTATCCCCTTCACTCTGTTCAGGCCATATATGACCCATGGGTCGGACGGCGATGCCTTTGCCGCTTTCCTGTATGAGGCAACGGCTCTCTCATGATCGCCGAAAAGTTCGTACGCAAGGCCTAGGTCCGTATCGACCTTGTAATCTGCTGTGCCCAGAGAGATCGATTTTTCAAAATATTCGATGGCTTGTTTCGGATCGTTCAGACCGTAAAGATAGATGTTGGCAAGGTCGCTTAAATACTCCGGCCTCTCTTCGATCTTCGTAAGGCTTTTCAGGACACGAATGGCTTTCTCATACTGGCCTTCGGTCTTATAATTATTGTAGATATTCCTGAGATAGGAAAGATAGAACCCCTGGTCCAGCTGCGACGGCGGCGGCAATCCGCCGAGCACCTTTTCATATATGCCCTTTAACCGTTCAAATGATGCCCTGGCCGTATCCTGGTCGTCGGGATAATTGGCGAGTATAAATACATATCCTTCTGATGCTTTGAGATAATCGCCTGCGGACTCAAAAAGGTAAGCGGAGCGGTAAAAATCGGCTGCAAGGCCTGCGGGGTCTTTTATGGATCTCTGGGTAGCATCGGCAGCGGCGGTCGAGACGGATAAGAACAATAAGACTGCGATTACAAGGTTAGTTTTCAATGTGCGCATATCGTTTCGATCTATATGACTATTTTTTCTGCCAGTTTATGGTAGGAAGTCTTGACCTCTATATTCTCGAATATCTTTACTTCGGACCTTTTTGAGAGAGGGGCCACGTCATGCCATACGCCTTTTTTTACGACGACGCCTTTATCGAGCAGAAAGACCTTTGCCTTATCCGGATGTAGCGCCGGCGCGAACGCTATTACCGTCTTCCCGGATACGGGTTCAAAAGTTTCTAAAGAATCGGGATGGCTCTCGAGGCGCGGTATCGTCTTATCACGCACTATCAGATATCCTATCCGCCACCCTTTGGACTTTTCTTTGAGCAATATGCCGAAACAGTTCTTTCTTCCGTCATCTTTAACACACGCGCTGTCTATTATAACAGCGTAAGGCCGCACGCTTTTAGGCGTTAGCCTTCTTATCTTGATCGTTCTTTTTATAGTCATCGCGTTCGTCCGTCACCAATCCGCGGTTTATGCACACCCGGTTCCTTCCATGCCGCTTTGCCTGGTAAAGCGCGCTGTCGGCTTTTTGTATAAGGTCCGCGGTCGCCAGGCCATGCGCCTTCTTGTAATAGAACGCTACGCCTATACTTATAGTTACTTTAAGAGAGTTCGAATTGAACTCGACTGTATTTTCTTCGACGTTCCTGCGTATCCTTTCCGCCACATTCTTTATCTCGCGCAGGAAGTCCGCTATGCGCCGGCGTCCGGCGATATCCCCGGGCTTGGCGACATAAGGTACTATTACGGAAAATTCCTCTCCGCCGTATCTGGCAAGAATATCGCTTGCCCTGGTGCTGATCCTTATTATCTTCGACACCTCCTGGAGCACGGCATCGCCCGCCATATGTCCGTAGGTATCGTTAAAATTCTTGAAATGGTCTATATCGAGCATGAGGAGCGCCAGAGGGGTGTCGTATATATTCACCTTTTCCACTTCTATGTCGAGGGCTTTCATGAAATGTTCGTGGGTATGCAGCTCGGTAAGCCCGTCGTTGGAGGCCTTTATCTCCGCCATGTCCCTGGCAAGCCTCATCTTCGCCGAATAGTCGTGATAAAAAAGTATCATCAAGAGCGCCGTGACCAAAAGGAGGAATATGAGCCTGAGCGAATAACTGATGATCTTGTACTTCAGCATCCCCTCGGCAAGTTCGGTACTGTCCGACCCCTTTATCATGACCATGAGATAGCCTTCGATGTTTCCGCTGTCTATGGCGGCGGGATAGACGTTACCGCTCGAAAGCACGGCGTTAGATACGGTAGTGATCCCGATCTTCGAGATCTGTTTCATGCTGCTGTCTTTATCCTGGAATATGAAGAAGAGCTCGAAGAGCGCTGTCTTACCGTAACGCTTAATGTAATCGGTCACCTGTTCAAGCGTGGAATACTTATTTTCCCTGTCGAAATACTTGCTTAGAGAATTGGCTAAGGAGAGGTGCGCTTCTTTAAGTTCTTCCTGCGGGGTCTCTATAAAATATTTGCGAAGTATCGATTCCTGCTGAAGTATAAGGAAATTGAAGCCCGCGATGCAGGCGATCACGAATGCGAGGGCTGCTATGAGGAATTTTGTCTTCTGTACGAGCTTTGATAGCATAATTTTGGATTGTATTATATATAATAAGAGCTTGCAACACTTTTCGTTATTATATAGAGGATACTTTCATAAAATATCCCTTTAGATACTGCGTCTCCGGTATCGCCTTAACGATCGGGTGGTCTTCAGCCTGGTGGCATCTCTTCAATATATCGAGTTTCTTTTTGGCGTCGGCCGCGGCGCGCTTCAATATGTCGGAGAATATCTCATTGGGCATATTATGCGAGCATGAGAACGTGGCAAGCGTTCCGCCTTCATTCAACGTCTTCATCGCTATGAGATTCAGGTCTTTATAACCTTTTGAAGCGTTCTCGATCGATTCGCGCTTGCGCAGGAACGAGGGCGGGTCTATGATTATCACGTCGAACTTTTCGCCGGACTTATAGATATCCCGTAAAACGTCGAATGCGTTCCCCTTCGTGAATTCAATATTGCCGGGTATCCCGTTAAGAAGGACGTTCTTGCGGGCGATCTCCAGCCAGTCCTCTTTTATATCGACGCCGCGCACACTCGAAGCCCCGTAAGCGGCCGCGCTGATAGAAAAACCTCCCGTATAGCAGAAGAGGTCCAGGACCTTCTTATTTTTAGCGAATGCCTCCATCGCCGCGCGCGATTTTCTCTGGTCGAGATAAAAACCTGTCTTATGCCCTTTCTCTATGTCAACCAAGAATCTTATCGAGCCTTCGAATATCTCGACCACGCTATTACCCTTATCGCCCCACCAGCCGCGCGCATCCTTCATGCCTTCTATCTCTCTATAAGGCGACTCGCTCTTTTCGTAGATAAATTCGGGCTTGAGCACTTCCCTTATGCAATCGACGATCGCCTCTTTCTGTCTCTCCATGCCCAGGGTCAGGCCCTGGAAGACGGCAGTATCTTTATAAACATCGACTATGAGCCCGCCCAGGGAATCCGCTTCGCTGAATACGGCGCGGTAAGCGTTGGTCGTTTCGAGCAGCTTCTTTCTTTTTTCCGCGGCGGCCGTGATTTTTGCCGTAAAGAATCTCTTATCTATCAACTCTTCATTGAATGTGAGGATCCTGGCCGCCATACCCGACCTAGGATTAAAATATCCGCGCCCGAGAAATGAGCCGTCCGATTTCTGGACCGTAACTATGTCGCCGGGTTTTATTGCGGGATCGGTCTTCTGCATCTGAGCTTTGTGTATCCATGGATGGCCCGGCACGATCCTGCCCTTCTTCCCTTCTCTCAGGCGGATCGTCTTATACGGCGCCGTCGCCTTTGTATCAGCTGTGCCCGTTTTTTTATCGAGGCCTATACCGGCCACCACGATCTCGCCCGTATAGATGGCGGCCCCGGGGTTCTCAAATGCTTTTTTAGGATATCCCATCGTTACGGTGGCGACCGCTTTTATGGCGGCTCCGACAGGTTCTCCGCTATCGGCATCGAGGCCGGTCGGTATATCTACGGCTATGATGGGAAGGCCGTGGGCGTTGAGCACATCGATAAGTTCCGTATAGACCGGTTTAAGAGGCGGTTTTATCCCGATACCGAAAATGGCGTCGACGATGATCGTGGCGCTGGACAATAAACCTACGACTTTGGCGACATTGCCGGCCGAGGATATGATCTCGGGCGTAATGCCCAATTTCAGGAGCTGCTCCAGGTTTGCGTTCGTCTCCGAATTGAATGTCCTCGGCGGCCCGACTATAAAACATTTAACGCCGTAGCCTTTTTTAAAGAGGTGCCTGACGGCCACCATGCCGTCGCCGCCGTTATTACCGTAACCGCAGAATATAGCGGCACACCCTTTTGGGCTGCGTTTCATGACCTCGGCCGTTACCGCTATGCCGGCCGCCTCCATTAATTTGAGGACAGGTATACCGCGGTTCTCTATGGCATCCTTCTCGATCTCTTTCATGCGTTCTTTCGTCACATATTCCATATTTATCCTATAGCCATCCGCAATATGCGAGCGCGCATATCGTCTTGGCATCTACGATCTTGCCGGTTTTAAACAGCTTCTTTACCGTTCTTTTATCTACGGCAGAGTGGGTCAAGACCTCGTCCTTTTCGGCCTGTCTTCCGAC
>Ga0172379_10005113_pt1 | contig 18629 bp, 9 predicted proteins | sample GrowelOW334metaG_FD_119756 | JGI IMG/M metagenome (GOLD analysis project Ga0172379, IMG submission 119756) | Groundwater microbial communities from an aquifer near a municipal landfill in Southern Ontario, Canada - Groundwater well OW334 metaG | ecosystem: Environmental > Aquatic > Deep...
GTGGCTTATAATGACAACACTCTCACGTTTGACACCGTTGATATCCCGAAGGACAAACTCCGCGGCCAGACTGCTGATGTCGCCAACATACTTTACTGGCAGAATGCGAAAGATAACCGGCCCCTTCGTGATTACCTTGAGTTGCAGCGTGAGCTTTTTCTCGCATACATGCGGAAAAATGGGGAAGCAATGCAGGGAGCAGTCAAACGCAAGATTCTCTTCCTCCATGACGGTCTTAAACAGGTCATGCTCGGCTGGAGTAATTTCGGATTCTTTGACTATCCCGGCGGCGGTCAGGGTTATTCCTGGCCTTTCACCTACCCGGAAACCATGGCGGGGTCAGGCTCAATGGATGTTATGGGGCTTCTCGATTCACCTGGATTCTCCGGGTTTATCACCCCCCATGATTACCAGGCTCGCGGAATCGGCGGAGTGTATCTGCCGGAAGGCGCCGCCGACTCGTGTGTCCTTCGTGGCAAATATTTTTACACGGAGATGGATACCCGTACCTGGGTGCGAACAAAAAACGAAATAGGCCTCGCACGCAATGTCCGCGAATATGCCGCAAATACATGGCGCAACCTGGCAACCGGCTGGACCCGCGGGTTTAACTCCTACTGGATGGAGTTTGGCGCAGGCTGGTTCGATCCCGATGAAATACGTGCCGTGATGCATGAGCAGGTACGGGCTATAAAAGCATCACTTTCGTGGAAGCATGAAACGATACCGGGAATAGCCATGATTTTGGACGATACCTCGGTTCTCGAGACCAACGGAACCGGAAATTACCTCAATGAGGCGGTTATGTGGGAGCAGAAAATGGGTATCGCTCGCTGTGGAGTCCCGCACAATATCTACCTTTTTGAGGATTTGACTCTTGAAAATTTTCCTCATCACCGGGTTTATTATTTCCCCAATCTTTTCCGGGTTGATGATCGGCGATTGGAAATCCTGAGGCAAAAAGTTTTCCGCGATGGAGCTGTTGTGGTCTGGGGCCCCGGTTCAGGCATCTCTGACGGTGAAAAAATCGGAGTTGATTCAGCAAAAAAACTTACCGGTTTTGAATTTGAAATGATCCATTCCAACGCCCAGCGCCGTATTCATATGTCCAACTTCGATCACCCGGTCGCACGGGGAATGAGTGCATCAGCAATCCTCGGAGGACCCCTCGCCTATGGTCCGGTGCTCATGCCGCTCGATGGCGTGGAGCTTGGAATCGCCTGGGCAAAAGGCGGATTCAATCACATCGGGATGGCGTCGAAGGATTTTGGGAAAGGAGCGGCGCAAAGCATTTCGGGAATCCTGTCGCGCGGCGCGGGAGATTATTCGGCTGTTTTTTCCACTGTGGTGAATCTTTCCGCTCAATTCTGGCGTAACACAGCCCGCTGGGCTGGAGCCCATGTCTGGAGCGAAAAAGACGATGTTCTCTTGGCCGATCGAAACGTAGTTGCCATTCATTCAATCAAATCTGAGCGCAAACGTATAGCCCTGCCGGGCAAATACAAGTTAACCGATATTATCACCGGAAAACTCTTCACAAAAGGCGCTTCAGAGATCATTTTCGAGTTAAAGGCGCCTGAAACTCGTGTATTTTTGATGGAAGGATGAACAAGCACAATGTTGAAAGTCAGGGAAAGTTTTTCATAACCATATATCATGGCAATCATTATATTATATAGATAGAATTATTCCCTGAAAGCGAGCCGTTTCCGGTGAGTGGATCTGGAACGCAGCCCGGAAAAAGATTACAAACACAAAAAATTCATTTGCCCTAAAGGAATAAGCGATGGACGAAAAGCGCCCTAATAAGATTGATTTTGATAATAAACGGAACAACGAATGTATCTCCCGCCGCGGTTTTATACAAAAGACTTCGGCAACGGCGCTCGCGGGTGCGGCTGGAATATCAGGGCTTGACTGCTCTGCTGCCGGAGTAAAAAGCGAGGGTCAAAAAAAGAAAATCAAACAGGTGAAACTTGGCCGGACCGGGCTGAAAGTATCCCAGTTTCTCGGCGACCGCATGGCAGACCGTAAGATGTATGAGCTTGCCCTGGACGCCGGAGTGAATTACTGGCACAAATTCGGGCAGTGGGTAGAACCGGCGCCGTACGACCTTTTCCAGAAGATGGACCGTGATGCTTTCTACTGCGATACCACCGTCCATACGCTCGAAAAAGATAAAGCGCTCGAAATATTCGAAAGCATGCTCAAAAAAACCGGTCTGTCCATGATCGACGGTTTCAAAGTACATTCCGTGTACGAAAAACCGGAGGATGTGCAAAATAAAAAGGGCGTCATCCAGGCGTTCGAAATTCTTAAAAAACAAGGCAAAACACGGTTTCTCATGCTCTCGCAGCATAACAATGTAGCCCCTGTGTTCGAAGCCGCCATCGACAGCGACATGTTCGATCTGATCCAGGTTCCGGTGAATCCGCTGGTGCCGAGGGCCGACGCTTTCAGTTATAAAGGGGAGCGCCCGCAAAAAGCCCAGCAGGACGAATTCTTCCGCCTCATAAAAAAAGCGAAGGATAAGAATATCGCGGTCACTGCCATGAAGGTATTCCTCTACGGGACAAAAAACTGGGAGAACGTTCCCGACCTGAAAGAAAAGGTAAGCAAATACCTTCCTGATGATAAAAGCATCGCCAGAGCGCTTATTCACTATTCCCTCAGCATCCCCGGAGTGGTTGCGTACGGTTCCATGCTGTATAATTTCGAAGAGCTGAAAGAAAACATCGAGGCGGTCGGAGGAAAGCTCACTCTGGCCGAAGAGAAAGGCATTCAAAAATTTGCAGACGCCATGAGCCCCGAATACTGCCGTATGTGCGGTGCATGCGAGAGAGCGAATCCGGATGGTGTTGCCGTTTCTTCTATTCTGAGGTTCAAAGGATATCATACCGGATTCGGCGATCCACAGCAGGCCAGGTCTCTGTATGCCGCTCTCCCGGCGCACGCCAGGGTCGAATCGGCCGATGACCTTGCGCCGTATGAGAAAGTCTGCCCGTATGGTCTTCCCGTTGCCTCCCTTCTCAAAAAGGCCAAGAGTATGCTTTGCTGAAAGCCGGGATATGCATTCCCGCATAAGAAACATCTTCTTTTCTTTCCTGCGTACCCTCTCAACTCCAAAGAGAGGGTACGTGTTTTTATATACGCCACAAACCGGAATAAATTACCCCACAGTAAACAGCATGGACTTGTTTATCTCTAAATTTCGATTTATTCTCTCCAGCTTTCTATTTTATAGATACATCGCAGAAACGATATTTTTATAAGATTTTATTTATTCTGATAATACAGAATAATTTGTAAAATTACGCATTATAGAATCTTGACATTCACCCAATGATTTTTTATATTTTACAATTGGTTAAATCCTTGGTTTTTTCCACATTGAAAGAAAAATCATACCAATAAGGACTGCACATCATGGATAGAAAACGAATAGGAATTTTAACCGGAGGAGGCGATGCTCCCGGTTTGAATGCTGTCATTCGTGCGGTAACGGTCAAAGGCATCTCTCTGGGATACGAAGTTGTCGGATTCAAGGATGGGTGGAGAGGCCTTCTCAAACAGCAGCACCGTCCTCTGACTCTCGCAGATGTGGAAGATATTCACATGCTTGGAGGAACTATTCTCGGTTCTTCACGAACGAATATCGCAAAGGTTGAGAACGGTTTTGAGATTGCGAAGAAAAATCTTGCCGATGCCGGAATTTATGCTCTCATTGCAGCCGGCGGTGACGATACTCTTGGTGTGGCTTTAAAACTCTACCGTGAGAATTTCAATGTTATCGGCGTTCCCAAAACGATCGACAACGATGTGAATGCTACAGATTATACGTTCGGTTTCGATACTGCGATCAACCGTGTTTGTGAGTTTATGGAAATGCTCCGCACCACAACGAAAAGCCACAGCCGTGTCATGGTCGTGGAAATAATGGGCCGTCACGCCGGATGGATCGGTTTGCACGGGGGAATGGCAGGCGGGGCGCACATGATTCTCATTCCCGAAGTCGAAGTGAAACTGTCAGATATCTGCCAGATGGTCAAAAGGAGATATGAATCGGGCAACACCTGGGCGATCATTGCAGTCTCCGAGGGAGCTATCATTCCCGAAATCATGGAAGAGGTATCCCACTCTTCCCAGCTTGATTCATTCGGTCATGTCCAGCTTGGAACCGGAAAAGGGATAGCAGAAAATCTCGCCCATGTCATCGAGCGTGAAACAGGATATGAAACCCGCTCGATCGTTCTTGGGCACCTTCAGCGCGGCGGAAATCCTTCCGCATTTGACCGTGTGCTGGGAACTCGCCTTGGCATTCATGCCGTAGAAATGATTGATAAGGGGCAGTTTGGCATGATGGCGTCTCTCAAAGGCGGGGAGATGAAAGAGGTTCATCTCGAGGAAGCAGTCGGCTCCCTGAGAACTGTTGAACCCTATAAATACGATGATGCTAAACTGTTCTTCAGTTGAGCGAATATGCTGTTTGAAATACGTTTATGTTTGGTGATGTGTAAACAGATATTTTTTATAGAAGGAGGTAGGTATGCCGCTCGTACCGATGCGTCAGCTTCTCGATGAAGCTTCGAAAGGTAACTATGCTGTCGGCGCTTTTAATGTAAACAATATGGAACAGATACAGGCTATCATGGCCGCCGCCCAGGAAACTCAGTCTCCGGTAATTATTCAGGCTTCCCGTGGCGCTCTCAAATATTCCAATTTCATCTATCTTCGTCACCTGATGCTTGCCGCTGCGGAAGAGAATCCTAATATTCCTCTGGCCATGCACCTTGACCACGGCAACAGTCTGGAAACCTGCAAAAAAGCCATCGAACTCGGTTTCACTTCGGTCATGATCGACGGCTCTTTAAAAGAGGACAGCAAAACTGCGACCACATTCCAGGAAAATCTGGATGTGACTTTAAGCGTACTGGAATATGCACATCCCCTGGGGGTAACTGTTGAAGCGGAACTTGGAACCCTTGGAGGCATAGAGGATGGAGTCGGTTCGGGGAAAATTCACCTTACCGATCCCGATCAGGCCGTTGAATTTGTTTCCAAAGCCAAAGTCGATGCCCTTGCGGTCGCAATCGGAACCTCTCATGGGGCATACAAGTTCAAAGAAGAGCCAAAACTCGCTCTTGATCTTGTAAAAGAAATTCACAGCAGAATACCTGATGTCGCGCTTGTCATGCACGGTTCTTCCAGTGTTCCGCAGGAACTGGTAGAGATCGTCAATAAGTACGGGGGCAGGATGCCAAATGCAAAGGGAGTTCCGATGGGCGCAATCCAGTCGGTTATTCCTTATGGAGTCCGCAAGGTGAATATCGACACTGACGGCCGCATAGCAATCACCGGCGCAATTCGGAAAGTGTTTGTGGAAACTCCCGATAAGTTCGATCCGCGGGATTATCTGAAACCCGCCCGTGAAGCGCTTGAGAAGCTTGTTGCGCAAAAGATGCGCGATCTTGGCACTGCAGGACATGCCGGGGATTTTCAGCCTCTTACGCTCGGAGATATGGTAAAATTTTACAAGAAGAACTAAATGCTCTATAACACACTATCACTCGTAAAGTTTTCATGTAACAACAAAAAAGCATACATATGAAGGAAAGGTGAAAGAAATGGCGATCAAAATTGGTATAAACGGATTCGGGCGCATTGGCAAACTGGTTTTCCGTGCGGCGATATATGATGGCGGTTTCGAGGTAGTCGGGATCAACGATCTCATGGATACCAGGACCATGGCGCATCTGCTCAAGTACGATTCCACCCAGGGAAAATTCAAGGGGACGGTGGAAGCGGTTGCTGACGGTATTATCGTTAACGGGAAAAAAGTTCTCGTTACCTCCGAAAAAGACCCCGCCAATTTGCCCTGGGGCAAAATCGGTGCGGATATGGTTCTTGAATCCACCGGTATTTTTGCTGATGATGCTGGATTACAGAAACATCTGGATGCAGGGGCGAAAAAGGTTCTCTTGTCCGTTCCCCCAAAATCCAAAGCCGATACCAAGATAAAGATCATTGTCATGGGTGTAAACGATAACATTCTGGTATCCGGGGACACCATGGTATCCAACGCTTCCTGCACCACGAACTGCCTTGCTCCCATGGCCAAGGTCATCAATGAGAATTTTGGTATTGTAAAAGGATTTATGACCACCATTCACTCCTATACCAATGACCAGAAAATCCTTGACCAGTATCATAAAGATCCCCGTAGAGCCCGTGCTGGTGCAATCAACATGATCCCGACAACCACCGGCGCCGCCCGCGCGGTCGGAAAAGTTCTGCCGGAACTGAGCGGAAAGCTTGACGGTGTCAGCGTCCGCGTTCCCACTCCCGATGCTTCCATCACCGACCTTGTCGCAGAACTGAAAGTAAACACCAGAGCCGAAGATGTGAATGCTGCTCTGAAAGCAGCCTCAGAAGGATACCTCAAGGGGATTCTTGAATATACCGAAGAGCCCATCGTTTCCAGCGATATAATCGGAAATCCGGCTTCTTCCGTTATTGACGGACTCATGACCAACATGCTCGGCGGGAATCTGCTGAAAGTGTTTGCATGGTACGACAACGAGTGGGGATATTCCAACCGCTGCATCGATCTTTTCAAAAAGATGGCGAAATAACCGATCCCCGTTTATAGAAATCCCGCGGATTCTACGCTGAGTTCGCGGGATTTATCTTTATATGATTTCAGGTATAACAGCGCTCTTCAGTCTATTTGATTTGTATAAATTTCTATTTACCTTATTTTCACCTTGAAGCTGTATTATTTAATCTCAATACTGTTCACTTAACCCAAACTGCACTTCGACAAGCTCAGTGCCCGCTGGTTGAGCCTGTCGAAACCAGCCTTATGTGAACAGTATTGTATTCAATCTGAGGTGCATCATGGCCATAAAAACAGTCAAAGATATCGATGTTCAGGGAAAAAGGGTCATTGTCAGGTGCGATTTCAATGTTCCCCTCGACCAGAATGGTACTATTACCGATGACAAACGCATTGTGGAATCTCTTCCAACCATACAGTATCTGTTGAGTAAAAACGCCAAAGTTATTCTGATGAGCCATCTCGGGAGGCCAAAAGGGAAACCGGTACCTTCGATGAGTCTCGCGCCGGTGGCAAAAAACCTTTCCGCTCATTTGGGTATTCCGGTAAAACTCGCCCCGGATTGCGTGGGACCGGAAGTGGAAAAAATGACCCTCGGCATGAGAAACGGAGAAGTTGTCCTCCTGGAGAACCTGCGTTATCATAATGAAGAGGAAGCCAACGATCCGGAATTTTCCCGTAAACTTGCCGCTCACGCGGAAATATATGTAAATGATGCGTTCGGAACCGCACATCGTGCACACGCTTCCACCGAGGGAATAACTCATTTTCTGTCCATAGTGGCATGTGGTTTCCTTCTCAAGAAAGAAATCGATTACCTTTACAACGCCCTGGAAAACCCGAAACGTCCTTTTGTTGCTATCATCGGCGGAACAAAGATTTCCGGTAAAATCGATGTTATCACTGCCCTTCTTGATAAAGCGGATACTTTGCTCATCGGCGGAGGCATGGCTTTTACATTTTATAAGGCGATGGGACTGGAAATTGGGAAATCGGTACTCGAAGCCGATAAAGTCGCTCTCGCCAGGGACATCATGGAAAAAGCCAAGTTATCGAAGTGCGAACTTGTCCTGCCGGTGGATTGTATGATCGCGGACAATTTTGCAAATGATGCCAATACACGTTTTGTGAAAGACAGCGCTATTCCGGAGGGCTGGGCAGGTCTGGATATCGGACCTGAATCCATTGATCTCTTTACGAAAAAGATTACCGGAGCCGGAACAATAGTCTGGAACGGTCCGATGGGGCTGTTTGAAATGGATACCTTTGCCGTGGGTACACGGGCAATAGCCGAGGCTCTTGCCAAAGCGACCAAAATGGGCGCGGTGACCATCGTAGGCGGCGGCGATTCAGCCGCAGCAATAGCCAAATTCGGCCTTGAAAAAAACATGAGCCATGTATCCACCGGCGGCGGGGCTTCTCTTGAGCTTCTGGAAGGCAAGATACTTCCGGGCGTCAAAGCTCTTGACCGATAAAAAAGGAGACCCGATGCGAAAAAAAATAATTGCCGGTAACTGGAAGATGAATCTGAATTATCTTGAGGCAGATACTCTTGCCAAAGATATACTCAAACGGGTACATGGCATCAATGATGTCGATATTGTTCTTTGCCCGACTTTCACATCTCTCTATTCAGTTAATGAAGTGATTCGCGGTACTTTGGTAAAGCTTGGCGGTCAAAACATTCACTGGGAAAACAAAGGAGCTTTTACCGGAGAGATATCGGGGAATATGCTCTTGACTCTGGGTTGTCAGTTTGTTATATTGGGTCATTCTGAAAGACGAACCTATTTTCATGAAACCGATGAGAATGTCGCCCGTAAGGTAAAGAGCGCCCGTAGTACAGGATTGACCCCGATCGTTTGTGTGGGAGAAACTCTCGCGGAACGTGAAGGAGGGATCACCAAAAAAGTTGTCGAAAAGCAGGTAAGGGGCGCCTTTTCCGGATTAACACCCCGTGAATTTGAAGATACCGTTATCGCTTACGAACCGGTATGGGCGATAGGCACAGGTTTAAATGCAACAACAGAACAAGCTCAGGAAGTGCACCGATTTATCAGGGATATTATTGGTGAGCTGTTCGGAAACACAATTGCCGAGAAAACGAGGATCCAGTATGGGGGAAGCATGAAACCCTCCAACGCCCGCGAACTTCTCATGGAGCCTGATATCGACGGCGGTCTGATTGGCGGCGCATCCCTTGATGCCGATTCGTTTGAGGGAATCATCAGAGCAGCCATGTAGAAGGGAATTTCATGTTGAATAAAGTGAGGATTTACTCATAGAGAATAACTCGGAAGAAGGATGATTATGCTGCATGTTTTTCTGCTTTTTTTACACATTGTTGTCAGTATCGCACTGGTTATCATTATACTCATTCAGTCTGGTAAAGGCGGAGGTTTAGCCGGCACATTTGGAGGGAGCGGAGTAACCGGTGGCGTTTTCGGCGGGCGTGGGGCAGCACCATTTCTGGTGAAAGCCACTGCTGCTCTTGCTGCTGTTTTTATGCTGACCGCGATTTCTTTGAATTTTGTAAAACCGACACAAAATTCAACAAGCAGCGTTCTCGAGCGTACGATGACCGGAAACAAAGCGATACCCTCAGCGCCTGCTGTCACTGACAAAATGCCGGCTGCGTCATCTTCACCGGGCACCCCGGCCACCCCCTCTCCTTCGAGCTCACCAGCAGGCAGTCAATCCTCTGGCAGCGGGAAAAAGTAGGTGTTGGAAGGCAGCAAAACGAAGTACATTTTTTTGAAACTGAACCAATGATTTAGTCTTTAATGAATAATACAATACTGAGCGCCGAAGTGGTGGAATTGGTAGACACGCTATCTTGAGGGGGTAGTAGCCATAGGCTGTACCGGTTCAAATCCGGTCTTCGGCACCAATAATTTACATCAAGTTGGATTATGATATACTTTCGAATCGATGGTCATTCCATTTCACTGAAATGTAAAATTAATGCAGATTCATACCTTTGATGAACGCGGGCGATTTTCGTCCGCGTATTTTTTTTTCAAATTCCTGATGTGGTGCAGTTGAAAGGAGGCGTTATTTAAGAACAACTTAATACTCTTTGAAACACTTAAAAAATAACAGTATCTGAATTTTAAGAAGGAGGATCAAATGGCTGAAAAACCCGTACAGAACATCTCCAACCTTATGACCGAACAGAGAAAATTCTCTGTACCTGAATCCTTCAGAAAAAATGCTTACATATCATCAATGGAACAGTACGATAAAATGTACCGTCACTCCATTGATGATCCGGAAGGTTTTTGGGGTGAACAGGCCGAAAGCCTTTCATGGTTTAAAAAATGGGATAAAGTTTCCTCATTTGATCCGGATACAATTAAGATTCGGTGGTTCGAAGGCGGAAAAATTAATGTTTCCTATAACTGTCTTGACCGTTATGTCAAAGCCGGAAAAGGCGATAAAACAGCTATTCTCTGGGTAGGGGATGATCCGGCTGAAGATCGTCATATATCATACAACGAGATGTATCAAGAAGTTTGCAAATTTGCAAACGTTCTTAAGAGCATGGGAGTCAAGAAAGGCGACAGAGTCTGCATATACATGCCGATGATCCCTGAGCTTGCAATCTCCATGCTGGCCTGTACCCGGATAGGCGCGATACATTCCATCGTTTTCGGTGGATTCTCTGCGGAAGCTCTGCAGAATCGCATCCAGGATTCGGAGTGTTCGATCCTTGTAACATCAAATGTTTCCCTGCGCGGGTCAAAGGCCATTCCTTTGAAAATCAATGCAGATGATGCTCTTAAAGACAATAAATGTCCCTCTATCAGAAAAGTAATTTGTCTGGAACGCCGCAAGGTAGATACCCACATGGAACCGGGGCGGGACATATGGTGGCATGATGCAATGGCTAAAGCCTCCCCTGATTGCCCTCCCGAAGAAATGGACGCTGAAGATCCTCTCTTCATCCTCTATACATCCGGTTCAACCGGTAAACCAAAAGGCGTGCTGCACACCACCGCCGGGTATCTTCTCTATGCAAGTCTCACTCATAAATTTATCTTTGATTATCATGATGACGATATCTATTGGTGTACTGCAGATATTGGCTGGGTTACCGGGCATTCCTATATCGTGTACGGTCCGCTTGCCAACCATGCCACTTCGCTGATGTTTGAGGGAGTTCCAACCTATCCGGAACCTGATCGTTTCTGGGAAATATGTGAAAAATATGGCGTATCCATATTCTATACTGCCCCTACAGCAATTCGGGCTATTGCGAGCAAAGGCTCCGAATGGGTCACAAAACACGATCTCTCCAAACTCCGTCTTTTGGGAACTGTGGGTGAACCAATCAATCCTGAAGCATGGATGTGGTATTATCAGACAGTTGGCGGCGGCAGGTGCCCTATTGTGGATACCTGGTGGCAGACCGAGACCGGCGGCATCCTCATAACTCCTCTCCCCGGCTGTATGCCGGTGAAACCCGGTTCCGCAAATCGTCCGTTCTTCGGAATCGAACCGGCAGTTCTCCGCGAGGATGGTACTCCCTGTGCGGTGAACGAGGGCGGATACCTGGTTATGAAACGTCCCTGGCCGGGAATCATGCGCTCTGTGTTTGGCGATCATCAGCGTTTCATAGACACCTACTGGAGACAGTATAAGGGATGCTATTTTACCGGAGATGGCGCCCGTGTGGATGAAGAAGGCGATTACTGGCTGATGGGCCGTGTTGACGACGTTATCAATATCTCCGGCCACCGTATCGGTACTGCGGAAGTCGAGAGCGCACTGGTCAGCCATGCGGCTGTAGCAGAAGCAGCAGTGGTGGGATTCCCGCATGATATCAAAGGGCAGGCGCTCTATGCGTTTGTTACTCTTAACGAAGGCGTGGACAAGACTGAAGATCTGAAAAAGGATCTGATCAAACATATCCGTAAGGAAATCGGGCCAATCGCAACACCCGACAAGATCCAGTTTACCGATTCTCTTCCGAAAACCCGTTCGGGCAAAATCATGCGCCGTATTCTCAAAAAGATTGCTGCAAATGAAACGTCCGAAATGGGTGATACGTCCACTCTTCTTGATCCCAGCGTAGTCATTAAACTGATCGATGAAAGAATCGTATAATCGGTGATACTCTTCAGCGGTCGCTGACATCGATTATTTTCTGATTAGCTACCAAATGCGGTCGTTTGTGCGGCCGCATTTTTTTTCACAGGAGATATGATATGGCAAATGGGAATATTTCAAATCGCTGGCTGGTTGTTGTGGGAGCGATTCTTATTCAACTTGCACTGGGGGCAATTTATGCATGGTCGGTTTTTACTACAGCGCTGAAAGGAGCGCCGTATAATTTTACAGCTTCGCAGACTCAGGCCATTTTTTCGGCCGGTCTCTTCACATTTGCGCTGGTAATGATTTTTGCAGGCATCCAGATGAAGAAAACAGGGCCGAGACCTTTTGCGGTAGCAAGCGCGCTGGTCCTTGGCGCCGGATATATCCTTGGTTCCTTTCTGGGTTCAACATTTATTATGCAGTTTATCTGCATCGGCATTATCGGAGGCGCGGGAATCGGGTTGGGATATGTCGTTCCCATCGCTGTCGGGATGAAATGGTTCCCTGACAAGAAAGGACTGGTCGCCGGACTTGCGGTGGCGGGATTCGGTTTCGGAGCAACAATCTGGGTTAAAGTGGCCGGTTCGTGGTTCGGATTAATTGCGAAGTATGGGGTACAGGATGTATTTCTCTATTACGGCATCGCTTTCATGGTGTTAGTCCTTATCGGTTCGATATGGATGGTGAATCCACCTGAGGGGTATGCGCCAAAGGGGTATATCTCACCCGTTCCCCAACAGGCGACAGCCGGAAAATCGGTAACCAATGACTGCACCTGGCAGGAAATGCTTCCCCGTTACCAGTTCTGGGCGCTTTGGCTGATCTTTGTTTTCGGCGGAATGGCCGGCCTCATGGTTATCGGCAACATCGTGCTTTTTGGCAAGGATGCGCTGATGACCGCCGGCATGGAGGAAAAAGCCGCCACCGCCGCAGCAGGAACGGCAATGGCATGGTATGCAATTTTCAACGGTCTAGGCAGGATAGTATGGGGAAGGCTCTGCGATTCTCTGGGGCCAAGGTTATCTATCTTCCTGATGACTGTCACGCAGGGTATTTTAATGCTTGTCCTGTTTAAAATGGGCTCTTCGGCATTGCTTCTGGCGATTTTTGCATCGGCTATCGGATTCAATTTCGGAGGCAACTTTTCTCTCATGCCAACCGGATGCGCCAATATTTTCGGCACGAAAAATGTCGGCTCAAATTATCCGTTCCTGTTCACCGCATATGGTATTGCAGGAATTGTGGGCCCTATGCTCGGGGGATTTGTCCGCGATACGACAGGAACATTCCTTTGGGCGTTTATTCCAGCCGGTATCGCCTGCCTGATCGGATCTCTTCTGTCTCTGACCATACGGGTGCCAAAATGTAACTAGTCATTATTCCATCTCGAATACGAAAGGCCGGACAAAATTAGCCCGGCCTTTTATTACTTACTATGGTTTTTTTTCTTATGTTTGATAAAAGAACATGTTTAACAATTTTGGTTAATAAACTTATTTCGCTCGAACTATTTACAAGGTTTTTTCATTTAAAAGAAATGTTTTGCCGTCCGCTCTTATCCCTCATCCTCCGAATCGCGAGGGACGCGATCAACAGCGCGAAAATGATGAGACCCCATCCGGTAAACATGGGAACTATCAAGGTTGCCATGGTGATACGGATGTCGTTGCCGACTTTTGTATCGTCGATATCCCATCCCGATGGCAGGCTGCTTTCGTCGAACTTCGCATACGTACCCGTTAAGGTTATAATCGCCGCCGGGTAAACAAATCCACTCGTGTTATGAGTATTGATTTCGATATTCGGTGTGTTGCCAGAGGCAATGATGTTCCCATTGCAGATGATTTTATCGGCACCGGATGCACCAGCAACGGTTACAATATATTTGCTCTCGAAATTAAATGTCAGGTTCCCGTTTATCGTTATCGTACCAACATCATCGCCATTATTATCGCCGGGCGATATAATCGTCAAGTTATTCATGGTGACGCTGCTTGCAGCGGGAAGTATTCCCGTACCTGCGATCTTCGTTCCGGAGTTGTTAGCGACCACCGCCCCGAGAGCGATATTGTTTCCGTTGAAATTAACCACACCTGCATTAATCGTAGTGCCGCCGGTGAAATTACAGTTTCCGTTGAGTGTCAGAACACCGGTGCCGTTTTTGGTCAGTGTTTGAGCTCCCCCGGCCCCCACCGCATCTGAGACAACGATATTTCCCGTTGTACAGTTGAACGTTAAGCTTTGACCGCTGACGTTCGAATAAAGAGTTAGGACACCCGCAGTGGATTTGATATCGACCGCTGCCAAGGCAAGAGTTACAGTACCGCCCCAGGAGTTTGTCCCGCTCACATTTTCGAGTTCGGTAGCAGCTCCTCCATTTAGTGTAAGGGGCTCTGGACCAATCGCAATGTTGTTTTCAAGTTGGAGGGATGCACCCCCGGAAACAACAACTCCACCTACAAACATACCAGCAGCGGAAGAGTTCCGAAGATTGCAGGTCCCCGCGGTAATATTCAACGCACCGGTGAATGTGTTGGCGCCGGTGAGAATCATTTTTCCCGCGCCTGCCTTGTTTATTGCCTGTCCTCCGCTAATGATGCCATTGATAGATAAGCTGTCCGCTGTAACCACAATATCTACAGCCGCGGTCGCCAACGCTACCGTTCCAGACCACGAGTTCGAACCGCTGACATTGACGAGTTCATTAGCCGCGCCGCCGTTTAGTGACAGGGGCTCGGCACCTACCGCAATACCGCCCTGCACTTCGAGCGATGCTCCTGCGGCAACGACAACACCACCGGATTCAGTCCCAGCGGCTGTCGCGTGTTGAATATTTAAGGGACCGGCATTCACATTTACAGCACCGGTGAAAATGTTGGCTCCGGTAAGTGTCAGTCTGGATGCACCCCCTTTAGTCAATCCGCCGGTACCGCTTATGACCCCGCCATAAGTCAAGGCAGCGCTCTGGGTCACTGTCAGAGTAAAGGCATCGAGGTTAATGTTCCCGCCGATGGTTCCTCCTCCGGAGAGCGAGCGGATCGTTTCGTTTCCCCCAAGGGTGAGTACAGCACCATCGATATTCGCCAGAACGACATCACCAACATCAGCGATTCGTTCTGCGACGCCCGTCATGAGAGCACCTGAGCTGATGGTCGTCGTGCCTGTGTAACTATTAGCCCCGCTCAGTATCAGCGCTCCCGCTCCCGACTTGTTGATTCCCTGACCGCCGCTGATAGCACCGCTGATGGTCAGGCTGCCTGCAGTAACCATGACATCTGCAACCGCAGTAGCCAGGGAAATATCGCCTGCCCAAGAGTTCGAGCCGTTTACATTGACGAGTTCATTGGCCGCGCCGCCATTCAGTGTCAGCGATTCGTCGCCGACAGTGATGCCTCCCTGAAGCTCAAGGGATGCGCCGGAAGAAACAAGAATACCACCCGCCGTTGTACCGGAAGCGGTATCATTCTGGAGATTGCAGGTTCCGGCGGTGACATTCAGCGCACCGGAAAACGTGTTGGCTCCGTTCAATGTGAGCACCGAACCGCCGGCTTTGGTCAAACCGCCGGTGCCGCTGATGATCCCGCCATACGTCAAGGTGGTGCTCTGGGTCACTGTCAGGGTGAAGATACCGAGGTTGATATTTCCGCCGGAAGTCCCGCCGCCGGAAAGAGAACCGATTGTTTCATTTCCTCCAAGCGTAAGCACCGCACCAGCGATGTTTGCAAGGAAGAAATTGCTCGTATCGGCTATTCTATTGGCGGCGCTCGTCTTAAGACTGCCCGCATTGATGGTTGTCACACCGGTGTAGGTGCTCGCGCCGCTCAACGTTAGTTCAGCGCCACCCGCTTTGGTCAAACCACCGGCGCCGCTGATGATTCCACCATACGTCAACGCAGCTGTCTGAGTAACCGTCAGGATAAACGTCCCGACGGCTATGTTCCCGCCGGTGGTTCCTCCTCCAGAGAGCGAACCAATTGTTTCATTCCCTCCAAGTGCCAGTCCCACACCTGCAACATTTGCCAGAACGACATCGCTCGTATCAGCGATTCTCTCGGCGCCACTCGTCATAAGACTGCCCGCGTTTATGGTTGTCTGACCGGAGTAAGTGTTCGCGCCGCTTAATGTTAAAGCACTGGCTCCTACTTTAGTCAAACCACCTGTTCCGCTGATGATACCGCTATAGGTCAAGGCGGCGCTTTGGGTCACTGTCAGGGTGAAAGCGCCGAGGTTGATATTCCCGCCGGAAGTCCCGCCGCCGGAAAGCGAACCGATTGTTTCGACGCCGCCAATATCCAGTTCCGCACCCACAACGTTTGCGATGATTACATTGCTTGTGTTGGCGATTCTCTCAGCGGCGTTCGTTGAAAGACTGCCCTCGTTTATGATTGTCGCGCCGGTAAAAGTATTTGCGCCGCTCAAAGTCAACGTACTGGTACCAGCTTTCGTCAAACCTCCGGTACCGCTGATGATCCCACCATACGTCATTGCAGCGCCCTGGGTCACCGTCAGGGTGAACGTTCCGAGAGCAATATTCCCTCCGGTGGTTCCCCCTCCGGAAAGCGAACCGACTGTTTCAGCACCGCCGAGGGTCAGCACCACACCTGCGGCATCTGCCAGAATAACATCGCTCATATCCCCGATTTTATCCGCCGCGCTTGTCCTGAGACCGCCCGCATTGATGGTTGTCGGGCCTGTGTAACAATTGGCTCCGCTCAGCGTCAGCACGCTTGCGCCAGCTTTGGTCAATCCTCCTGCGCCGCCGATGATACCTCCGTATGTCAATGCAGCGCTCTGGGTAACCGTCAGGGTGAAGGTCGCAAGGTTAATGTTACCCCCGGTAGTTCCGCCTCCGGAGAGCGACCGGATCGTTTCTGCGCCCCCTAGTGTCAACACAGCACCCGCAGTGTTTGCAAGGACGATATCGCTCGTGTCGGATATTCTCTCAGATGAGCCAGTCGAAAGACCGCCAGCATTGATGGTTGTCACACCGGTGTAGGTATTTGCTCCTCCCAAAGTAAGAGTTTGAAAACCCGCCTTGGTCAATCCGCCGGTACCGCTGATGACACCATTGTACAACTTTGGAGCATTTTGCGTCACCGTAAGGGTAAACGCTCCTATGGCTATATTCCCGCCGAAAGTCCCGCCGCCGGAAAGCGAACCGATCGTTTCTGCACCCCCTAGTGTCAGAACTACACCTGCGGCATCAGCGAAAATGACATCGCTCACGTCGGCGATTCTGCTGGCTGCGCTCGTTGTGAGAGCGCCCTCGCTGATGGTTGTCGGACCTGTGTATGTGTTCGCTCCGCTGATCGTAAGTGTTTCAGAACCCGCCTTGGTCAATCCTCCGGCGCCGCTGATAATTCCGCCATACGTCAACGCAGCTGTCTGGGTAACCGTCAGAATAAACGTCCCGACAGCTATGTTCCCGCCGGTGGTTCCTCCTCCTGAAAGCGAGCCGATCCTTTCTGCGCCCCCGAGCGTCAGCACCGCATTCGCGACATTCGCCAGAACGACATTACTAGTATCGGCGATTCTCTCATCTGCGTTTGTGTTGAGACCACCCGCATTGATGGTTGTCACACCGGTGTAGGTATTCGCGCCGCCCAAAGTCAGCGCGCTGGTTCCCGCTTTGGTCAGGCCGCCTGTGCCGCTGATGATTCCGCTATAGGTCAATGCAGCGCCCTGGGTCACTGTCAGGGTGAATGCTCCGAGGTTAATATTTCCACCACTGGTTCCTCCCCCGGAGAGCGAACCAATCGTCTCGGCGCCGCCAAACGTCAGTTCCGCACCCACAACGTCTGCAAGGATGACATTGCTTGTGTTGGCAATTCTCTCAGCGGCGTTAGTCGTGAGACCACCCGCGTTGATGGTTGTCACACCGGTGTAGGTATTCGCGCCGCTCAAAGTCAATGTGCTGGCCCCAGCTTTAGTCAAACCGCCTGTACCGCTGATGATCCCTCCATACGTTAACGCGGAACTCTGGTTTACCGTCAGGGTGAATGTTCCGAGGGCTATATTCCCTCCGGTGGTTCCACCGCCGGAAAGTGAACCAATCGTTTCATTGCCCCCCAGTGTCATAACCACACCCACTGCATCTGCCAGAACGACATTGCTTGAATCTGCGATTCTTTCCGCCGCGTTTGTGATAATACCACCAGCGTTGATGGCTGTAACACCGGTATAAGTGTTCACACCGCTCAATGTCAGTGCGCTGGCTCCCACTTTGGTTAATCCGCCGGTGCCGCTGATGACACCACCATATGTCAATGCAGCGCTTTGTGTTACTGTCAGAACAAATGTATTAAGGTTTATATTTCCCCCGGTGGTTCCTCCTCCGGAGAGCGAGCCGATCGTTTCTGCACCGCCGAGTGTAAGTTCCGCACCCGCAACGTTTGCAAGGATAACATTGCTCACGTCGGCGATTCTATCTGCTGTGCTCGTTATGAGACCGCCTGCATTGATGGATGTCGCGCCGGTGTAGGTATTCGCACCGCTGAAGGTCAGCGATCCCGCACCTGCTTTGTTAATTGCCTGTCCGCCACTGATAACACCGCCAATCGTGAGTGTATTGGCGGTAACCACAATATCGGCTGCTCCCGTGGCGAGCGTGACTGGTCCGGTCCATGAATTCGAGCCGCTAACATTGACAAGCTCATTGGCTGCTCCACCATTCAGCGTAAGCGGTTCGGCATCGACTGTAATGCTTCCCTGAAGTTCGAGCGATGCACCGGCGGAAACTACGACGCCACCGGCAATTGAGCCGGCAGCGGTTGTGTTCTGAAGAGTGCAGGTTCCGGCGACGACATTCAGCGCGCCGGTAAATGTATTGCTGCCAGTGAGTATGAGTTTTCCTGCGCCTGCTTTGTTGATTGCCTGTCCACCGCTGATAACACCGCCAATCGTGAGAGTATTGGCA